>Ga0209553_1000444_pt1 | contig 21674 bp, 17 predicted proteins | sample LauGreFBDMM110DN_2_FD_188217 | JGI IMG/M metagenome (GOLD analysis project Ga0209553, IMG submission 188217) | Freshwater lake microbial communities from Lake Michigan, USA - Fa13.BD.MM110.DN (SPAdes) (version 2) | ecosystem: Environmental > Aquatic > Freshwater > Lake | place: Lake Michigan...
GTTGACATTATCACCCAAACCGCCCAAGCGCAGCAAGTCAAGCAATTTGTGATGTGGGGCATGGGAAGCTTCGATCGCGTCTTACTCTCGGAACTCATCCCGCTTGGTGGTGCAACCCTATTGGGTGGACTCATCCTCACCTATCACCGACATGCATTCAATACCTATTTACTCGGCGATATTCATGTTGAAAGTGCCGGAAAATCTGCCAAATCGCTCAGAAACTGGCTCATTATTGGCAGCGCGACAATGGCAGCTATCGTCACTGCGTTTTGCGGCCCCATCTCATTCGTCGGCCTTATCGCACCGCATATCTCCCGTAAAATCCAAGGCACCGAAGCACATCAAAAAAACATCTTCACCACAGCCATGACCGGAGGTATATTAACCCTTGCCGCCGACATCATCGCAAATAACACTTTGGAAAATAGCACCTTGCCAGTGAACGCAATCCTATCAATTATTGGCGCACCACTGGTCATTTGGATGTTAGCACGAAAGTCCGGCTAACTATCACTCCAACCTTTCCAACTTGATAATATTCTCAATCTGATGATCCAAAACCGGATCGTATTCCGTGAGCAAAGAATGTCCGTATATGCTGCCGAAAGCCTGCCAAAAGATCGCTTCGCCCGTGCCCCGATAATTCCGCATAATCTCCCAACTCGTCTTGCCTGTTTCGCGATGCAATAACTTCATCAAGACCTGACCCTCGCCAATCGTTAGGTTCTTCAATTGATCCATATACATCTTTTTGATACTCTCTTCACACTGTTTCACATATTTGCTGCGCTCCCTGCGGCCCTTGATCGTCTGCAACTTGTCCTCCATCGCCTTCATCTTCATCGCAGCCATCTTGGCATAAGGCATCGTTTTGATAACCCTGCGCTTGAGAATCAAATACTCACGTCGCTTCGCCGCATCCATACTAGCCGACACATAAACGGGATCAATCCGATCAAAATCAGTAACCACGATGGTATCCACCGGCACTGCGTCCGTTTGCGAAACCGCTGGCAACCAAAACAAAAGAAAAGCCACGAGACCAAGTGTGAATCTCTTGTCCATCACAAAAATACCCATCACACTATAAACCAATCGCTTATGAAAAAATAAAACCGCTTTCATATCCCTATGCCGATTTTAATTTACGATCTCGCACCATTCCGCCCCAAACAAACCCCGCAACACCCAAAATCATCAAGACCAACGATATCATCTGCGCCTGAGAAAATTCCATCCCCAAAAAATGATACAAACTAATTCCGTGCTCGCGAATGCTCTCAATCAACATCCTTTCCGCCCCAGCCATCATCATATAAATCGAAAAATACTGAAACGGCGCCCAACTACGATTGCGCAATACATACCACAAAATCGCAAACAGCCCTAATGCCATCAAAGCCTCATAAAGGGGTGTGGGATAAACCGGAACCGCCAACTGATAGCAATATTCTCCCGAGCAACCTGGAATCATTTCCATTCCTGTTGATGCGTAATCTTTTCCCAAAACATTGTGAGGATATTTATAAGCCCAGGCCCAATCAGGCAAACCGGGATTGGCTTTCAAATTGGCAATACCCCAGTCGCCATCGCCGGAGAAATGACAGCCGAAACGACCTAAACCATAACTCAACATCATTGCCGGACCGCCTGCATCAAACACATGCATCCAATTCATTCCCTTTTTCGATGCATACCAAATCACGCCCGCCGCGCCGCAAATCAGCCCCCCGTAAAACGTCCAACCGCCACTGGTCAGCAAATCCATCAAAAACGTATCCCAATGAATCTCGCTTGGCGTTTCGAGCAAATGAAAGACTTTCGCTCCCAAGAAACCACTCAGCAAAGCAACCGTAGTAAGATTTGGCATATTCGCCGATGCCCCCATTTCAACTATCGTCTCCGAAGGCGCAACGCTGCGCTGCTTCTTGTCGATTACCCACGTCCGCCACAACGAAAACGCCATCGACAAAAGTCCAAGTATCCAACTTCCTTCGGTGGAAAAAACGTGATCCTGAGGAGAAAATCCATCGCCGGTTTCCACCATCAAATAGAGAATTTTATATCCAAAGACAAAAGCCATCACCGCGTTGAGAATAAACTCGTTGCGAGCCACACCCACGCCGGTTACCTGTTTCACTTTTACTTTGGCGAACTGACCCAAAGCGGTTCTGCGATCGAACTCAGACGACATCACCCAGAAGGCCGCGCCGATGCTCAGAGCGACAAAAAAGCCGAAGGTATTAACCACTTTTAGAAATGGCAGGGAAATTCCCGTTAAATCGTAAAGAAAATGATAGAGGGTTGGAAACACAGGTGCAAGTTAATGCGCAACCTCGGCGTAATCAAATGCGGCATTCACCCATCCTTCAGAATCTAGCGAGGAAAGCGTAACCTCCGACACAGTATTCACCAACAAAGGATCGTAATCGGTGGCCACTTTAATGTAGTTATCGGTAAAGCCAAACATCACCCCACGTCGCTCTTCTTCTTCAAACAAAACCGATCTCCGCGTGCCCAAATGCTCACGATAGAAGGCCATGCGCTTTTTTTCACTGAGTCCGCGAAGCATTTCACCACGTTCCATTCTCACCTTCACCGGCACCACATCCTTCATTTTTTTGGCGGTGGTATTGGCGCGCTCTGAGTAAGGAAAGACGTGCAGGTACGACACATCCAATTCGTTCAAAAAGCGATAGGTTTCGAGGAAATTCTCTTCCGTTTCGCCGGGAAAGCCCACAATCACGTCCACTCCGATTCCACAATGAGGCATCAACGCCTTAATTTTTTGAATGCGAGACTGATATAAATCCGACAAATATTTTCTGCGCATCCTCATCAGAATCTCATCGCTACCGCTTTGCAATGGAATGTGAAAATGCGGAACAAAACGCTTGCTTTGGGCCACAAACTCGATGATTTCGTCGGTGAGTAGGTTGGGTTCGATGCTACTAATTCGGTAGCGATCCACCCCTTCTATCACGTCGATGGCTTTCACCAAATCAAAGAAATTCTGGTTGTGTTCGATGCCAAAGTCGCCTAGATTCACACCCGTTAACACGATTTCTTTTGCACCTTGCTGGGCCGCTTCCTTTACCAATTCGATAGTTTCGGCAACGTTTCCACTCCTACTCTTACCGCGGGCAAGGGGAATGGTACAGAAGCTACAGAAATAATCACAACCGTCTTGAACCTTAAGGAATATGCGGGTTCTATCGCCGAGGCTGTAGCCCGGCACAAATGTATTGACGTCTTTAATTGGGGCATTGTGCACCACTGCCTTGGGTTCTTTCACCAAGGAGTGAAGGTGTGAGATGAGTTCAAATTTCTCTGCGGCTCCCAAAACCATATCCACGCCGGGAATTTGGGCGATTTCATTGGGTTTTAGCTGGGCATAACAACCAATCACAACCACATAAGCATTGGGATTGTGTTTGAGTGCTTCGCGAACCACTTTTTTACATTTTCGGTCGGCGTGATCAGTAACGCTGCAGGTGTTAATCACATACAAATCGGCCCCATCCTGAAACTCCTTTTTCTCAAATCCCGCTTTGCTCAATTGCTGTCCGATCGCACTGCTCTCAGCAAAATTGAGTTTACACCCAAGGGTATAGAAGGCTACGGTTGACATTGGAGAATTGCAGAAAATACAAAGGTACGAAATCCCGAGGGAATCAGAATATCAAGGCATATTCCAAACTCCAGGTCCCAATAAATTGCGGGGTTCCTGGTGCTTCCTTAGAAGGGTCGGTGGTGGGAGCAATCAGCTCTTGCCTGGTTTCGGCCACGCCATCGCCATCAGTATCCACCATGCCAATAAATAAGAAATTGTTATTCAAATTTCGCAAGCCAAACTTCAAAGCGATAGAATATCCCAACGATTCTCCGCGCTGTTGAAAGCCCAAAGAGGCCTGATAATCAAAGGCTTTCAAGGGCAACTTATCCCAAGTTTGAATACTATTATAGGTATTCAGGGCGGTAGGTAAAGGCGTTTTACTTGGACCTACGTATAATATCGAATTGAAATTATAACCCAATTGAACGCCCAATTGAAGTTGCTTTACTTTTACATCGCGCTGCTTGGTTAATCGATAATTGATCAATAGCGGAACATCCATACTCATAATGCTGATTTTGGTATACGAACGATTGATTGCCGTATCACCGGGCCTGCCGTTTCCAAAATTGCTGCCGCGCATGCGCAAATCCAAGCCACTTTGAACGCCCCAAGGCGATTTTTTATCCAATTTAGAATGGAAGTAAAAACCCGCAAAAACGCCGATACTCGGTCTCGGGTTTAGTAATTTCCCGCCATACATCGAACTCATGCCCATGCCCATTTTTAATCCATAGCGCTGACGGCCTTCGTAAACCACATCAGAAACTGCTTGCGCCTGAGCTACCACCATGAGGCAAGTCAACCCCAGCAATACGAGTATGGATTTCAAATTCATGTTATATACCTTTTCCTTTGAGTGCCGATGCAACAGCCACATCCATCAATCGCTCGGCAAACGGACGGGTGTAATCATTCAACCCAGTCACCGCTGCCAGAATCTCATCTTTGGAGGCCTGCGATTGCAATAGACGCTCAAGGTCTTCGATGCGTTGTTTCGTCCCGTCGATTTCTTCTTGACTCATCATTCCCCCGTTTTTATCCAAGAAGCGTTTGGCCAAATAAATCAACTGTTGGGCCTCGTTTACTGCCTCTTGTTGCATACGCAGTTGGACATCGCTTTGGGCAAACTGAAACCCATCGAGCAGCATTTGCTCTACTTGAGAATCCGTAAGTCCGTATTGCGGCGTAATGTCGATTTCTTGCGATACATTGCTCCTGAGTTCTTTGGCCCTCACTTGTAACATCCCGTTGGCATCGATGGCAAAGCTGACCTCTATTTTGGGGAACCCGGCCGGCATGGCAGGAATTCCTTTTAATGTAAACTCTCCCAATTTTCTATTTTCCGCCACCATTTCGCGTTCGCCTTGAAACACTGCGATTTTCATATTCACCTGCCCGTCGATTGAGGTGGTGTATTCCCGACCCACTCTGGCTGGGATCTTAGAATTCCTTGGTATCAACACATCCATAAGTCCGCCAGCGGTTTCGATGCCCAAACTCAACGGGGTGACATCTAGCAGCAACACATCGCTTCGATTACCGGCCAACACATCCGCTTCGATGGCTGCGCCCAAGGCTACAACTTCATCGGGGTTGATTTGGTTATTCACCTGAACATGCGGGAAAAGCGCCGTTAGTAATTTATAAATTTCGGGATAACGGGTTGAACCGCCAACCATCACAACGGCTTGAATGTCGGACTCCTTTAAATGAGCATCCTTTAATGCGGCCGCAATGCAATTTTGGGTTTTTTGCAAGATGGGATTTGCGGCCGCCTGCAACTGATTGTAATTCAATGTCAAGTCCACAGCCACCCCACCCACTATTATATTATTTCGATAAACACTCTCTGGATTGCCACTCAAATCAATCTTCGCCGATTCCGCCATCAATCGCAACTTCTGCTTATCACCGGCATCTAGGCCCTGAAGCACCTCCTGTTCCGAGATCCAACACTGCATCAACGCGCGATCAATATCGTCGCCGCCCAAAACTGTATCGCCCTTGGTCGACAAGACCTCAAAAACACCCTCTTCGATGGTCAAAATCGAGACATCAAACGTCCCGCCGCCCAAATCATATACCAATACTCGCTCCGCCTCGGTTGCCTTTAAGCCATAGCTCAAACTCGCCGCAGTGGGTTCATTCAAAATTCGCAAAACATCCAAACCCGCCAATTTCCCCGCATCGCGAGTGGCCTGACGTTGCGCATCGTTAAAATAGGCCGGAACGGTAATCACTGCTTGGTTGACATCGGCACCCAACGACTTCTCTGCTTTTTGCTTCAACGATTTTAAAATGATAGCGCTGAGTTCAATTGGATTGTAAAACGCATCGTCGATCATCACTTTCACTAACGCGTCGGTTTCATCATCAATGATGCGATAACTCAGAAAAGACTGAACATCCGACACATCTTTATAACTGCGGCCGAGCAATCGCTTAACACTATAAATGGTACGATCCGGCGACGCAATCAAACCCTCCTTAGCAATATATCCCACCTGGGGTAACTGACCCGGCTGAAACCCAATCACCGAAGGCACCAAACTACCCATTTCGTCTACGATGATTTCTGGCTGATGCGTTTGCGGATTCACAAAGGCCACCAAACTATTCGTAGTACCCAAATCGATGCCCACCACTACGGCTGCTTTTGCTACTTTTCCCGATGCAATATCGATTTTAATTTTTGCCATTTCTTCCCAATATCAATGCACAAAGTTAACCCTTAGCACCATTGAAAGTTGATTCCTAATCATGAATAAATCGAAGAAAAAATGACAAATGTCACCATTTTGCTGACATTATTATGACAAAATCCTTACAATAGCTCAAGTCCTATTCTTTGCTCACCAAAGTAAATTTGCGACATCAAAAAAATGAAAAACAAAGGTCAATTTATTCTAGTTATTTGGGCAGCCTTATTATCAGGGCAGCTTTTTGCACAAACCGTTGTTTCTGACTCTGTCGCCATGGGCGCTGGATATGGCAAAGCGGTTTATTACAACATCAGAACAGGTGCAGAAGCATCTTCCCCAATAGACCAGTGGCATTTTTCACATACCACCGTTTCGCGCGATAATTGTATCCGCGTGAACCACATGGGCGGCGTAGAAGTGTATGCTTACCCGAAAGGTGACAACTCAAAGTTTTCTCAGTTCGATACTTCGGGATGGGCCGCATGGAAGAAATTCTATAACGATGTAAAAATTCATGAAAATGGTGCGCTAAACCAATCGGTAAACGCATCAAATATGTGGGATTTTAGTTGGGGTGTCTATGACCCAACCACAAAAGATGTTACTGGCGATTCGCTCTACCTATTTGTTATCACCCACCCTGGAATAGGTACCGGCAAATCCTTCGTAAAGTTCATGCCCATCAAACAAAACGCTAACGGCGATTTCATTTTCCGCACAGCTATGGTGGATGGCACTTCAGACAAAACGGATACGTTGTTACAAAGCAGTGCCACCGGCAAGAGTTACAAATATTATACTTTGGGTGTGGGCGATGTATACCCTGAACCGTCACGCGACAATTGGGATTTGCTGTTCACCCGTTACTATGCACTCACAACCCCTCCCGGTGGTGGAACACCCGTAATGTACCCAACCATGGGCGTTGAAAGCAAAAGAGGCACACGTGTATCAAAAATCACAACATACACTTGGGACGTTATGGCAGCCAATCCGGCCCAAACACTTATCGGAGTAAAGATGACTGGCACACCATCAGAATTGAGCAAAGACCTTACAAAAATTGGAGGCGATTGGAAATCTTTCGACAATTCAACTGGCAAATGGACTATCCAAACTAGCTGGAACTATGTAGTTGAAAGCACCAGAACCCTTGGCGCAATCAAAGACACCGCCTATTATATGATGTCGTTCACCGGTTTCACTGGCTCATCACGTGGCGAAAGTCAGTTCCGTAAATTAGCGCTTACACCCACCGCCTCGGCCAACCTCAAGAACCTAAAAATTGAAGCAAAATTGTTCCCCAACCCTGTTCAAAATGATTTACTCCTTTGGATTCCCCAATTGAATCAAGAAGCCCAAATACAAATCATGGCATCGAACGGTCAAATTATGCTCGACCAAACCGCCCAGTTCCAAACCGGATCTACCTTGAAATTGAACATCCAGGATTTGCCTGCAGGGCAATACTTTTTGAACGTGGTGGCAGGTAGCGACAAAGCGAGTTTGCCATTCGTAAAACACTAATTCCGCATGCGGAAAACGCTTCTTTGGTTGATAGGGATCATACCCGCAGTGCTTTTTTCACAAAGCAAAGACACCCTGTATGATTTGCAGGTGCTAGACCCTGCGAGTGTTTCCTGCTCCGTCAAAGGCGTTGCCGTGAGCGGTGCCACAGAGCAAGTCAAAGTCATTAGCGCCCAAACCATCAAAGAGATGGGTGCCCAAAATGCCGCGGAGGTTCTTCAGAACCAAAGCGGCATTTTGATTAGTCAGGATGCCCAACTCGGTACCGGTATCTCTTTGCAAGGCCTGAGCGGACAGTCGGTCAAAATATTGGTCAACGGTGCGCCGGTGGCCGGGCGTTTGAATGGCAACATCGACATCTCACAAATTCCCACAAACCAAATCGAACAAATAGAAATCATCGAAGGACCGATGAGCGTGTTGTTTGGCTCCGATGCCATGGGTGGTATCATCAACATCATCACCAAACAGCCCATATTGAATCGAACCAAAACCAATGCGCGGCTATTTTTGGATGGCACACGAAATACCAATCTCGATGTGGATTTTGCCATTCCGGTGAAGCGACAGCATTCGACGTTGCAGTTATTTGCTGGTCGACATTTCTTTGGCGGCATGGACTTCGACACCCTCACCCGCAATTACGACTGGAAACCAAAAACTAAATATTTTGGGGGATTGGGATTTCATGTTAGGGGAGATAAATTTCGGCACGACATCCGCGTCAACCACTTTTACGAAAACATGCTGGATCGCAGCAATGCGGAATTCAACCTAATCACCGTAACCGGCTACAACAATCGATTTTTTACCCAGCGCAGCGATGCAGCGGTTCAGAGTAACGGCAGATTCAGCGTGGGAAACAAATCCATCAACGCCAAATTCAACAACAGTTGGAACGGCTACCATCGACTCAACACACTAGTGAAAAGAAACTTGATTACCGGTGAGGAAACACCCTCATTCATTGGCGAGCGAGATACAACCCGAAACCAACTCTTCAACGCCCGTGGATTTTTTGAAATCGAAAAAAAGCGCGTTCTCAAAAACACGATCATGCTGGGTTACGATGCCAACCACGAAATTTTATCTACCGGAAAAATTCGCGAGCCCAAAAGCATCACCGATGTGGGAATTTTCGCTCAAGGGAAATGGCAACCCAACCATCGATTGCTCATTCAGCCTAGCTTAAGGGGCAATTTCAACTCCCGATTTGGTGAGCCCATTCTCACAAGAACACAAAATCTTCGCTTCACCCCTATCATTCCTGCCTTACAAACCCGCTATAAAATTGGCAACTCTATGTGGCGTTTGTCTTATGCAAAAGGGTATCGCGCACCCAGCTTGAAAGAATTGTATTTCTTGTTTGTAGACATCAACCACAATGTGCGTGGCAACGAACAATTGGAGGCGGAGGTAGCCCACAATGCCATGGCTTCCTACAAATACCGTCATACCTACCCCAACATCAATGGCAGAATTTTGGCCGTGGAGTTGAATACCCGCGGATTCTACAACCATGTTTCGCAGCAAATCCAACTGGCGATGCTGGATCAAAGCACTCAGTTGTATCAATACATCAACATTGGCAAAATCAATAGCACAGGGGCAAACCTCGATATCGACCTCACCTATAAAACTCACAGTCGCTCAGCATGGACTACCACAGCCACCCTAGGCGCAGACTGGATCAACACACGCAGTCAACTGTCCGATTCCAGCGATTGGCAGGGTTTCAATACCATTCAAGGTAAGTTCAACCTGAAATTGAGTCACCAAAAAACCAAAACCAGCGCTCAGCTATTCTGTCGGTACAGCGGCAATACCCGAGGATTTCTAGCCAATGGAAATACTTACCAAATTGCGCCATACGCACTGGTTGATTTCACCCTAAATACCGCCATCGCCGACAAATCCAACCACCCAATCATGCTGCAAGCGGGGTGTAAGAATTTGTTGAACGTCACTCAACTTCAAGGCCAGGCCGGTGGAGGCATCCACGGTGGCAATGGCGTTCTGAATATTTCACCCGGCAGGGCCTTATTTTTGTCACTCACCTTCCAATTCCAATGATACGCTGTAAAAATATCGCACTGCTAGGCTTGATCGCGACCGCTTTTTTTACCGCTTGCGAAAAACCCGAACCCCTGTATCCACAGCCCAAAACCTCATTGGGGGTGCAATCGCAAATTTTCGCGATGGGTGAAAACTACGCCAACCAGCTGTGGTTTGACTTCGCCACACAAAAAACTGAAACCAACGCTTTCGGACTTTGGCACATGGGCTTTTCTTGCGACCCCAGCCAACCCCGCGTTTCCATCAATGGTGGCATCAGTGCGAGCTTTGCCGTGGCACGATTTGCTGGAAATAGTTTCGGCAAGATCACAACCGATAGCATCAAAAAAGTACAATGGCATTTCGACAACCCCAATGGAAATGCAGATTCATCGGCCTTTCCCTCCGCATTTGTAAAAAATGGCGCTCAGTGGGAAGTGAATGACTACACCTACGTAATCGATTTGGGCGATAAAATCAAAGACAGCACCCGCTACGTGCAGCTCAAATTCAATGATTGTAAACCTGGTCAATCGTACGATTTTGAATACAAAAACTTGGAGCCCAATGGTTTTCTGCGCAAACAGAATATCGCGTTGACCATAGATAAAAACTTCGTGTATTATCAGTTTTTGGTGCATCGCGTCGTAGACAACGAACCTTTCAACAACGAACAGTGGGACATTCTATTTACAACCTACAAAGAGAGTGTGCCGGATGCCAATGGCGTGCCCTACCCTTATGTAATTCGCGGGGTAATCATTAATCCCAAAAAGGTTTCAGTGGCGCAGCTCAACAACATTCCTTTCGATGCCGTAAATCTCACCACCGCTCAATCTGTTTCATTTTCCAAAAAACAAGATGAAATTGGTTACGATTGGAAACAGTACGACCAAACCGCCGAGCGATATACCATGGTCCCCAACCGTGTGTATTTGATCAAAACCACAGACGCCATCATTAAAATGAAGTTTGTAGATTTTTACAACGATCAAGGCGTCAAAGGGTATCCAAAAATGGCTTGGGAAATTTTGAAATAAACTTTCCTCGCAATTTTTACCGCTTTGGTACAATGTCATTTTTATTTCTCGATTTTTTGAATAATTTGCATCCACCAAATCGGTTTTCCGATGCAATGTCTAACCTTAAAAAATCAAAACTTATTACCTTTACCACAGAATTCAGCCTACCGTGAAATATATAATATTAGCCCTTTCCGCACTTGCCTTCGCGCATGCATCATTCGCCCAAACCGCACCTTCAGTATCAGCGGCAAAAGCGGAAGAACCCCATTTAAAAAACCTCACCCAATTGACCTTTGGGGGCGATAACGCAGAAGCGTACTGGAGTTTTGACAGTAAAGCAATCACTTTCCAAAGCAATTTCAAAACGTGGGGAGTTCAATGCGATCAGATTTTCACATCACCCATCAAAAAAATGGGAATAAAGGATACCACGCGAAAATCTACACTCGTAAGTACCGGTTTAGGTAGAACCACTTGTTCTTATTTCATGCCAGACAACAAGCACATCCTCTACGCCAGCACCCATGAAGGCGACGCTGAATGTCCGCCAACCCCAGAATCAAATGGCAAATACGTTTGGGCTATCTATTCCAATTTTGATATTTATATCGCTGATTTAAAAGGAAATATCAACCAAAAATTGACAAACGCACCAGGATATGATGCTGAAGGAACCGTTTCACCCGATGGCAAATCTATCGTTTTCACGAGCACTCGCTCAGGCGATTTAGAACTCTGGATCATGGACATCGATGGCAGCAACCAGCGACAAATCACCACGGGATTGGGTTACGATGGTGGCGCATTTTTCTCGCCGGATTCTAAAAAACTGGTTTTTCGCGCTTCTCGTCCGGATACCGAAGAGGAAAAAGCCAAATACATTGATCTTCTCAGCAAAGGACTTGTAGAGCCTACGAACATGGAAATTTACACCTGCAACGTGGATGGCAGCAACCTCAACCAGGTCACTCACCTAGGCAAAGCAAACTGGGCACCCTTTTATCATCCCGCAGGCAAAAAAATTATTTTCTCTAGCAACCATCACAGCAAAAGAGGCTACGATTTCCAACTGTATATGATCAACGAAGACGGCACAGGCCTTGAGCGCATCACCAACAATAGCATTTTCAATGCCTTTCCGATGTTCTCCCCCGATGGCAAAAAGTTGATTTTCAGTTCAAATAGAAACAATCACGGTACGCGCGACACCAATCTTTTCGTCGCCGAATGGGTTGACTAATTTTCGATGCGATGCTTGTTAAATCAGAAGCCCTGGTCATCAAGCGCACCCCCTATACGGACCATTCCGCCGTTGTAAAACTTTTTACCAGAGAGTTTGGGCTACTTCCCTTTTTGATTCAAGGTCTCCACGGCAAACAAAATAAGAATTCCCTATTCCAACCCGGAACCCTCATCGAAGTCGTTTTTCACAAGCAAAATCGCGGCATGATGCGGGCCAAGGAAATTTCGCTGATTTCAGGCTGGGGATACACCCATCACCCACTACACGACCAAGTACGATGGTTTTTTCTTGAGATTTTGAGTCATAGTTTACATGAAGAGCAGCCAGAAGAAACACTATTCGACCTTAGCAAAGTCACATTTCAATCGCTAAACGACGGCTGCAAACACTTACCGATTTTACCGATTCAATTTTTATATAAATTTTGCGATGTCACCGGTCACGGCATTCAAATCACCGAAGAAACGAAACGAATTGGGTTCGATATTTTATCGGGGATGCCTGCCACATCAAAGAGCGTTCCTTCCAACATGATCGACGGGGAATTGTGTACCGCACTCGATGAAATTCCCGTCAACAACGATTTCACGCTACCATCCAAACAAAGAAGGAGCCTCGTCAATAAATTAGTACAGTACTTAGAAATTCACGCCATTCCTGGCAAAACATTGAAGTCGTTAGACATCCTGCAAATGATTATGCAAGAACCGCAGTCGTAGCCTCTTCGTTAAGCATCGCTACAGCCAAATCCACCATATTCTTAGAGCCGATAAACAAAGGCACACGCTGATGTAATTCTGTTGGCTTCACATCCAAAACTCGCTCAGTTCCTGTGCTCGCAGCGCCACCGGCCTGTTCAACCAAAAACGCCATCGTATTGCACTCATACATCAAACGCAATTTGCCATTGGGTGTCTTCTCGGTGGGAGGATAGAAAAAGATACCGCCCTTTAATAAATTCCTATGGAAATCGGCGATCAATGACCCAATATACCTTGCCGAATAAGGTCGGTCCGTAGACTTATCCTTCGTCTTACAATAATTGATATACGCTTGAACACCCGCTGGGAAATCCTCAAAATTCCCTTCGTTCACACTAAATATCTTTCCGTCTGCTGGCGTTTGAATATTGGGATGACTCAAGCAAAATTCCTGAATGCCATCGTCCAACGTAAATCCATTCAGGCCCACGCCTGTTGAATAAACCAACATCGTACTAGAGCCATAAATAAAATATCCCGCAGCCACCTGATGCTTACCTTTTTGTAAACAGTCATCGATACTTGGGGCAGCCATTGGGTTTTTGCGACTGTAAACCGAAAAAATGGTCCCAATACTCGCATTCACATCAATGTTAGAACTACCGTCCAAAGGATCCATTGCCACCACATATTTCTCATTTTCAGCACCTTCAACGTAATACACATCGTCGTTCTCTTCAGAGATAATCATACACACCTCACCGCTTCTCTCAAGGTTGGCAATAAAAATATTGTTTGCAATGATATCCAACTTCTTCTGCTCCTCGCCCTGAATATTCGTAGACCCTTGATTACCAAGAATATCAACCAAACCCGCCTTGCGAACATCGCGATTCACCATCTTAGCTGCGAGCTCCAAAGACCTAAAAATCTTACTTAAAGAACCTTGGGCGTCTTTATACAGCGACTGCTGATCAACAATAAACTGTTCGAGGGTGATAACTTTAGAATAGGACATAACTACTTTAACAACAAATGGTATTTATTTTGCAAAACAACAACAAAAACCCCAATTAAACGACTACTAACACATCCATGAGAATTTTCAAATTTGGAGGTGCCTCCATAAAAGACGCTGCAGGAGTAAAAAATGTGGGTTCCATCCTTACCGCAAATGAATCCAACGACGTGCTGGTGGTAATTAGCGCTATGGGAAAGACTACCAATGCGTTAGAGTCGGTAATTCACCACAAATATCACAATACCGGCCAAGTAAAAACGGCATTACAAGTAGTTTTTGATTATCACAATGGCATCCTTGCAGAACTATTTGAATCGAGCAATTTATTTGGTGTAAGCGACATAAAAAACTTGTATTTGGAGCTAGAGAACTTTGTTGATAGCCCAAGTGCTCAGGATGATTACGATTTTCTATACGATCAAATCATTGGTTACGGGGAATTGATAGCCACCAAAATCGTGAGCAAGTATCTTTTGTCGCAAGGAATTGAAAATCAATGGATCGATGCGAGGAAATTCATCATTACGGATTCTCGGCATCGGGATGCTAGGGTTCAATGGAAAGAAACCGAAGAATTGATCAAATCCGATTTAATGCCCATCACAAAGATAAATTTGGTCATTACCCAAGGTTTTATCGCCAGCGGAAAGAGCGGCGAAACCACAACACTAGGCAGAGAAGGTTCTGATTACAGTGCTGCCATTTTTGGAAGCGTTTTGGGCGCCGAAAGCATCACCATTTGGAAGGATGTGGCCGGTGTGATGAATGCCGATCCAAAAAAGTTCGACAATGCGGTATTGATTCCAGCGCTGACATACAACGACGCGATAGAATTGGCCTACTATGGAGCTTCGGTGATCCACCCCAAAACAATTCAACCCCTCAAGGCCAACCACATTCCTTTATTTGTTCGATCGTTTTTGAATCCAACCGCGCCTGGAACCAAAGTGAGCGATGAGAATTCTCGTATCGAGGTTGCTTGTAAAATACACAAAGACAATCAGTTGCTACTGGAAATCAGCACGAAAGACTTCACTTTCATCGCCGAAGACCACCTAAAACAAATCTTCCAAGCCTTGTCGGAAAATAAAGTGCGATGCAATTTGATGCAGAATAGCGCCATTGTATTCCGATGCGTAATCGACAATAAGGAAAACAAACACAATCCATTGGTGAAAGCCTTGGAGCAGCTGGGTTTGGAGGTATCAGTGCAGAACGATCTCGAATTATTGAGCATTTACCATCCCGAAGGCGAATTTGATTCAGCGGTACATTTCGCATCAAACCAAACCATCGTTTTACAACAGAATATGGGCAACTCGATCCATTATCTATTGAAAAGCAACGAAAATTAATTGGTTGAACGAACCTTTAATCTCTGTCCGACATTGATTTGATTGGACGACAAAGTATTCCAAAAACGAATCTGCTCCACCGTAACTCCATAGGTTTTGGATATCGAATACAAAGTCTCACCGGATTCCACGAAGTGATACGTATCCATCGGCTTTCCATTTGGCGATACATCATTGCTCATAAACTTGCGATAATCAACCGGTTTTGCTGTTTGCATTCTACTGGCGGTATCGCTACCAGGAATTAAAGTGGTAGGAGGATTAGAACGTTTAGAACGCAAATTCAATACTTCTCCAGGCTGCACCTCTTCACCCGGTTCCAAGCGATTTAACTTATACAAATGCTTAACCTTTACACCGTATTGCTGCGATATTTCACGCATGCTTTCACCGGGTTTTACTAGGTGATTGGTTTCAGTAGAACGACGTCTTTTGGGCTTTAAATAGATGATCTCACCGGGATTTAACATTTGTCCTTTTTCGATATCGTTGTACTTGTAAATCTGCCAAATCCCTATGTTATACCTCGCCGCAAGCGCTTCAGGGGTTTCGCCGGGCTTGGCTATAATGGCTTGAATTCCGTTGACTTCAGAAACGCCGGCCAACGGGGTATTCCCACCTCCGGGCGTGCCATTGGAATTGCCATCAGACGGAATCACATAATCATCACCCATAACCACCATACTATCAAACTGACCCAAATGATACTTTTCGATCACCCCGATTAAAATATTTGAATAACTTGGATTGGTAGCATAACCCGCCTCTCGCAATCCTATCGCCCAACCCTTATAATCCGTAGCACTCAACTCAAACAAAGGAAAATATCGTTTGCTATTTTTTAGAAACAAAGAATGGTCGCGGTAACTTTCATAAACCGAAGTATACCCCCTAAAACACTCATCTTTTGCATCGTCATCGGCCAAACAAAAAGTACCCGTCCAATTGCTTCTGCATTTGATTCCAAAGTGATTGTTACAATTTTTTGCCAATTTGCTATTGCCGCTAGCACTTTCTAAAACGCCCTGACCTAAGGTAATACTGGCAGGAACGCCATGCATTCGCATCTCTTGCATCGCAACGACCTTAAACGAGTCGATGTACTCGCGCGTACTAATCAACTGGCCTTTTAAATCTGATGAAATCAGCAATGCCAACAGCATCATAAAGGGAATTAAACGCCCGCACAGTATCCTGTTCAATTTCATAAAAACAAACCTAAGCAATGCAATCAATGACCCAAGAATCAAATTATCCAAGGAATGTGAACTACCGTGTAAATTTTCGCCGATAAATCCCGAAATTTGTACATACCATGTTAAAACGTTTTCTATTAACGCTCCTAACAATTTTAGCCGTTTCGCAAATCTCTGCCGCCGGCTTTCCCAAGCCCAAGTTTGTAGCAACCTTTTCAAAAACCACCGCCAAGTCCGGTGATATCGTTGAAATTATTGTTCGATTTGATGTCGCAAAAGGCTTCCACGTATACAGTGAAAAAAGCGATTGCCCAGAAGATGATGGTCCAATTCGTGCAAGTTTCGACTTTACGCCGAATGCTTCCTATCAATTAGTTGGGAAATTCTATGGCGTGGGCGACCACATGGTGAAAGAAACCGATATCTGGAATTGCAGCACCGGTGAATTTGTTGGCAAAGGTGAATTCCGCCAGAAAATCAAAGTATTGGGTTCCATCACGGGCACCGGTATCGAAATGATTTTTAACGGTCAAATTTGTAATGAAAGCGGGTGCGATAATATTCGGGATCAGAAAATTAATACCCCTACATTAACAGTTAGTGGCCCAATTTTGGCCGCAGACCCCATCGCCACCCCAAATACCGAAGCCGCAAATCCTTCTGATGTCGCTGCGCAAAACAACGATTCTAGTCAGATCGCCGTTACCCCCAATACCGACGCCAACCCCGATCAACCTGCCTACCGCAGCGGAAAATCGGTTGCTGCTAAAACTTTCAATGGCATGGCCAGCGAAGAAAAAAGCGAAGGTTTCATGGGATTATTTATCCTTGCCTTTTTGAGCGGACTTACCGCATTGCTTACTCCTTGCGTATTCCCCATGATTCCGATGACGGTTTCATTTTTTATCAAAAACAACAATAGAAAAATCGCTTTGCGCGATGCCGCCATTTTCTCAATCAGCTTAATCGGCTTTTATACAATCATCGGCACAATTGTCGCCATGACCTTCGGCTCTAACGCCGTCAACTTTGTCAGCACCCACTGGATCCCCAATATTTTCTTTACGTTGATATTTATCGTTTTTGCCGCAAGCTTTTTTGGCGCTTTCGAAATCACTTTGCCTTCTTGGATTGTCAATAAGGTAGATCAACAAGCCGACAAAGGAGGCATCACCGGTGCAATCTTCATGGCCGTAACTATCGCATTGGTATCATTTTCTTGCACAGGGCCTATCGTAGGAACTGTTTTGGTTGAGGCGGTTCATGGCGATAAGCTCAGGCCTATCATCGGAATGTTTGGCTTCTCATTGGCCTTCGCATTGCCCTTCGGATTACTGGCCCTTTTCCCCTCATGGCTAAACAACTTGCCAAAAAGCGGCGGTTGGTTGAATAGCGTAAAAGTTGTTTTAGGATTTGTAGAACTCGCATTTGCCTTGAAATTCTTGAGCATCCCAGACCAAACTTACCACTGGGGAATCCTAGACCGCGAAATTTATCTCAGTATTTGGATTGTCATTTTCACCCTCATGGGATTGTATTTGATGGGTAAAATCAAATTCTCGCATGATAGCGAAGTCAAATATTTAAGTGTCCCCCGTTTGGGATTGGTGATAACAACCTTCACCTTTGTTGCCTATATGATCCCCGGATTATGGGGTGCCCCGCTCAAAGGTTTGGCAGGTTATTTACCTCCGTTGAGCACCCAAGACTTCAATAGCAACATCAAAGGCGGCGCTCATGGAGAAGGCAATATCACAACTACCCCGTCCTATGCCAACGAACTGCACATCCCTCATGGATTGGTCGGTTACTACGATTACGATGAGGCCTTGGCCGCTGCAAAAGAATTGAAAAAACCTCTATTCATTGATTTCACCGGACATGGTTGTGTAAACTGCCGAAAGATGGAAGAGAAAGTTTGGTCTGATGATGCCGTATTAGCCATCCTCAAAAAAGACTACGTCATCGTTTCACTTTATGTAGACGATAAAAAAATCAAATTGCCAAGCAGCCAATGCTTTACCACCCCTGATGGTAAAAAGATTACCCGCCTCGGTGATAAGAATGCTTTCATTGAAGAACTTTATTTCGGCAAAACTACCCAGCCCTTATACTGTTTGTTAGACCAAAATGAGAACTTGCTGCAACCTGCTTTGGGTGCCGATCATTTCCAGTTCAATGTCGATCCCTTTGTGGAGTTCCTAAAAAATGGAACTTCAGAATTTAACAAGCGTAAATAATTTAGAAGTCATGAATCGCATCATATCACACTTTGAGCAAGCATTAGAGACCTTAAAAACCTTCGCGGCCGATAAGGAGCAAATGCAAAACATACAAAAAGCGGCCAATGCCATGATCACCCAACTGCAAGCGGGAGGCAAGATCCTTTCCTGCGGTAACGGCGGAAGTCATTGTGATGCGATGCATTTTGCAGAAGAACTCACGGGAAGATATCGTGCGAACCGACCTGGAATTGCGGCCATTGCCATCAGCGATGTGAGTCATATCAGCTGTGTAGGAAACGATTACGGATTCGACCAAATCTTTTCGCGTTATGTAGAGGCCGTAGGCTCTAAAGGCGATGTTTTATTGGGAATCAGCAGCAGCGGAAATAGCATCAACGTGGTGAATGCAATGCAGGCTGCCAAAGCCAAAGGAATGGTTGTGATCGGGTTAACCGGCAAAGACGGTGGCGAAATGGCCTCGTTGTGTGATGTTGAAATTCGCGCCCCGCATTCAGAATTCGCTGATCGTGCGCAAGAAATTCATATCAAAGTGATTCACGCCCTCATCGATAGCATTGAAGTGGGCTTAGGTTACAGCAAATAGTTGTATTATTGCCGAGATGCATTTTATTGGATTTATCGGAATCATTGTCATACTGGCCCTAGCCTTCCTCCTTTCAAACAACAGAAAGGCAATCAACTATCGCACCGTGGGTGTGGGATTATTGATACAAGTTATATTGGCTATCTTCATTTTAAAGACCCCCGTGGGCAAATCGGTTTTCGGATTCCTAGGTAAAATCGTACAAAAACTGCTTCAATTTTCCGACAAAGGTGCTGAGTTCATTTTTGGACCTTTAGCGCGTGACAACCAAATGCAGGAGGTGTTCGGACAGAATTTCATCTTCTTTTTCCGTGTGATGCCTACCATCATTTTCATAGCGGTATTGGTCAAAATATTCTATCACTTGGGGATTTTACAGTGGATTATCAAACAGATTGCCAAAGGGATGCACTATACGATGCGCGTTAGTGGCAGCGAAGCTTTAAGTAACATTTCCTCCGCATTTGTAGGTCAGGTTGAAGCACAGCTGATGATTGGACCCTACGTAAAAGGAATGACGAATAGCGAATTATTGGCTTCGATGACGGGCTCTATGGCATGTATAGCAGGTGGCGTAATGGCTACATACATCCAAATGGGTATTGACGCATCGAGTTTGCTCGCTGCGAGTATTATGGCCGCACCGGGAGCTTTGGTAATTTCAAAGATTGTTTGGCCTGAAACCGAAGTCAGTGAAACTGCTGGAACTGTTAAATTAGAGGTCAAAAAAGAAAATGCGAATCTACTCGACGCTATTTCTCAAGGAGCATCAGAAGGCTTAGGCGTCGCTTTGAACGTTGTAGCCATGTTACTCGGCTTCTTGGCATTGATCTACTTGTGTGATTATTTACTTGCTAGCATTGGCAACCTTTGGGGAGCACACTTAACCTTAGAGAGCATGTTGGGCTATGTATTTTCGGGCTTCGCATACGTGATGGGCGTTCCGAGTCAGGATATCCATACTGTTGGAGGCTTAATGGGCACAAAACTCGTGGTGAACGAGTTCGTTGGATATTTGCATTTAAAGGAAGTGGCGAACACCCTACAGCCAATTAGCGTAGTAATTGCAACCTTTGCCTTGTGCGGATTTGCGAACTTTAGCTCAATCGCAATACAAGTGGGTGGGATTGGAAAAATAGCGCCTTCGCGTAGAACTGACCTGGCAAAATTGGGTTTCAAGGCATTGATATGCGGAACCTTGGCAAATTACTTAAGCGCGACAATTGCAGGTATTCTGCTTTGGTTCTAAAAGACTTGGCATTGAATACAATGCATTATTGTATCTCCTGATTTAAATCAAATTGCATATATGGATCTTCCGGTGCTTGAAGCTTGGTGGGTTTTTTCTGTCTCCATCTTAAACCCAAAATGAGCGCCAAGACAACCCCTGAAATGGAACCGGCAATATGTCCTTCCCATGACACCTTGGGGTCAATTGGCAACAATCCCCATATAAATCCGCCCATCCACACAAATACCATAAACATCACAGACAATGTCGCTTTATCGCGATGAATCACCCCCGTGGTAATCAAGAAAAAGGAAAATGCATACACCCACAATGATGCGCCAATATGTGAGGTATGAGGGGAACCGATAAGCCAAAGCAGTAGGATTGACAGTATATGTTGAAGAACCCAAAATATCAACCAACGATTGGGGAATAGCACGATAAAAAGAACGGATAAAACCACCATTGAAGTAAAATTGCCCAGAAGATGTTCCAGATTACCATGTAAAAAAGGCCCAAAACACTGGGCCCAAAACACTGAGGTATCATGGGGCCTGATGCTACAATTGGAAATATCTGGTCCCCAGGGGGTTAAAACCGACCAATGCAAAACATCAAAATACTGAAAAAATGAAACAAGTAGCAAGATCAAGCAAAGCGCAAGAATTGAACGCTTCATCAAGGAAACATGGCGGGGAGAAGAAGGTTTAATGGGGAACGACACAAATTAGCGGATAGCCAATTTCAATGTTTTGGTGGCATCGCCACTTTTGATTTGAAGGAAATAAACTCCTTTGTCCAACATCGCGTCACTCAAATCGACGCGAATTTGTGAAATGGCATAATCAGATTTTCTGATTGGGTAAGAAAAAACCACTTTCCCTAAAATATCGTTGATAACTATTACCGCTTCCGGATACTGCGCTTCGGTAAAATTTAAGTTTACATAGAAAAAAGTCCCAGAAACTGGGTTTGGATTGATGCTGAAGGTGGGACCCAAATCCACTACGCTTGCTGGTGGCAAATCCGCAGAAGCACTGAGTTTAACACTGCCAAAAGACATTGCAAAAATCATGATCATTATGGGCCAAAAGCGTTTCATTGCAACAAAGTTAAAAAAAAAGGCGTTTGTTTCCAAACGCCTTTTGAATTTTCTTGTTAGAAGAC
>Ga0209553_1000445_pt1 | contig 21650 bp, 12 predicted proteins | sample LauGreFBDMM110DN_2_FD_188217 | JGI IMG/M metagenome (GOLD analysis project Ga0209553, IMG submission 188217) | Freshwater lake microbial communities from Lake Michigan, USA - Fa13.BD.MM110.DN (SPAdes) (version 2) | ecosystem: Environmental > Aquatic > Freshwater > Lake | place: Lake Michigan...
AGCCATTTGAGCAACTTGTGCGCGAACATCTTGCGGGCGACCTCATGCCGTCTTCCAGCGATACCGAGCATGATGCTCGAGTCATCGGCGTGGGCTATCTGATGCTCGGTGCGATCAACTATGAAGAGCAGGACAAAGAGCAACTTCGGATGGATGTGGTCGACGAACAAATTGATTCGATGGGGCGTACATTTTTAGGAATGACGCTAGGTTGTTGCCGCTGCCATGACCACAAATTTGATCCAATTCCGACTACAGATTATTACGCCTTAGCGGGGATTTTCCGCAGCACGAAGTCGTTACTTCCGAACAATGTGAGCGACTTTGTGACAGCACCGTTGCGCGTGGGCTATGATCAATCTGCGATGAAAGTATGGGTCGCGCGAGATAAGGAACTCGAACAACAGATTGCCGCCTTGAAGCCGGCATTGCCAAGAGACAGTTTGTCGCAGCATCTGAAAGCCCTCGAAGCGACACACATCGAACATCGAAAGTCGAAGCCTGTGCAGCCGACGGCAATGTGTGTGCGTGACGAAGACACGCCTAGCGATTGGCATGTGCATCTGCGCGGAGAAATCCGGAATCTGGGTGCCGTGGTGCCACGCGGCTTTCTGTCCGTCGCCACACCAGCGACAAGGTCTTCCGTGGTGTCTACGTCTGGAGCACTATCCTCCAGCGGACGGCTGGAACTGGCCGAGTGGGTCGCATCCCCTAGTAATCCATTGACGGCCCGTGTTTACGTCAATCGCGTCTGGATGCATGTCATGGGTGAAGGCATTGTTCGCACGCCGGACAATTTTGGCGAAACGGGTGAACGTCCGACACATCCGGAATTGCTCGATTATCTGGCCGATTCCTTCGTGACTGAAGACGCGTGGTCCACGAAAACGTTGGTGCGGCGCCTTTGTTTGACTTCGGCATTTCGCATGGCGTCTGACGTTCCGCGTGAATCCGCAAAAAGGGATCCTGAAAATCGCAGTCTGTCACGAGGATTTCGGAGGCGACTCGATGCGGAGTCCATTCGCGACGCGCTGCTCCAGATCAGCGGGAGTCTAGATTTATCGCTTCAATCTGGGTGCACGATCCCAAAGCTATCGACATACGACAACGAATTTCATCACGACGAACATCCACTGTACTGTCGCAGTGTCTATGTACCATCATTTCGAAATACGATGTTAGACGTGTTTGAGGTCTTTGATGTGGCAAACCCGAACGTCGTGACTGGAGTACATTATGGCACAGTCTATTCGCGTCGGTGGACTTTAGATACGTCGACTAATAAATCAGCACAACACAATTCAACAACCATTGAAATGCGACACCTACAAATCATTGACTATTCACTGAAGCCAAAGATACTAGCACGAGCGCGTCAGGTTTTGTGTTACAGTCAGCAATGTCTCGCTATCCATCGCGCATTTTCTGGTGAGCGTCGATCTGGCAGTTGATGGCTGCAAGTCGGCCGGTTGAGAAGGATCGTGACAATGCTAAACAGTACCTTCAGTTCAAACATGGGACGAGGGCTTGACCGGCGCAATTTTATCCGCTGGGCGACGACCGGATGTGGGATTCTTAGCTTGCCGCATGTGCTGCGATTGCAGGCCGAGGCATCAATTTCCACTCGGGCAAAGCAGAGATCGCTGATTTTACTTTGGCAAGATGGTGGCCCAAGTCACTTCGAAACGTTCGATCCAAAGCCACACGCCCCTGTGGAGTTTCGTGGGGAATTGGGGGCTATTCAGACAACACTTCCGGGGATACAGTTTTGCGAAGTTTTACCGCGATTGGCTCATTTAGCGCATCGGTTCAGCGTAATTCGCTCTCTGTCTCAGTCATCTTCGGATCATGTTGTGGGTTCGCACAATGTTCTCACTGGCTGGGAGAGTGAGACCGAAAACTCAAAGTCTCGCTATCCCGATTTGGCATCTGTGATCAGTCGCAAGCGAACAGAAGAAGCCGCAGGTGGTGCAGTACTTGGCGAATCGACCGATCCTCGCTTGGCCATGGGACTAAAAAAAAACAACGGGAACCGTGCGACCAGTGCGGCCCGCCTACAACTGCCTCGATATGTTGACATCAGTAGCGGGCTCCATCGGGGTGGACCCGCGTTTCTGGGACCAATCCATGCTCCGTTTGCCGTTGCTGGTGATCCGTCGAAGGCCAATTTTTTGGTCCAGAATCTCCAGATGACAGGGTCACCCGAGCAACTGGAGGCGCGCTTAAGAATGCTTCGGGATTTAGATCGGTTCGGTCGAAATAGCACAGGCACGGCGCTCGAGAATCTTGCCGAACAGATGCAGGCGGCTGATGCCTTTCGCGGCCAGGCTCTTGACCTCTTGACTGGATCCGGTGCCGCTCGCGCGTTCGATGTGTCACGCGAGCCCGAACAAGTTCGTCAACGTTATGGATTACATACGGCCGGCCAGCAATGTCTCCTCGCCCGCCGACTCGTTGAAGCTGGAGTCAACGTCGTTGCCGTACGTTTCTGTCCGGACGGACGCGGTGATTACGAGAAGACGATGATTGGTTGGGACGATCATGCCGTTCACGGAAATATTTTCGAGATCATGCGTCAACGTGGGCCGCAGTTTGATCAGTCGTTGAGCGCGTTGATTGAAGACATTTCCGACCGAGGACTCGAAGACGACGTGCTGGTTGTGGTGATGGGCGAGTTCGGGCGGACGCCACGAGTTCACGTCCACAAGGGATGTCCCGGGCGCGAGCATTGGGGGCCAGCTGGGTGCGCGTTCGTCTTTGGTGGCGGGCTTAAGATGGGCCAGATTGTGGGTTCCACCAACGACAAGGGGGAACAGCCACTTGATCGACCGTTGGGCTATCAGTCCGTGCTAGCCACAATTTACCATAGCCTAGGAATTAACTTCACCCACACCTTTGTGAACAGTAACGGCCGACCAGTTCCCATCCTCGCACAAGGTGAGGTGATTCGGGAACTTACAGGATGATGACAGCCACGATTGCACTCCCGATTTTCAAAATCTTAAGACTGCCAGTTCGTGGTAGCCGATCCGCGGTAACAGCCATGCTGCTGAGCCTGTTACTGGTCCATGGCAGTTTTTGTCTGGCGTCCAATCCCGTCGCAGAGAAGAACACTATGCCTCCCCACGACGCGGCCGTCCAGCAACTTGAGAATCTGGGCGCGAAACTTAAATGGGACGCTTCAAATCAAGTGATTCTCGTCGATCTGTCATCCTGCATTACGGCAAATGCGGGATTGGATCACGTGCAGTATCTGCCTCACGTCGCGACACTTGTCTTGCCCGCGTTAGTTGATGATTCGGGCCTCCGCTCGATTGGAAAGTTGGCCGCGTTGGAGCGACTGGACCTCCGTCCCTGTGGCTCAATTACTGACGCAAGGATGGTAGATGTTGCGAGGCTGATCAATCTTCAAGTCTTAACATTGCCTACCCAGATTAGCGACGCAGGTTTGAAGCCGCTCGTCAGTCTCAGCAACCTCCGGCAGTTGAATGTGTCCTACTGTCGCAGACTAACGGATGCGGGATTAACTACCATCGCCGCGCTGACTAGACTCGAAGTTCTGGATCTCACAGGCTGCCAACAGATAACCGACGGCGGACTCAAACATTTGGCCTCATTGCAAAATCTCACCAGCCTGTCACTGAACCGCTGTGCTGTAACAGACGGCGGTCTACTGCATCTACAGCGACTGACAAGATTGCAATCACTGCGACTCTCGGAAACCAATATTCAGGGCTCGATTCTGCGATCGCTTGCTCTACTGCCCGACCTCAAATTGCTCGACCTTGAACTCACTTCAATCAGGCACGAGTGTTTTGAGGCTCTTGGTCGATGTACCGGTCTCACATCACTGACACTTCCTTCTGGCGTGACGGCTGCCCAGTTATCGCAGTTGCTGTCACTGACGAAACTGAACACGATTATCGTACGCGATTCGGGCCTTGACGACGCTGGTCTTGCTCAGATCGCTCTCTTCAAAGATCTGGTAAGATTGGATCTTAATGGAGCGTCAATTTCAAATGTTGGAATGACACACATCGCCAATCTGACACACCTGCAAGAGCTCAATTTGACAGGGACCGATGTCAGTGACCAAGGACTTTCACATCTGAAAAAGCTGACCGCTCTGCGTAAACTAGCAATCGCCGGTTCGCAAATCACCCTGAACGGCGTCGTGCGCCTGTTCACTGCCGAGCAGCAGCGACCGCTCACTGAAGCCCTGATTGCGATTGATGCCGCGATCTTAGACGAGGCCGGAAACGTGACAACTATCAACCTCGCAGGAACGCAGTTTGGCGACGTGGAGATGGCGCAACTTAAAAATGTGACGACCCTCCGAGAATTGAACATCACGGCCACAAAAGTGACCGATGTGGGGATGACACAGCTGTCAGGACTGATCGGACTGGAACGGCTGTTTATTGCCAAATGCGGCATCTCAGATGCGGGCCTGATTCCTGTCGCAGAGCTTTCCGAACTGCAAGTGCTCAATATCTATGGCACGCAGATCACGAGCGTGGGGCTTGAGTATTTGTCTGGGATGAAGAATTTGCGCACGTTGTATATCACGGACCTTAAACTTAAAACTGCGGCCGTCGATGGTCTCAAACACGCACTGCCAGAGTTGAAAGTCACAGACTACACGGCCGAGTAACCCTGCATCTACATCTGGCTTAACCTCAGTGATGTTGTGCAAGAGTACGCGTCCGGGGCACCATTTGGCTCAGCGGCGTTGAGTTCCGGGCATCGTCCGTGGTGCGGACTGGAGCTGCCGCGATTTTTTTGCGGCGTTTCTGACGATCGTCGCGTTTGCGGTTGGCCACCTGGCGTGCTTCTTCCATGTGATGCACCAGCACCTATTTCGGATGAGCCGCAGCCCAGTGATCCGGCAGCATCGCGGTCAATGCATCGACAGGCTGTTGATTGGCCAATGACATTCCGAGTTCACGAAACTCGGGCCCGGTGAGAATTGATGCATCCGTGAAGTCCGGCACATCGACTTCGCATGCGGCGCACGTACAGCCCCAACCACAGCTGCCACTCAATTCGCTGACGCCAAACCTGCTCCCGCTCGCTTATAACTCACCTCACCAGAAAGAGCCCAGAGACCGGAATTCACCGGACTCAAGACTACCGACCCTGGCAAGAATGGATTCCCCGGACGCTTACGTTGGTCGGAAGAGTTACTATGGAGCGGAATGGTCGGGACGCCTGGCCATGATGCTGTTTTCGATTTTTGCGACACTGTCACGCTCGACGATCACCCCGCGAATCTGGCTCAACTGATACTTTGAAGCGTGTGCAAACTCTGGCGGCAAAGCGCCAGTCGATGTGGCTGAATTTTCACCTTGGAATTTGTCACCCGATGGTCTCTCCGAATTGCAGAATTCGACCGCTGGCAACTCAAACGTGAATTCATCCTGACCTCGAATGTCAGCTGTAGCGGCCTTCCACACGTTTTCAGGCCGTCCCCGCTGCCTCCGGATCGCAAATTGCTAAGCAGCGCACTTCACGCTGCGCTGTACTGCCCACACCTTCGGCGAATATTTCCCAACTTTCGGGAGTAACTCTTCAGATATGCTGGAGTTGTGATTTTTGAAAGCCGCCTAAATGTCAGGAATTCCTCATGTCGCAGACCCCTCGAATCTTCTCCGCGGTATTCGCAGACGCTTTGGGAATCTGGATTCGAGGCGATATCTGTGGCAACACTCCAGTTGGCCTTTGTGACAGATGTTCGCCAGCAGCAACCGACTTTAAAAGTAAGTGAAAATCCCTTGGTTTTACAGGTATCTCTCAGTTTCGACGGGAGTTTGTGAGTGTTGGCCGCGAGATCGCCGACCGAGATCCAGAGCCACGAAGTCTGCTAGATTCAAGTTATTAAACCTTTATCCGGCGCGTCGCTGCCCTGAAATTAACGGTTAAATTCATTCATGTGTGTTGAGAAAAATCCATGGTGTGAACTAACATATGGGGAGAAACCATTGCTGACTGTGGCTGGATTCGTGGTTGCGAACAATGAGTGTCGAGAGATGGATTCCTTTCTAACTGACTGGGCAATGGGTAATGGTGGATTCGCAAACGACAGTCATTGTCGCCGAAAATAGCCCGACTCAATCGGAACTCTGCCGGTCACTGCTTGAAAAGGCGGGATATCACGTGCTCATGGTGAGCAATGGCAGTGAAGCCTTGGGGATGATTCGGACCAATGCTCCGGACATTGTAATCACGGGCTTCAACCTGCCGGAAATGACGGGAATTGAACTCCTCGAGGCCATCCACGCAGATTTTCCTTGTATCCCTGTTATTTTGGCGCCATGCGTCGGCAGTGAAGAGATTGCTGCGGATGCGATGTTAAAAGGCGCCGCAAGTTATGTACCGCCGCAGAGCCTGAAAAACCTCATTCCGATAATGAAGCGGGTGCTTGCTGGGTCATACGCAGATCGCGCGAGTGCGCAACTTTCCGCCTATGCAATTCGCAGCGAAGTGCAGTTCATTCTCCCGAATGAGGGATCGCTCGTGGCCCCATTGGTGGCGCAGATTAAAAGTTTGGTGGAACGCTTCAACTTGCGCGACAGCAGCGGTGCGATGCGCGTGGCGATGGCTGTGGATGAAGCGTTACAAAATGCAATTCTGCATGGCAACCTTGAGGTGTCATCCTTGCTTCGGGAAGGCGAAGACACGCATGCGTATTATAAGTTGGCAAGTGAACGCCGTCTCCAATCCCCCTTCAAAAATCGTCAAGTCTATTTGCACGCAGTCGCTTCTAGGGATGTGGTAGAGATTACCATTCGCGATGAGGGTCCGGGGTTTGACCCTACAAAGATCCCCAATCCGACGGACCCAGCATATCTCGATCGCCCATGCGGCCGGGGGTTGTGGCTGATTCATGCGTTCATCGACGAAGTACGCCATAATGCGACAGGCAACGAAATCACGATGATCCTCCGCAAGCAGTCGGAAACGGCGTGAACGCAATTGGCCACTGATTCCGCCACTGATTCCGCCACCTAAAAACGACGCAATGCGATGCCGTTTGGCGGCGGAGTTCAGGGAAACCCGGTGCAGATTCCTAGTAGGCATCAGAATCATTACAAACCGCACCGTCAAGCGACCGCGGTTGCTAGGCTTTGAAGCACGCGAACACTTTCGTTCATTTCGTCGCAGGATTTGCGCAAACGGACACTCCATGTCCAGCGTATCACCGTCGTACCGCTGTTCTGTGGAACCGGTTGAAACCTTCTTTTTTGTCGTCTTCGCTCTTCAAATATGGGCGAAAGACAGCCTTGTTTCCTCTGTTTTGTGTGCGAAACGACTCGACATGTCAAACGACGCTGTGATTGAGATCCGCAACCTGTCCAAGATCTATCGCGACTTTTGGGGTCGCAAAAAAGTGCAGGCGGTAAAAAGCCTAAGCATGGATGTGAAGCGAGGTGAAGTTTTCGGACTCTTGGGCCCCAACGGTTCAGGGAAAACGACGACCATGAAAATGCTGCTTGGTCTGCTGTTCCCGACATCAGGGGAAATGACCATTCTTGGCAAGCCCGCATCAGACGTTTCTAAGAACGAAAGAATCGGATACCTCCCCGAAGAATCTTACCTGTATCGATTTCTCAACGCCGACGAGACGTTGGATTTTTATGGACGCCTCTTCAAAATGACTGCTGCCGAACGGAATCGCCGTGCGGATGAACTCATCGAAATGGTGGGGCTTGGAAAAGCGCGGCGGCGGCAACTGAAAGAATACTCGAAGGGCATGGCCCGCCGAATCGGGCTGGCCCAAGCCTTGATTAACAATCCCGACTTGGTGTTACTCGACGAACCGACTAGTGGGTTGGACCCGATTGGGACACGAGAAATGAAAGACCTAATTCTGCGCCTTAAAGCCGAAGGAAAGACGGTCGTGATGTGTAGCCATCAGCTCGCGGACGTGCAAGATGTTTGTGACCGCATCGCAGTGTTGTTTCAGGGTGAACTTAAGGTCTTAGGACGTGTGGAAGATCTGCTAGAAGTTCGAAACGAGATGCAGATGCGTACTTCAAACTTAAGTGATGCAGCGATGTCTGACATTCGCGAAGTATTGAAGAAACATAATGTCAGCGACGCCACGTTCAGTCGCCCACGTGCCGACCTAGAGGAGCTATTCTTGCGAACTGTTCGTGAAAGCGGTGAGCGGCCAGGTCGTCGTTTCACCACGGAAGAAATCGCTGGGAAGCCCGGTCGCTAGAATCACAGTTTGGCGGTTGGATGGGTAGGCTCGTTGCAACAACAGTGAGCCCGACTATCTGGACGACCGTGTAGTTGTTTTCCGTTAATTGTCTTGAGTTATTTTATAGTCTGGGCAGGTCATTCTTTAGTGATGCCCCCAAAATGCAAATCGGGAAACGTTCCCTATGGACTTTGATGTAACACCGTTCACTCTTCGGGATATGGCTGCAAGCCTGAAGTCGTGGCTGTTAATTCTCAGTATACTCGGCGCTTTCAGTCTGCTGCTTGGGATGCTGTTATGTGTCGCTCGCAACGGTGCCGCTGGGATCGGGATCTTCTTCAAGGGACTCTTGGGGTTTTTGAATGACGTCGGTTCCGTTTCACCTCGCCGCATCCGCGCCTTGACCAGTTTGACTCTCAAGGAAGCCATCCGTCGCAAAGCATTGCTAGTGTTCGCCGTGTTTGCCCTGCTCTTGATGTTTGCTGGCTGGTTCCTCACGAATTCAAACGAGCGAGCTGAGTTGCAGGTGGGCATTCATATTGCCTTTATTCTGCAGACGATTTCTTGGATCATGATGCCGGTTGTGTTCTTTTTGAGTTGCTGGTCTCTTCCGGAAGACATCCGCATTCGTTCATTGCACACGGTTGTTACGAAACCCGCGCGACGGATTGAAATTGTGCTAGGCCGCATAATCGGGATGGGAATTGTCACCTTAACGCTCCTTGCCGTCATGGGTGGCATTGGCTATCTGTGGATTGTGCGACAGTTGCCGACTGAAGCAAAAAAACAACTCACATGCCGGGTTCCCGTGTTTGGGCGTTTGCAGTTCGTTAATCCGGAGGGCCAACCGTCGCTTAAAGGGATCAACGTGGGCGACCTCTGGGACTTCCGGAGCCACATTGAAGGTAACAGTCGCTCGAGAGGCGTTTTTGTGTTTAACGGAATTGACGACTCGACACTTGTGACGGGAACCGAAACTGGCGAAGGCGGTTCCGGGACATTGCAGATTGCAGGGCTGAGAATGGAATGTCGGTTCGAAGCCTTTAGGACGATTAAAGGCAGTGAATCTTCAGTTCGGAAAGGAGTGACGGCTCAGTATACGCTGTCGAATAATCCACGCGAAGAAGCATTTGGTCTGTTCTCGCAGAGCGAAACTTTACGTCCTTTGGCCGACGCACTTCGCGACGCCCAGTTTAGGACGGCAGCTAATCGCATGGAGGAACTGGCGACGAAGGTTGCTGCAGATGCGGAAGCAGCTAAAAATAAGCAAAACCTTGAGCTCATGCCTGCTGATTATATGGGCCTGCAATTGGGGTCTGTCTACGCGGCAGGTGTGATGCGAGATCGTAAAGATGTGGCATTGGAATCTGCTGCCACCGCTTTCCAAAAAGTGGCGGAACGAGGCGCAGATTTGGTCAACATAATGGCATCAAATGCTGATGACAAGCATGAAAAACTGCCGGTCCTGCACGAAGCCTTCTCGCAGTCCCTGAAGCAACTGGCATCGCTTCTCGATCAGGAAGCAGACACACTGCACGAACATCTGCCAAAATTGGAGGTAGTCCTGCCATCGTTTCATGTGTCAGAATACCACGAAGGAGCAGCAGAGAACGTCAAGTTCGTACCGCGAACCGTGCGTTTCAGTGCCGATGCAGAAACGCAATGTCGACTATTGGCGAGGCTGTTTGAAGTGATAAACGAGACCGGTCAACTTGTCGAAGGTGCTGGGCTTAAGTCTGATCTTGCGGCACAGTTGGAGTCTGAAGGGAAGATATCGGCGGCGAATGCGAATCTTGTTGTCGAGGTATTGACAGAGCAACTTGCGTCCGGCGCGTTGAAGGTGGATGGCAGTAAATTGGTCGTTGCTGACGGACAGCGTTGGTTCCATTTCTTTGATTCGCTGATTCAGAAGGACTTGTTGATCTCTGCCGAAAGTGAGGGCTGGATGATTGAACGGGATCTGATCAAAGATCTCACTCACGATGGTTATCTGCGAGTAGAAGTGGCGTGCTTGAACGATAAGATGTATCTTGGCATGGCACGGCCTGACTTGTTTCTTCGGAAACCGGACCGAGATTTTCTAGTCGGATACGGGAAGGCATTGGTAAGCACTAGCTTGATGATGTTGTTGATCATTGTGCTTGGTGTCACAGTGAGTTGCATTGTCAAAGGGCCGGTGGCGTTGTTTTTCACATTCACGTTCTTTATCGTGGGGCAGTTCTTTCATGAATTCATGCGGGAGCTTCTCTATAATCCAGATCAACAGGGAATGGGCGCGATTGCTTCAGCCGTGATGACGGCCCAGCACCGGAACCCGCAGGTCGGGATGGATGTCTCGGAAGCAACGCAACGCGTAGTGCAGGGAATTGACGCTGTTCCGCGCGCGATTTTGTGGGGATTCAGCGAGATCGTGCCGGACTTCAGCGTCTTTAACTCTGCGGCCGGATTTGTAGAAAACGGTTTCGATGTGCCATTTTCTGAAACCGTTGTGCCGGCGTTTCTGATTTTTCTTGGTTTTCTAATCCCCTGTGTCCTGATTGCGAGTGCTCTGCTCAAGTTCCGGGAGCTGGAATCTAAATGAATAGTTTTATTTCTCTGATCATCGAAGGGGCGCACGCCACTCCTCGACAACGCAAATTGCGATATGCCGTCTGCATTATTTTGCTGCTTGGGCCGATCGTTTATTTAGGCTTCCCGGTGCAACAGAGTCCCTCTGGAGGAGTCTCCTCATCATCAGGTCTCGGAAAGCTTGGAAGACTTCGGCAAGACTATGACCTTGGTGAAGCCACGCTGGGGGAAGTAGATCCTTCTAGCTCCGCCATGAATCTGGTACTGCTGGGACTCCGGGGCCCTGCGGCCAGTTTGCTGCATCTGAAGGCGATTGAATATCAAGAACATAAGCAGTGGGCTAAGTTACGCACGACAGTGGATTCGATTATTCTGCTGCAACCACACTATGTCCAGATCTGGAAATTTCAGGGTTGGAATCTTGCGTATAATGTGTCGCGCGAATGGGACAAAGTTGATGACCGCTTTTACTGGGTAAAAGAAGGCATTAAGTTCTTACAACGCGGCACATCCCGCAATGACACCGTTCCAATTTTGGAACATAATGTGGGTGAAATGATTGACAAGAAGATGGGGATTTCTGACGAGAAGAGATTCTTTCGTGAGTTCTTCCTGCATGATCCGGATGATAAATTCAAAGATAAAGTCACAGGGGTCAACGGTCCGGATGTCGAAATCAATAAGGAAGGCATTGACAGCTATCTGGTCGCTCGCAGGCATTTTGAAGATGCGAACGTCAAGGATGACAATGACGGACTTGTGGAAGTGAAGGGCATGACGCAGGTGTTCTTCCGTCAAGGGCCTGTTAAAGCACTCTTGAATTATGCCGAAGCCTTGACGAAAGAAGGCAAGTTTTCGGGTAATTACAGCACGTCGGCATCCCTGAAGGTGCCTATTGAGTCTGGTAATGGGGCTTCAGAAAATGCCGGAGCCTTCACTAGTGCAATCTGGAAACAGGCTTACGGTGAGTGGATGATCGGCTACGGAAAATACCAATTCCTCGGCCGTGATAATCATAAGTACATGCTCAACAGTTCAGAGGCTGAACTTGAAACGATGGCAAAGGCCAATGGAATCGACATTGGGACGCAACGAAGTGTATGGAGCGGCAGCGTCGATATGGTTCACTTTCGGTACTGGCGTGACTTTGCAGAAATCGAAGGCGACCCAGTCACAATTGCAGCTCACCAGGCCTTCTTTGATGCCAAACAGGCCTATGTGGAAAATGGCGACAACATCGTTTTACCCGACGGAACGACTCAGATTTCAGAAGCTCAAAGATTGCTAGAGATATCAATGGATCGTTGGGTTGAAGCCTCCGCCAAATATCCGAAGTTCTTCAACGATAATTCCTTGTATCGCGAAGAAGCACTCCTTACCACGCGATATTGGAAGGCTGTGCATCAGAATAACGATACTGTGGAGGCGGATGATTATCCCCTCAAAAGTTTGTGGGAATCATTCCCCGACTCGCATCTGGAAATAGAGAGTTTGTTCCTCCAGGAAAGTCGGGGACGAAGACAATAGGATTTGTTTGAGTACGGGCAGTATGTGGATGGTTGGTTTCTCAGGCGTGCAATATTTAGGCTGCTGTGCTTACGATGTGGCAAAGTCAAAACGAATCACGGAGCATTTGAGTGATTGCCGGTCCAATTTTTGTGCGAGAAGTGTTGACCGCGCCCCGCAGGTTAAGTCATTATCTGATGCGTTCCGGATTTGTTGCCGGTTTGTTGATCCTGTTTTACAGTATCCGCCAAGCGACGATTGGTTTTCAGGATGTCCTCTTTGCGGGTGATGTTGCTTCATTTAGTGCAATGACTTTTAACGTATTTGCTCTGTTGCAACTGACGCTGGGGATGTTCTTTGCGACGGTGTTTACCGCTTCGAATATCGCTCAGGAAAAAGACCGCAAGACACTGATTTTGCTTTTAATGACGGACCTGCGGAATCATGAGTTGGCGGTGGGGAAACTGCTTGCGAGTCTGTTGATTGTCGGTGTCCTATTGACGACCTCACTGCCCGTATTTTGCTTTCTCAAACTTTTGGGCGGAATCACTTGGTCTCAGATTCTGTGGGCTGAGGCCGTCGTTGGGGCTGCAGCATTGGCGGCGGGTTGCTGGGGTTGCTTCGTGGCATTCTGGCGTGAAAAGACATTTCAGACACTCGCGATCAGCGTGCTGGGAATCGTTTTATTCGTGTTGGTTGCGCACGGCTTGGGAGCCTTTGCCAATCCGTCGTTCGCGTTGGCGTCGCCTTATGCTGGAATGATTGATGTGTTGGCCCCGTCAAATCCGCGCGGACTGGGGCCCGTTTTCGTGTCCGCTTTGCCAACAGTCGGCACACTGCTCGTCGTGTCGTTGATCCTGTCAATCCTCACGATTACCCAATTGCGCCGCTGGAATCCGTCGCGAGAATTTCATCAGTCCGCGGGAGAATCAATCCCCATGACCGCGAAGGTCGAGGGCGGTTTTCATGCTGCCGACAGTGACGTTTTAGGGATCAACATTTCACCAATAGGCCGTGTCCATCGCAACGTATGGGACAGTCCTATTATTTGGCGTGAGATGAAAACGCGTGCGTACGGACGTCGGATGATTTGGATCAAACTCGCCTATGTGACACTTGGGTTCTTGATTGCTAGTTCTGCGATTCTCACCTCGTCTCGAGACAACAGCCTCATCCTTGGAATGGTGACGGCGCCTGCTTTTGCGTTTCTGGGGCTTGGGATTTTAAGTCTCCTGCTGACAAATGCACAGGCCGTGACCTCGATTACCAATGAACGCGACGGCGGAACGCTCGAAATTTTGCTGGTCACCGATTTGCGCCCTCACGAATTTATCCTTGGGAAAATTGGCGGCGCCCTGTGGAATGCCCGCGAAATGCTGATGATGCCGTTAGTGATGATCATGGGCATGGCCCTGCTGGGCAGCGTGCCCACACTTACGCTTGAAAACGTACTCTACCTCAGCATTGCTTTTCTGGTGTTGAACATTTTTGCCGTGACGCTTGGCATCCATGCCGGTTTGACATACCAGAATTCTCGAACAGCGATCGCAAATAGTTTAGGCACTATGTTCTTCTTGTTCATCGGGATATTTATCTTTATGCTGTTGTTGGTAGAAGCGCGGTCTTCCTTCGCGATTCAACTCCAGAGTTTCATCCTGTTTATCGGATTTGGAAGTCTCGGGCTGTATTCGTCACTGACACATCGAAACCCGTCGGGTGCTCTGACACTGGCATCGGTGATGCTTCCATTTTTGACGTTCTACGCGATCACCGATTTCCTCCTAGGGGGTAATTTGGGTGTCTGCTTCTGGATCTGCATGGCCTACGGTTTCACCGCTGTGGCCATGACAGTCCCTGCGATGAATGACTTCGACATCGCCCTCGGGCGCAACGCGGGCGAATAGCCCCTGCGTTAGATCTGTTTCATCGGGCAGATGAGGGGGATCATTCATTGTTCTAGTGTCTGACGCCTGCTATTTTGAGTCAATCGATGGTGGGCCGAATGGCTGCCAGCGCTTCGGTCTCTGTTGGTTCCCTGCCCACCTTCGCAAATCCCTCCTTCAAACTCCGAAATCTTACTCATGCCGTCGAACACGGGGATTTTCTGTCGATGTCATTTCGTGGTGGTTGTGTTGTGCGGAAGCAATCTTGGCTCTGCCGAAGATCTACTACCAGCCAACACTGAAATCACGATTGCCATCAACCATTACGTGCATCAGCAACTTGTGGCTTCCGAAGTCGCAGCAGTTGAGCTTGCAGATGATTTGACGCTGCTGCGGCGCACAACTCTGGACCTTGGCGGACGTGTGCCCACACCGGTGGAACGCGACTGGTTTATAAGTCAACCGGCATCCGATCGTCGTCGCCTGCTTGTGGATCGCCTGATGCAATCAGCAGATTTCGATTTTCATCAACGCAACTGGCTGGATGAAACACTTCTACCTAACCATCCGTACAATGATGATTTCCGCAATTATCTGCTGACTGCGGGGCAAGATCGGCGTTCTTGGGACACGGTGTTTCGTGAAATCATGAAAGCTGCGGAATTAGATGGTCCGGAGAAGGGGGCCGGACAGTTTCTGAAGAGTCGCGTACTGCAACTCGATGACCTGACAAATGATACTGCAATTTTGTTTTTTGGCGTGAACATCAGCTGCGCCAAATGTCATGATCATCCGTTGGTTCCTCATTGGAAGCAGGACCATTTCTATGGCATGCAGGCATTCTTTCAGCGAACGTATCAGACACGAAAGACCCGTTCCGTTGCCGAACGCCCGTTCGGTGAGGTGAAGTTTGCAAACATTGCTGGCGAGAGCAAAACAGCGGCATTCATGTTTTTGAGCGGCGAAGTGATCGCTGATCGAACGCCTCAGTTGACGGATGAAGAACGAAAACTGCTTGATGAGCGCGTGAGGAAGCTGGAACAAGACGATGCGGAAGCAGAAGTTTTTGTGCCGGAATTTCGTCCACGCGATGAACTGGTGACGCTGGCGTTACACGACACGAAAGATCATTTTTTTGCAAAAAACATTATCAATCGCGTTTGGGCTCGCTTGCTGGGAACTGGAATGGTCAATCCTCCCGATCAAATGCACAGCGGAAATGTGCCGAGCCACCCGCAGCTGTTGGAATGGCTCACCGCCGACATGGTCTCACATGGGTACGATCTGCGACGATTGATACAGGGAATTGTATTGAGCGAAGCCTATGGGCGATCGAGTAGATGGACATCCGGATCAGAACCACCGTCCGCGAGCACTTTTGCGTTGGCTCAAACGCGTCCTCTGACGCCCCGGCAACTGGCAGCCTCGCTGCATGTCGTGATTCGCAGCGCGGAACATTGGTCGGCAATTGAGAACACCGAAGAATGGATGAAACAACGAACCGACCTTGAGAACCTGGCGAATGGTTGGGTACGTGAGTTCGAGCAACCGGGAGAATATTTTCAGGTTGCCGTCGATGAGGCCCTGTTCTTCAGTAACAACGGAAGGGTCCAGGATGAGCTTCTTCGAGATTCTGACGATCGGCTATTGGGGCAACTCAAGAAGATTGAAGTTCAGGCACAGGCAATTGAAATGCTTTGGCTAGCCGTTTTAAATCGTGTACCACACCCCGACGAACTTGCCGCAGCGACAGCATGGTTAGACCGTGTCCCGGACAAGAAAGACGAATCCCGAAAACAACTGCTCTGGGCATTGCTCGCAGGACCTGAATTCCGATTTAATCACTAGCTCTGAGGCAGCGGATTTCTTCCGTATTCCGGAGCTGAATTCCGAAGAGTACACTCCCTTCGTGAATTTTTGTAAATTCAACGCCGCTCAATTTTTATCGGTCACGCGGCTGAAAAGGTTCGTTTCATGTCCCACGTTCGTTCATTCGGCACCTGCATTCCTGCTCATCATGCGGTATCTCGCCGCGGCTTTCTTTCAGAGGGAGCGGTCCATGCTGCCGGGGCCGTTACGGTCGCTGGATGTTTTGCATCCGACATGGGACAGATTCATGCGTTGCGATCCGAAGAGGTTGCTAGAGAACTTCGGAACCAAGACAAGCGAGTCATCCTTTTATGGCTGGCTGGAGGAGCCAGTCAGTTTGAAACGTGGGACCCCAAGCCTGGCGCAAAGACCGGCGGTCCATTTCGTGCCATTCAGACGAACGCCACTGGAGTTCACATCAGCGAACTGCTTCCCGAACTATCTCAACGGATGCATCATACGGCAATTATCCGATCTCTAAACACAAAGATCGCCGATCATGGAGGTGGCGCAGATCTGGTTGAAACGGGCCGGTTGAAGGACCCCGGCATCCTCTACCCGGACCTTGGCGCTGTGGTTGCCCGAGAACTGGGACGACTTGAAAGCAAGGTGCCGGATTATGTGTCGCTTTACACGTCCACCGAAGGCCGTCGCAAAGGCACAAGTGGTTTTCTAGGTGCCCGGTATGCTCCGATGTTCCTATCTGAAAGTATGATCCCGCTGAATATTGCGCGGCTTGATTCCGTTGCGGAGATTGATCATCATGCGCGAGCTGGATTGCGTGAGGCATTGGGAATACGCTTTGCCGCGTCGCGCAGAAGTCAGACTGTAGACAGCCAGAATTCAGCATATCAACGAGTTCAGGGATTGATGGCGAGTGCAGAACTATTTGACATTACGCAGGAACCAGCCGAGGTGCAGGCTCGTTACGGTCCGACGCAGTTCGGCCATCAGTGCCTGATCGCGCGGCGTCTGATCGAAGCTGGTGTACCTTTTGTGAAAGTGGCCCGCGCGTGGTGGGACAGTCATGGACAAAACTTTGAAACACATCAAGAATTGTGCGCGGATCTTGATCATTCCATGTCTGTCCTTCTGGATGACCTTGAACAACGTGGCCTGCTCAAAAATACGTTGGTGATCACGCTTGGTGAATTTGGAAGGACACCACAGATCAACTCTAGCCTTGGACGTGATCACTTTGCAAGTGCGTGGAGTTGCAGCTTGTCGGGACTCGGGATCCGGGGAGGTGTGGCGTATGGTAAGACTGATCCAGAAGGCCATACGGTCGTCGAAGGCGAGGCGTCGGCCGCAGACTTATTCGCCACAATCTTGGCAGCGTTAGGTATCGACCACAAGCATGAATACACCGTTGGGGCGAGGCCTGTGCCCTTGGCCGATTTTGGGTCGAAGCCAATTTTGGATGTGTTGACCTAGTGGCTTCAACTGAGAATTTCGGATGCAGGCCAACGACGATCTTATAGGAATTACCAATGGACGAAAACAACACCCCGGGCAGCACCGAGCCTCCGTCTGCAGCCCTGATAGCGGTCACGTTACCGAATAAGGTCACGGTACTGAAGACATTCCCGCTACCTGGGATCGGCTTCTGTCTGGCGACCGCATCCGACAAGTCGTTGATTTATACAGGGCTCTCGGACTTTTCAATTCTCCGCGCGAATCTGTCGGCTGAAAAAATTGAACCCGCGGCAGTGGGAGTGAACGGACACACAAGTTACGTCATGGGTTTGGTTCGCTGTGGTGAGACCCTAGTCTCTGGAGGTTATGATTGCTCATTGATTTGGTGGAATGCTGAAAGTGGCGAGATCATTCGCCGTAGCTCAGATGCACATGCGCGATGGATCCGGATGTTGGCGGTCAGCCCCGATCAAACTCGGATCGCCAGTGTGGCGGATGACATGCAGACAAAACTTTGGGACGCGGTGACAGGCGCATGTCTGGCCACATGGGGTGACTACGAAGCACAGACACCGCAGGGGTTTCCTTCAATGCTGTATGCCGTGGCATACTCGGTGGACGGCAAATGGCTGGCGACCGGGGATCGCACGGGGCGCGTACTCGTGCGGGACGCGAGTAATGGACAAGTGGCCGCTACAATTGAGACACCGGTCATGTACACATGGGACCCGACGGCTCGCCGCCATTCGATCGGTGGCATTCGCTCGTTGGCTTTCTCAAACGATTCCAGTCAACTGGCGGTCGGCGGGATGGGCAAGGTCGGCAACATCGACCACCTAGAAGGTGTATCACGCATCGAAGTCTTCGATTGGCAGACCGGAACCCGTCGCTTGGAAATCGAAGATAGCAAGCATAAGGGACTTGTGGAATCTTTGCAATTTGGACCGCAAGATGCATACCTTGTCGCTGCCGGTGGTGATAACGGTGGCTTTGTCAGTGTCTGGAACATGGCAGATGGAAAACTGTTAGCTCAGGATGTTGCTCCCATGCATGTACACGATTTCGAGTTGTCGCTCGACGGTCGATCTTTAATTGCCGTTGGCCACCAACAGGGAGCAGTTATTAATTTGTTCAGTGTGTCGGGCTAATCGACCTTATTCAAGCGCGTCTTCCGTTCCGCCGGGCCCGACGTTGACAGGGGCATCGCTCCTGCGTGGAGCGGTTGCGGCTAACTTGCGGGCGGCAGCGATGCTGCTGTCAAAGACGATGCGGAGATCAACGATCCATGCTCCTTGCGCGGGCATCACAAATTCCCAGTGAGGCAAAACGCAGACACTTTGATGCACCGCTTCGAAACCGCCTTCCGACTGGCTGATAGTTTCCAGCGGCATCGTCCAGATCCCACCCGCTTGCGAAAGTTCTAAAGAAACGTCTAGGCCGAGCCATTCGTCCACAAGACTGATGCGATCTGTGTCACGCCGATCCAAGAGTGCATCCAGAGTCCCCAAGCGTTGACCTGACGCATCGTAAAAGTACCGATCGTCGTTCCCACCTGGCATAGCAGCAAAATTTAGTTCGACGGCAAAATGCAATGGTACATTCTGTGGAAAACCGATCACGTGATACTGCACGAGCAGTTCGTTTGGACGATCAGACGACAGCACCACAATTTTACGAACTTCGCCGTTCAGATCACTTACATGCCCCTTGCGTCGCATTTCCACTGCGATCTTCTGCTCGCCTTTGCGGACACTGGCATCATAGGCGGCTGTTGCAAAATCGCCGATTACAGCGGCACCACGTCGCAACTCGTCCAGCGTCGCTCCGGGCTGCAGAAACAAATCGACCAGACTTTTACGTGGCCACTTGTCGTAGCTAATTTTCTGATGCAAGTTGGGTTGACGGAACTTGACCTCTTTTGAGACTGCCGCCAGATCCGCATCGTCATTCGAAACAACGTTATTTGCAAAATCGATGATCCGCTGGTGATAGGGTTCAGGGCGGCGATTTAGCGTCGCCAAAATGTTGACTTCGCTGACCTTGAGATCCAGTTCGTAAAGATGCCCTCCCAACGCTGGCGACAGCAAGGCCACCATGCGATGGTTACTGAGTTTCACTTCTTGGCGTGCGTCTAAATTAAAATCGCCGACAGCAACATCGACCCAAGGGCCTGTTTTGCGCGTCACCTGATCCATCAGGACTTCGGCCTGAATTAATTCTTTGTACACTGCGTTCCGCAAGTGTGGCAAATACAAGCCACCGAAAGCTCCGTGCCAGTACGTGCAATTGCACTGACTACGATACAGATGTGTCAGCGCATCTTCCAGTATTTCACGATGATCCTCCGACAGGTTTGCCTCACTTTGCAAGGTGACAAGCCGGTTGCTGATGTCGATCATGCGGGCATACATTTCGTTGCTCTCCGGATACCGTGTCCGGAAATTTCTCCAATAGCCGCCTCGCGTAAATCGCACCAACCGTTGCCATTCTTCATTTTCCGGATGCAGCCGCGTGAGACTCACAAATTCCTTCTGCGCCTCCGGAGGAAGCACCCATTCTGTCATTTCGCGATAGCTTGCATCAGGCAGATAAGTGCGACCAATCGGCGCGACTTGGTCCAGCACTCCGGATGGTGTCGTGACTTGAAGCCACGACTCGTTTGCCCGCAGCAGGTCAAGAAATCTGCGAAGCCAACCGTCTTCGTAAACGTGCTGATGCGTTTCCGGCCAGGAGCCAAATTTTTCGCCATCATCACCAAATACGATTACCGGGTTGTCGTACTTTGCCGCGATTTCTTGCAGATAAGCGATGCTCTCTTCGGGCTCTGCAAATGGGATCAGATACCGCAACCGTTCACTGTCTGGGAACATGAAGAGAATGCGACCTTCATCTTCTGTCGCGTAATAACCCATCAGTTCATGCTGCGGAATTCCTGCACAGCGAAAGTGATAGTCATCGACCATTGTGTATTGCAGGCCCGCAGCCGCGATGTCTCCCGCAAAAGATTGCTCCCACACACGTTCAGGCAGCCACAGTCCTCGTACGGAGGTCCTGAACAATTGATTCAGATGCGATGAAAATCGTTGAATCTGACCAATGCGGTCTCGGCGTGGAATGTTCGAAAGAATGGGTTCATAAAACGCGCCACTTATGATTTCCACCTGAGACGATGCTACCATCGTCCGCACGCGGTCGATGTACTCCGGATGGCGGACTTCAAGCCACTCTAGCAGACTGCCCGATGTATGTAGCCCAAATGGAATCTCAGGATAGTCTTGCAGCACATCCAGAAACGGCTGATAGCTGTCGCGATAAGCCTGTTCAAAAACACCGTCAAAGTTGCCGACAGGTTGGTGATTGTGAAACGCCAAAACTAGCCGCACAGAACCCACCATGGACACAGCTCCAAAACTCTTCTGAACGACTTCACGAAACACCGCAAAATATCCTCGCGTTCAGAATTTTTCGCGTCTTTCTGATTTGACGTGTCGAACGATATCCTAGATGCGATCCTCATGGCGAGACCGTCCAAGACCTCCTGCGTTGTTTCTAGCCGAAAAATTTACACAGGGGGTGCAAATCATTACCGCCCTCAAGTAACCCGCAGTCTACGCATTAGCCGCATCCACCCCATGATTATCGTGAATTGTCGTGGTTACGATTGTTAGGCCATAAATGAGACGTCGCAGACAAAGGATTGACTTGTCAAATGAACGACATCAGTCGGCATAGAGTTCTTCAAATCGTTGTCTCAGTTCCGCCGGGCTGATGTCTTCTAGGTGAGTTGCAATGGACCAGACATGGCCCCATGGGTCAGTCACGCTGCCGCTGCGGTCGCCATAGAATTGGTCGCAGAGTGGTCGCAGTTCTGTGGCACCAGCATCTAGGGCCTCACGGAACACATTATCGGCATGATCAACGTAAATCAGCAGACTTACGGTCGTCCCGCCACGTGATTTTGGGCCGAGGAAGTCCATTTCTGGATGTTCATCCGCGATCATAATTGTCGAGGTGCCGACGCGGATTTCCGCATGTCCAATGCGTCCGTCTGGTGCCGTCAGCCGCGTAATTTCCTCAGCCCCGAAGACTCGAATGTAAAATGCGATCGCGTCACTGGCACCATTGATGAGCAGATAAGGCGTGACCGTATGGTATCTCGCTGGAACGGAATTTACTGTTTGAATCATCGTGAGGTTTCTCGG
>Ga0209553_1000446_pt1 | contig 21625 bp, 20 predicted proteins | sample LauGreFBDMM110DN_2_FD_188217 | JGI IMG/M metagenome (GOLD analysis project Ga0209553, IMG submission 188217) | Freshwater lake microbial communities from Lake Michigan, USA - Fa13.BD.MM110.DN (SPAdes) (version 2) | ecosystem: Environmental > Aquatic > Freshwater > Lake | place: Lake Michigan...
GTCTTGATCATTTCGTTGATGGCGACCTTCCCCCCCAATTGCTGCCTAATATAAGATGCTGCCGAGAGGTGGTCCGCGTGCGCATGCGTCTCGAGGATCCACTCAAGTTTCAAATTCTTGCTACGCACAAAACCAATGACCCTGTCGGCCGACACCGTACTCGTTCGACCCGACTTTGGATCGTAGTCCAACACAGAATCAATGATCGCGCAGGGTGAGCCTAGGGTCTCGTAGACCACGTAGGTGATCGCGAATGTCTCGGGATCAAAAAATGGTTCCACACACGGTGATTTTTGTTCAACAGTCATACGGCAACCCTCGCTTCCATACCCAAAGCTCGAATGCGTGCAGCAAACATCTCCAATTTCGGCACCGACAGTGTTGACAGGTGGACTGCCTCCGATTGCAACGATGGCCTCGCCAGACTGTAGAGCAGCACCCCCATGGGCCTAATGTTGTCACGCAGCAGGCCGACTAAAAAATCTAGGTAGCCATCCTCATCTTCCTTGCTGGGTGGCTCACCATCCCACATGAACCAACAGGTTTGCAACCAGGTCGGGCACAGGGAGATGGCGGTGGCTAAATTTTGGCGTACTTTAGACAGGGACAGGTTGGTGCCGTTGACCTGCCGCATCCCAGCCTTGCTGACACGATCAACCTTAAACCACACTTCGCCATTCAGGCGTGCCATTCTAAGCTGACCGGCCTGCACGCTCTTGCGGTGCATCAGACTGCCATTGGTGATCAAAATTAATTTTATCTCAGGAGGTAACGCCAGCTCTTTCATAACCCTTCCGATGAGCATAATCACCTGCTCAAACTCTTTTGCACTGGTTGGCTCTCCATTCCCCGACAGGGCAATATCCTTTATATAACGCAGCTCCTTTGGTACACGACGTTGCATAAAATCACCGTGTAGCAGCTCGTCAAGAAAGCCTCGCAGCTCCACCTCCAGGTGGTCTAAGTCAATCGGTGGTGCCGTACCTCGCTTGAGGTTAGGCACCTGACAGTAGACACAACGCCAATTGCAGGCATTGTTAGTGTTTAGATTAATGCCGACCGACACCCCTCCCGATCGTCTCGACACCACTGGATAGATATATCGCAATCCGGCGCTGTCGCGACTGTGATCAAATACATTTAGGCTGGATTCACTCAAGATTTTATAATGGGTAAATATTTAACAGGATCAACCGCCTTGCCGAAGCGGCGTATCTCAAAGTGCAGGCCGACATGGTCGCTGTCCGTGCTGCCCATCTCTGCGATCTTTTGACCCTTGCTGACGCTTTGCCCCTCTTTCACGACCAGCTGGTCGTTATGCGCATAAGCACTAAGGTAGGTCTTGTTGTGCTTAATGATAATCAGCTTGCCGTATCCACGTAGGCCGTTACCGCTATAAACCACCTTGCCCGCAGAGCTGGCGACAATTGCTTGGCCAAGCTTGCCCGCGATATCGATCCCCTTGCGGTTTGCGACCTCAGAGAATGCGCTCGTCAGGGTACCGGCGGTTGGCATGCCCCACTCTGTTTTCGCATCCTCATCATCCACAGCCACCTCGGCCTTGGCTTCATGTCCGGCGTCAGATCCACCCTTGCTCGCCGCTATCGATTCGTGCCTCCGTGAGTCCTCTTGCATCTTTTCAATTTGCACCACAGTCTGCTCGGTATAGGGCAGCTTAGCTACTCTGGGCTGACCCTTGACTGGTGCGATGAGAGACTGATTTTCCGCCACGACCTTGACTGAGCCCCTACTAATGGGTATGCGCAGCTCGCTTCCCACTTGAATCAGATCATGGTTTTGAATGCCATTGACTTCGGCGACCTCTCGATAATCGAGACCGTAACTAAAGGAGATGCTGTAAAGAGTGTCACCTTTTTGTATGACGTAGGCCTGCGTGCGTGCGTCTGCGTTTTTTGATGCGTTCCTATTCGTTGGCGTCGTGACGTGCGTGGTAGACTGTTTAATAGTCACCCCGCGCTCTACTATGGGCGCATAGGTCCCACTGGAGGAGCAGCCTGACATTGCCGCTACAGCCACAACAAGCGATAATCGAATAGCAAAGATCTTGAGCATCATATCTTCCCCGTCAATAAGGGCACGAACTTCACCGCCTCCAGGCGGGTCTCACGATAGCCCTCTGCGTCACGCTCAATTAGGTATAAGAACTGCTCTTGCGCGCCCAATGGCAGGACCATTCTGCCACCCACAGCCAACTGATCAAGCAGCGCCTGCGGCACATGCATAGCGGCGGCGGCCACAATGATGCCATTAAACGGTGCGGCAGCCGGCAAACTGTTGTTGCCATCCGCATAGCGCAGAATAACATTCTGTATCTTGAGCTCTTGCATGTAACCCATTGCGCGCTCGTACAGGGGCTGCACACGTTCCACCGAATATACATCACGTGCAACCTGCGCCAACACTGCAGCCTGGTAGCCGCAGCCAGTACCGACCTCTAGCACACGGTTGAGTGTGGCGCCATTGCGCATCACTTCGATCATGCGCGCTACAATATAGGGCTGCGAAATAGTTTGACCAAAGCCAATCGGCAACGACACGTCATCATAGGCGCGACTCGCCAGCGCCTCATCCACGAATATATGGCGTGGCACCGCATTCATCGCGGCCAGCACTATCTCGTCCCTGATCCCTTGGTCACGCAAGCGCTCTATCAATCGCCCTCGTGTGCGCTGTGATGTCATGCCAATACCACTGTGTCGTGCACTCACGTGGTAGCACCAGCCAGCCAGGTCTGCACCGCATCGAGCTGGCTGTACTCTGTCAGGTCCATCTGCAGCGGCGTGATTGACACACGGCGCTGGGTGATGGCATGAAAGTCAGTACCCACGCCGGCATCTTGCTCCTTGCCGGCCGCCCCAACCCAGTACACTGTCTCGCCGTGTGGATTGGTACCCTTGACCACTGGCTCTGCCTTGTGACGTTTACCCAAGCGAGTCACCTCCTGACCCTGCAATTGTTCGTAAGGGATGTCCGGAACGTTCACATTAAGTAACCATGGGCGGGGATGCGTGTGCCGTTTAAATTGTTCGACTAGATCAACTACCACGCGTGCCGCCGTCTCGTAATGTGCCCACTCCTTGCCCACCAGGGAGACCGCGATCGCTGGGATGCCTAGAAGAAAGCCCTCGGTGGCGGCCGCCACCGTGCCCGAATAAATCGTATCGTCGCCCATGTTGGCACCCGCATTGATCCCAGAGATAACCATGTCCGGTTGGGTGTCCAGCATGCCCGTAACCGCCAAGTGAACGCAGTCCGTTGGCGTACCGTTAACATAATAGAAGCCGTTTGCTGCACGACGCAAATTCAGCGGACGGTCTAAAGTCAGCGAATTACTGGCACCGCTACGATCACGCTCTGGCGCAACCACGATGATGTCGGCAATGCCAGACAATGCCTCTGCGAGACACGCCAGTCCAGGTGAAAAGTAGCCATCATCATTACTCAGCATCAACCTCATGTCGCCGCTATCCTCTTGATTTACATTGTTTGCATTGAAAACTTGACCGATGGTTTCACCGGTGTAGCGTACTACACAGCTCCTCATAAGTCGACCAAACACCGATGATTTTTTATCGAAAAATAATAATGTCTGCTGAATTGTTTCAGGTGTCCAAGAGTAAATCAGGCTAGTACGCGGGTATATACACCCACGTACTTAATTTTGACAGTAGAAGCGAAATGGATCGCCCCAAGGTATTTTTTCTACATTAACTTTCTTACATGATCGTGTATACGTTCACGCTTGAAAAAAACTACCCGCGGGCGTACAGCGCGCCCAGTAACTCCACCTCAAAGATTAGGGTCGAATCCGGTGGGATGGTACGTCCCGCACCACGGACGCCGTAGCCCAATGAGGGAGGAATGGTTAGTTTACGTACACCGCCAATCTGCATGCCCTGAACGCCCTCGTCCCATCCAGCTATCACCTCACGCGCGCCCAGGGTAAACTGAAATGGGTCGTTGATGTCCTTGCTTGAGTCAAATTTTTTGCCATCTGTAAGCCAGCCGGTGTAGTGCACGGTAACAGTGTGTCCGCCCTGGGCGGCAGCCCCGCTGCCAACAATCAAGTCTTCGTATTGCAGTCCGGAGGGGGTGGTAATTGTAGTCATCGCTTTCCTTGTGTGTGAGTTTTAGTGTTGCGCCAAACTTGGCTCATCGCCAAGATGGCAGTTGCTATCGCTTTCCTGCACGCTCTGCCGCTTGTATGGTGTTCGCCATTAGCATGGCAATGGTCATCGGGCCAACACCGCCAGGCACGGGGGTAATGAGTCCCGCCACCTCTTTTGCGCTCTCAAAGTCAACGTCGCCCACCAGCTTACCGTCGGGCAGGCGATTGATGCCGATGTCAATCACAACCGCACCCGGCTTGATCATTTCACCCGTCACCATCCGTGCTTTTCCAGTGGCGACCACTAAAATATCTGCGTCCCGCGTATGCCTTCCAAGATCTTTTGTTCTGGATGTGCAGATGGTGACGGTTGCACTCTTGTGTAGCAGCATGAGCGCCATCGGCTTGCCGACAATATTGCTTCGTCCGACCACCACGGCATGCTTTCCGTCGGTCTCAACACCCATCTTTTCCAGCAGCTTCATTGTACCAGAAGGCGTACAGGGCGGGAACAGAGTGGCACCCGTGACCAAGGCGCCAACGTTCATTGGATGAAATCCATCCACGTCCTTGTTCGGGCTAACAGCCTCCAGCACCTTGTGACTATCGATGTGAGACGGCAGGGGTAACTGCACTAGTAGGCCATGGATGGTAGGGTCGGCATTCAGCTCGGCGATCTTTTCGAGCAGCGTCACCTCCGGCGTGTTCGCGGGTAGAGCAACATGCTTGGAGTAGAGTCCAATCTCGGCACATGCTTTTACCTTGTTGCCCACGTACACTTTGGAGGCGGGATCTTCGCCCACGATAATGACCGCCAGCCCTGGCGTGATGTCATTCGCCCTCATCGCATCGACGCGCACCTTCAGCTCGGCACGCAATTCCTGAGCAATAGCCTTACCATCGATGATGCGAGCCGTCATGATTATTCCTTGAGATTGGGGTTGGAGTTGGGGCTGTGCCTGGTTAATAAATATTGCAAGTGACAGCTGATATTATCCCACGGGGCGTCCATGTTGATCACAAAAATTGATATAACTGTGGATCTCCAGCGTGCGTCACCCAGCACACTAGAGCTCAGCGTGTAGGCGGATGGCGTACACATTGATTGGTCCGCGATCGGCGTTGTAGGCTGGGTTCTGGACGCGTTGGTAGTCGGTTGTTAGCCAGACACCTTTTTTAATACCGATGCTGTAGTACCCCTCAAATATATTCTCGGAACGGTAGCGCAAGGCGCTGTCGCCCAGAAAGAATGAGGTGCCACCCGCCTCAAGAAAGCGTCGACGATCGTCTGATATCGTGTTACGCATTAGTGAGAGCCCTAGCGTATCTTCGGTACGATTCCAGCTGCCGCCCCTGATTGCCAGTCCCGTGGCAAGCGAACCATCGGCTTCCGTAAATGCGTGCGTCTCCGTGCGTCCATCTGCCTTCATGGCACGCATAAAGAATCCAGCGTTGTTACTAATCGCCTGCTCGACATTGACACCGAGACCGTACTTAATTCTCTCTGTGCCGCGTACCGCGTATAGGGCATCGGGGCCGAGATACTTCCCGGGATGTGCGTTCAGCCAATCCAGCGCATCGTTGAAGCTCGCCAGCTTGGCGCGATTCCTCCAACCCAGCACGCGCACACTTCCCGGAAGCCCGTACAGGACGTGATTGTGCTCAAGCTCTAGCTGATCTCCGTAGTGTTTGTTAAGTGCGAAGTCAACCGGCAGCATATTGGGTTGCCTTGGCCCTGTCATGCGACCGAAGCGTACTACCCAGTCGTCCAGGTAGCGCTCTGCCGCGAAACCCCAACCAAAGCCACGCGCATCGGCGGCGTAGTCGTAGGCCGCGTAAGTAAAGTTTCCCCAATTCATGAACTGGGTGCGTGGATCCTTCGCGTACTTATTTCCATCGAAGATGTCCAGCGTAGAAAAATTGCCTACCGTCAGCACAAAGCGGTTCTTGTCGACCGAGCCGGCGAGTTGATTCAGGCCGGCATCAACGCGCTCAGTGCCACCACCGTCGTTCCATGTCTGGCGCACGAAAAGCTTCTGTCGATAAATTTTTGGCGTGGTCCCAGCGGCACGCGTACTCTCGCCATTGGTAAAGCCGGCCAATCCGATCATTCTATCGGAGAACGGCACCCCCTGAATAATCTCTGGGGTGAGGTAGGCCTCCCCCCCTTCCCACGGGCGAAAGCCAAGGAAGGCTGTCGTGGAGAATGTGTACATCTTCTCGCCGTTGCTGACAATACTGTTCGGCCCAGAGTAAGCCGCCTGGTAGGCCGGATGGTATTGCCAGTTGTAAGTTAACTGCATCCGCGCGGTAGCCTCCTCCACCTCCGAGGCTTGAACCTGATACCACGGCAGCATAGCAAGCCCAACCCACTGGACGATCCATCCAATGGGCGCAAGAGCCACTCGAATGCGCTCGAGCACCTGGAGAAACATTAGCCACCCCTCGCGTAAGCACGAAGCCCCACCACGTCAAAGTTGCGAGCATATCGCTGGCCATAACAACACGACCAGTCAGTTATTTATTTAGCAGTTGAAATACGATGGACCCGGTTGCCCGGTTATTGACACCACCACCTCGCACTCAGCGAGATAGCGGCAGAGAGCTGCGCGTTATTTTACCGAGGGCATTCGGGTCATCACAAGGACGACGCAACCACTATCACTCGAACCAGTACCCACTGGGATCTCCGCAGAATAAAAACGCGCGAATTTTAGCAGGCTGCGTAACTTTGTCAACGACAAATCACCTCGCCACCACTTTGTCGGCGGGTGGGCTTGGGTTCGCCTGACCTGGCCGCCACCGCAAAATAAAGCTCAAAATCGCGCCACTCAAAAGTATTTTGCGTGAGCGCGTGGCACGCGGGCATGATCCAGATGGCAGCAATAGATGCTATCATTCAGAGCTTATGTGAGCCTACTGTTATGCCTAATATAGCCCTCTCCGAGGGGATGCGCTGTACAAATATAGTACATTAACTACAATTATTAGCGTGATGATTTTATACAATAAACGTAACCAAGGATGGCCGGGCACGTGACTCAAAAACCCTCAGCGCAGTACCTGCTGTTAATGGCCTCGCTATTTCTTCTAGCGCTGTCCAGTGGCTGCACCCTGGGCCCCGACTTTAAAAAGCCTGCCGCCCCCACGGCCACCGGTTACACACCACAGCCCCTGAGCACCGAAAAGATAGGGGCGTCTCAAAAATACAGCGCTACCGCGACCATCCCGTTTGACTGGTGGACGCTATTTCACTCGCCGGAGCTCAACTCGCTAATTGAGCGCGCCTTCAAGGCCAACCCAACGATCCAGTCTGCCCAGGCGACGCTGAATCGGATGCAGCAAAACGTGATCGCGCAGGAGGGGTTCTTCTACCCAACCGTGGGTGCCGGCTACTCACCATCTCGCAACAAGCTAGCCGGTAACAACGGAGGGAACGCCTACGGCCTGCAAGCGAACGGGCAAAACATCAACACCTACACAAACCCTGTGGGGCCAACATTCGTCAAGCCGGTCTACTACAACTACCACATCTCGCAAATCACTGTCGGCTACATGCCAGACATATTTGGCATCAACCGTCGGCAGGTCGAGTCCCTACAGGCACAGCTCAACGAGCAACGCTTTCAGGTAGAGGCTACCTACATCACTCTCGCGTCGAATGTTGTCGCGGCCGCCCTACAGGAGGCCTCGTTACGCAGCCAGATCGTTGCCATGCAAAAGATCATCGAGCTCAGCAGTGAGAACCTAGACATCATGCGCAAGCAGTTCAAGCTCGGGTTCGTATCCACGATTGACGTGGCATCACAGGAGTCCGCCCAGGCGCAAGCGAAGCAGGCGCTCATCCCGCTCAACAAGCAACTCGAGCAAACGCGCGACCTAATTCGTGCCCTGGCGGGCAACCTGCCCAGCGAAGACGTGCCAGAAAAATTTGAGCTCGCGTCACTCCACCTGCCGCAGGAGCTCCCCTTGAGCCTCCCATCACAGCTGGTTGAGCAGCGCCCAGATATTCGTGCAGCGCAGGAGCAACTACACTCGGCCAGCGCACAGGTCGGCGTGACCGTCGCCAGTCGGCTCCCACAGTTCTCAATTACCGGCATAATGGGCGGCATGGCATCCACCCCTAACTGGATGTTCCAGCAGGGCGGAGGGTTCTTCTCGCTGCTTGGGAATATGTCGGCAACACTATTTGACGGCGGCACACTCAAGGCGAACGAGCGTGCCGCAAGGGAGCGCCTAGTCCAAGCGAGCGCGGACTACCGGAACGTGGTGATCGTCGCCTTCCAGAATGTGGCCGACACGCTGCACGCCATCCAGTCAGACGGCGACTCCCTGAAGGCGGCAACGCAATCGGAGCAAGCCCTCAAGGTGGCCGCCGAGATCACTCGCAAGCAGTATAATTTGGGCTACGTGAGCTACCAGATGGTGCTACTCGCCGAGCAGAGCCACCAGCAGTCCCTGATCAACCTGATCCAGGCCAAGACCAACTGCTTTGGTGACACCGCGGCCCTGTACCAGGCCCTGGGTGGCGGCTGGTGGAACCGACCCGACGCCCCGGCACGCACTGACCTGACCGCGTCACTCGCCTCACCCAATGAGAAACGTGTACCATGATTAAACAAGACACCACAAAAATTATAATATTTTCTGTCTTGATGCTAGCCGCCGTGGCGGGCTACTGGGGATGGCAAAAGCTTCGCACGCCCCCCATCATCCCAACTCCGGAGAAGATTGTCGTCCGACCAGATCCTGACCAGGTGCGCTTTGCGCCCAACGCGCCACAGCTATCGTTCTTGAGGATAAAGGCGGTCGAGGCGTTCCCGGAGCCCTTGGTGGAACCACTGAACGGACGCATCACCTACGATGACAATCGCACCGCCCGCGTCTTCTCTCCGCTTGCTGGTCGCATCACAAAGATCTCGGGCGAGATAGGTATGCGAGTCAAAAAGGGCGACCCTCTCTTGGTGCTGGATTCGCCTGACTTTGCCGTGGCCACCTCCGACAGCGCAAAGGCCGACGCGGACCTGCTACGTAAGAAGGAAGTCTACGAGCGCGCTAAGAGCCTCTACCAGATCAAGGGGATCGCTCGCAAGGATGTGGAGCAGGCTATAACCGACCTCCAACAGGCGGAAGCAGAGCTTCGTCGTACCAAGGCGCGCATGAAGAACCTGAACGCCAGCGCGCCCACCCCGACCAACCAGTTCATCTTACGGTCGCCCATAGCCGGGACCGTCAGCGAACGTCAGATCAATGCGGGTAGTGAGATTCGACCAGACGCCACCAACTCACTGTTCGTCATCACCGACCCCACCCACCTGTGGGCGCAGATTGACCTGCCAGAAAGACACCTCGACAAGATGGCCTTGGGTGGGCTGGTTTCTATCGAGGTGGACGCCTACCCCGGCGAAGTATTTGAGGGTAAGGTGACCGCCATCAGTGGTGCACTGGACCCACTGACTCGACGCATACAGGTACGCTGTCAGCTCGACAACACAGCGCTCAAGCTCAAACCAGAAATGTTCGCACGGGTCACACCGATCTCCAACGCAAAGTCTAGGTTGCCACGCGTACCCAACACCTCTATCGTCACCCAGGGTCTGTTTAACTTTATATTCATAGAGCAGTCGACCGGGGTGTTACAACGACGACGGGTAACGCTCGGTATGCAGGGCAGCGAATACGCCTACGTCAAGGAGGGCTTGCAGCCGGGCGAGCGTATCGTCACCAGCGGGGCACTGCTTCTCAACTCTGAACTCAGGGCAGTCAACGATGCCGCTCGCAACTAAAGGCTCTCAGTAAGGTATGCTAGAAAAGCTTATCTCCTTCGCGCTACAGCAACGCGTGTTCGTTATCGCCGGCACGGTGATACTGGTCATTGCCGGCTGGCAGGCCATCGACAACCTGCCGATCGAGGCGTTTCCTGATGTGCAGGACGTGCAGGTGCAGATCGTCACCCAAGCAGCGGGCAAGGCTCCAGAGGAGGTAGAGCGCAGCATCACCCTACCAATCGAGCGCGAGATGAGCGGCGTACCACGCATGACGCAATTACGCTCCGTGTCTATCACAGGCCTGTCAGTGGTAACCCTCACCTTCTCCGACCACACCGACGACTACTTTGCGCGGCAGCAGGTCCTGGAAAAATTAAATGGCGTCAGCCTGCCTCCTGATGTGCAGCCCGGCCTTGCACCGCTCACGAACGCGGTGGGCGAGGTGTACCGCTATATCCTCAAGGTGCCAGACGCGATGGCCCCGAGAGATGTGCGCGCACTCCAGGACTGGGTGCTGCGCCCCGCACTGCGCCAGGTGCCAGGCGTGGCGGATGTGGTGAGCTTCGGGGGCACGATCAAGGAGTACCAGGTTCGCATCAACCCGTTCCTCTTGCGTAAGTTTAGCGTCACCATCGATCAGGTAGCGCACGCTCTGAGTGTCAACAGCAGCAACGGTGGAGGAGGCGTGCTCAAGCGGGGTGATGAGGCGCTGGTGGTGCGCAGCATCGGACTCTTCAAGACTCCCGACGACATCGCTCGGGTGGAGATCACAGCCAACCACGGCAAGACAGTGTTGGTTGGTGACGTGGGCGAGGTTGCCATCGGTGACCTCTCGCGCTCAGGTATCGTGGCCTTTAATGATTATGACAACGTGGTGCAGGGTATTGTGCAGATGACCAAGGGGCAGAACGCCACACGGGTCGTGGAGGCGCTCAAGGTTCGTATCGCACAGCTCGCCCCAAAACTGCCGCCCGGGGTGACCATCGTCCCCTACTACGACCGGACCGACCTGGTGCGCCACGCAGTCCGCACCGTGAGCGAGAACCTGATCGTTGGCGCGCTCCTGGTAATCGCCATCCTCATCTTATTTTTGCGCAACTGGTTCGCCGCACTGACCGTGGCGGTGATTATCCCGCTGGCGATGCTGTGCGCGTTCATCCTGTTGGATCACAGCGGCGTGTCCGCCAACCTCATCTCACTCGGCGCGGTTGACTTCGGGATCATCATCGACAGCGCGGTGGTCTTGATCGAGGCGCTGATGGTCAAGCTCGCGTTTGCCAAGGCGAGTGCGCTGCCACAACAAAAAACCTACAGCTGGCGGGTCCACCTTCTCAAGCAGACCAGCATAGAGATGGGGCATCCCATCCTGTTCTCCAAGGCCATTATCATCTTAGCCTTCTTGCCGATCTTTACCTTCCAGCGGGTGGAGGGGAAGATCTTTACGCCGGTAGCCTTAACTCTAACCTTCGCGCTCCTCGGTGCCATACTGTTAACGCTGACCCTCCTGCCCGCCCTGCTCAGCTACGCAATCAAGACCAAGGACCTCGCCGAGCAACACACCGGCTGGATGGTCAGGCTACAGGAGCGCTATCGCACCTTCTTGCTGCGGATAGGTGACCACCGCAAGAGCATCGTGGCGGCCGCGGTCGGGGCGCTTGGGGTCACCCTCGTGGCGACATCCCTCTTAGGTAGTGAGTTTCTACCCAAGCTCGACGAGGGCAACATCTGGCTGACTATCAGCCTCCCCCCCGCGACCGCGCTAGACAAGACCAAGGAGGTCGAGCGGCAGGTACGGGTCATCCTGAGGTCCTACCCAGAGGTACACAACATCGCCACCCAGGTGGGTCGCCCAGACGACGGAACCGACCCGAAGGGGCCTAACAACTTAGAGATCATGGCCGACCTTAACCACCGCGACACGTGGCGCTTCGCCGACAAGGAGGCTCTGATCGCGGACATGACCCGAAAGATTCGTGCCATACCCGGCGTGCCCACGAACTTCTCACAGGTCATCCAGGACAACGTGGAGGAGGCGCTGTCTGGCGTGAAGGGGGAGATCTCAGTCAAGGTCTTTGGACCAGACCTAGAGATCCTTGAAAATAAATCCGAGCAGATCGCTCGCATCCTAAACAGCACACCGGGGGCGACTGACGTCGCCGCCATCAAGGTAGGCGGACAGACCGAGCTCAACATCACGCTCGACCGCAGACGTATGGCGCGCTACGCGCTCAACGTTGACGACGTCAACAACACCGTCAAAATCGCCATGGCGGGCAGCGCGGTCAACTCCTTCTACGAGGAGAATCGACGCTTCGACGTAACGCTTCGCCTGGACAAGCCATACCGGGATGCGGTGGACGACCTCGCCGACCTGCCGATATCCTTAGCCAGCGGGGCCACCCTACCCTTGGGCTCCATTGCCGACATCACGGTACGCCAGGGCGCCGCCCGCATCGGTCGTGAGGCGGGCGGGCGGCTGGTCGCGATCAAAGCCAACCTGCTCGGGCGTGACCAAGGCAGCTTCGTAGCCGAGGCGATGCAGAAGGTCAACGAGCAGGTGAAGCTACCGCCCGGCTACAGCATAGCGTGGGGTGGGCAGTTCGAGAATCAGCAGCGTGCGCTCAAGCGCCTCAAGGTCATCATCCCTCTATCGACGCTGATGATTTTTATACTGCTGTTCTGGGCATTCCACTCCATGCGGAAGGCGCTCCTGGTGATCCTGATGGTCCCCTTCACCCTGATCGGCGGCATCGCTGGACTTGGATTTGCGGGGCTACACCTATCCATCTCGGCCGCTGTCGGTTTTATTGCGGTGGCGGGGATCTCGGTCCAGAACGGCGTGATCATGGTAGAAAAGTTTATGGAGGGCCTGCGTAACGGCAAGGACATCTACGAGAGCGTACTGGAGGGCGCGGTAGCGCGTCTGCGTCCTATCCTGATGACCGCACTGATGGCGGGCATCGGGCTGCTACCTGCCGCCCTGTCTCACGGCATAGGCTCGGAGACGCAGCGTCCATTCGCGGTGGTGATTGTGGGTGGAATTATTTCCGCTACCTTGTTCACCCTGGTGCTCCTGCCGCTGCTGTTCCCACTCTTTGCCGAAGAAGCCTCCCCCCGCAAGAAGCTATAGCCCGTCCCCGGTGTTAAAGACTACAGGGGCGGCGCACCCACCGCAGACCAGGCCATGTAAATGGCGCCCGCCGCACAGCCCATGGTAAGCAAGGACAGCAGAAATGATTGCGACCGTAGCCCCATCTGATTTGAGACCGGGATCTTGGCGAGCAGTGGGATCGCTCCCAGCAGGGGCAGCACGTACCACGGCAGCTGCGCGGTAATCACGGCGAGACATCCGGACACGCCCACAATAGTAGCCAATGGTAAGGTGAAGGTACGCCCGCAAGGCAGGCGACTGTTCGCCACCGCCTGCAGTAACAGGTAGGCCCCAGCGGCAGCGGCCAAGGATAGGCTGAGCTGCGCGAGCAAAGCCGACGCGCCCAACAGCGCGGACCCCCCCGTACCCAACCCGAGTGCCATGCCAGCGCTCCCCGCTCGTGCGGGCGAGTCACGCAGGGTGTCCATCCAAAATATCTGCCAGCCCACGTACACGGCACATCCAGATCCCAACAGCAGTGCGTGCGACAGGTCCTGCTGCTGCAGGATGTTCGACACCACCCACGCCCCCGCGACACCACCCAAGACGGTAAGTATCCAGCGCAGTGAGGGCCAATTGGACCGGATTAGCACCAAGGCCAAAGGCGCGGCAAGCAAGCCAAGCAAAACCATCTTTCTGACCGCAGTGAGCGGCTCGATCGAAAAGTCGCTCACCAGGTACACGGTCACGGCGAACCCGGCGACAATCGCCAATCCACTCAGGCGCAGGCGCTGCAGTAGCTCTGCCACAATCAGCGCAACGACGAACGGCGCGAGTCCGCCCTGCACGGCTGGGTGACTCAGTATGCCCTGCATGCTCTGCCCATCACGATATTTATATTTAACAACATCTTGCCCTCCGTTGCTTAGGGTTGTCTTGTCTGAAACCGGCCCATCTAAAACGCCAGTCTACCACCGGCACACGCCCCTTGAAATATTAGCCGCTCGCTCCCATCTTAGCTAACATAGCGGCACGTGTTAAATATTTTATATATGGGGGCGTCTCAATGAAGCGAATATTTCTGTTCTTGGTTACCAACCTGGCCGTACTCTTTGTGATCAGTATCACGCTGCGCCTGCTGGGCGTTGACCAGATACTCAACGAGAGCGGCGGCATCGACTTCAACGCACTCCTGGTCATGTCTGCGGTGATGGGCTTCGCCGGCTCGATCATCTCGCTGCTCTTGTCCAAGTGGTCAAGCAAGCGCATGGTCGGGGCGCAGGTCATCACCAACCCGATCGACCCAACCGAGCGCTGGCTGGTGGAGACCGTGCACAGGCAGGCGCAGGCCGCGGGGATCGGTATGCCGGAGGTGGCCACCTACGAAGCACCCGAGGTCAACGCCTTCGCCACCGGCTGGAATCGCAATAACGCTCTGGTCGCGGTCAGCTCTGGTCTGCTGCACAACATGAGCCGTGACGAAATCGAGGCGGTGCTGGCGCACGAGATCAGCCACGTCGCCAATGGCGACATGATCACGCTCGCCCTCATTCAGGGCGTGGTCAACACCTTCGTCATCTTCTTCTCTCGGATCATTGGCCACCTGATAGATCGTCTCGTATTTAAAACCGAACGAGGCAACGGCCCGGCCTACTGGGTCACGAGCATCGTCGCGCAGATGGTGCTAGGTGTCCTAGCGAGCGTTATCGTGATGTGGTTCTCGCGTCAGCGTGAGTTCCGTGCCGATGCGGGCGGGGCAAGCCTAGCGGGGCGAAGCAAGATGATCTCTGCGCTAGAGAAATTAAAGATCAATCACGAGCAGGCCACCCTACCGGAGCGGATGGCGGCCTTCGGTATTGCCGGGGGAAGTAGTTTTGCTAAGCTGTTTAGCACCCACCCGTCCCTAGACGAGCGCATCGACGCCCTGCGTGCGGGACACTAATCGACACCAACGTGTCAGGCCTACGTGTTGACGATTATTGGGCGGGTTCGCTCGAGGGCTGCGCCTCGGCTGGCTGAGCATCTGAGGGTGCTGGGGCCTGTGTGGTGGCGGGCGTAGATACATCCGGCCCCTGTGGCACCGACTGCCCTATCGGCTCCGTGGTCACCAACGAGCTCGCGGGGGTCGAGGTCACAATCGGTTGCGCGCCCCCTTGGTTCTCACCGGAGGGTGATTTGTTCAGGATGTCGCTGTCCTCCTCGTCATTAAATTTCTCACGGGGTGGGTTGCCGTCATAGATCAAGCTTCGGCGCTGCTGCAGGTATCCGTCACGAATAAACATGTAGCGATCCATCGCGGCCTCGTCAAGCACCTTTTCGTTGTCCAGTAGGCCGGTGCGGGTGTCGACCGTCCGCGTAACATACAGCTCGTTACGAAGCGGTACGCTCGAGATGAGTCGAACGGGGCTAGCGAAGCTGTCCACGACCAGACCAAAGCTGTCACGAACCGTTCGCGGACCGAAAAATGGCAGGACGACGTAGGGGCCCGGGCCCACGCCCCAGTAGCCCAGGGTCTGGCCGAAGTCCTCGTTGTGTTTCTCCAGATCAGACGCAACGTTAAAAAATCCCAGCAGTCCGAAGGTTGAGTTAAATAGCACGCGCGTGCCATCGGATGCGGCTTGCGAAAACTTGAACTGCAGCACGTCATTGATCGTGACCAGGATGTCGTCCAGGTTGGAGAAGAAGTTGGTCACCATCGTCTTCCCAAACTCCGGCATCACCGTACCGTAGCCCTGGGCTACCGGCTTGAGTACAGCCTTGTCCACCGCATCGTTAAACTTGTACATGCTCCGGTTGTAGGGCTCCCACGGATCCTTTGGATTGACCGTGCCGCCGGTCGAGGCACACCCCACCAGCGCTAGGCTGATCAACAACGGGTAGGTTTTTTTGATGGACATGGCGATTAATTAATGTGCGTGCACTATGACGTGGTGGCGTCTAGGTCGCCCATACGAAACTGAAAGTTGTCGGCCTTGCGATCCGCAAAGTAGTGCCGTAGGGTCATAGCAACCGGGCGGAAGGCGAGCTCGTCCCACGGTATGTCTTGCTCATCGAAGAGCTCGACCTCGAGGCTCTCCGTCCCCGGCGCAAAATCCAAATCCAGCAGCCTGGCACGGAACAGCAGGTACACCTGACTAATATAGGGTAGGTTGTACATCGAGTAAAGATCAAGCAGTGCGACTCTGGCCGTCGCCTCCTCCACGGTCTCTCGTATGGCGGCCTCGGTGGCGGTCTCCCCGTTCTCCATAAAGCCAGCGGGCAAGGTCCACAGGCCAAGCTTTGGCTCGATCGCGCGACGACACAGCAGGATACGGCCGTCCTCCCACTCCGGGATGGTGCCGACTACCAGCTTAGGGTTTTGGTAGTGCACGGTGTCGCAGGTCACGCAGACGTGACGATCGCGGTTGTCATTTGGGGGTTGGCGGAGCTCAACCGGAGCGCCACACTTAGAACAGAACTTCATTGGTCAGCCTCATCGCCGTGTACGATCCCCTGCTACTTCCAGAAGAGCCACCACGACTTCGTTTTGTCTGGGAACAGCTCAGCACTTGGCTTGATGCCGTCCTTTGTAACGTTCTTGTCTAGCACACGCTGCGTGTCATCACGCAAGTCCTTCATGCCCATCGCGTCGTAAGAGTCCACCATGATCTTCAGGGCGTCTCGTGTGGCTGGGGCCTGGGGGAACTCGGTGAGCACGCCGTTGGCACGGGCGGCGGCGGCCACGTAGGCGCCGCGCCTAAAGTAATAGCTCGCGATCTTTACCTCGTGACGTGCCAGCGCGTTGACCAGGTACTGCATGCGCAGCTTCGCGTCGGGCGCGTACTTGCTGTTCGGGAAGCGCGTGACCAAGTCCTTGAACGCGTCGAATGACTCGCGCGGCGCTTTGGGGTTTAGGTCGGCAACGTTGGGCTGGTAATTTTCACCGAAGAGGCCCTGGTTCTCGTTAAAATTAATTAGCCCCTTCAGGTAGTAGACGTAGTCCACACTCGGGCTCTTGGGGTACTGCTTGATAAAGTCGTTCACCGCGGTCAGTGCGGACTCTGGCTCGTCCTGCTTGTAGTACGCGTAGGCGATCTCCATCTGCGCCTGCTGCGCAAAGCGACCGTATGGGAACCTAGACTGCAGGGTCTCGAATGACTTTATGGCGTCAGCGTAGGTGGCGTCGTTCATCTGGGAGGACGCCTTGGCGTAAAGCTCCTCGGCGGTCTCTTTGTTCTTCTTGTCGGCGTCAGACTTCGAGGCGAGCATACTGCTACACGCAGTTAGCATAAACAGCACAATTAAAGTTAAACTGTAGCGCATGTAGAGACCCAAAAATTGTTGCGTGATTATACAACAAACCCTTATCGCACCTAGACCCCTTACATTGACAGCCACCCCCCTCTCACTCAAGGTTCCCAACCAGTACGCGGGCATGCGCCTTGACCAGGTCTTAGCCAAGCTCCTGCCCGAGTACTCACGCAGCCGCCTACAGGAGTGGGTCACGCAGCAGCAGGTTATGCTCGACGGCGCGGCCGCCACCACCAAGCAAAAGGTGTGGGGTGGGGAGACGATCGAGGTCACACTGCAATCCAGTCCCGCCGAGCAGCCGTACCAGGCCGAGGACATCGACCTAGACGTCTGCTACGAGGACGACGAGCTGCTCGTCATCAACAAACCAGCGGGGCTGGTAGTTCACCCCGGCAGCGGCAACTGGCAGGGCACCCTGCTCAACGCCCTCCTGCACCGCACCCCACAGCTTTCCGAGATCCCGCGTGCTGGGATCGTGCACAGACTAGACAAGGACACCAGCGGGCTCCTGGTGGTAGCAAAGACCCTGATCGCACAGACGGCGCTGGTACGCCAGCTGCAGGCGCGCACCGTGCAACGTGAGTACTACGCGCTGGTGTACGACGAGGTCAAGCGCGCGGGCACGATCAACCTGCCCCTAGGTCGTCATCCTACGATGCGTACCAAGATGGCGGTGGTGGACAACGGAAAACCCGCCACGACGCACTACTTGATGGCAGAATCGTTTCCGGGATGCACCCTGCTACGCTGTAAATTAGAGACGGGCCGCACCCACCAGATCCGTGTCCACCTTGCCCACATTCGCCACCCCCTGGTGGGCGACACCGTCTACCTCAAGGGGGCACAAAAGTGCTCGCCACTGCTGCGTCCCCTACTGGAATCCTTTCCACGCCAGGCACTGCACGCCGCACAGCTCGGGCTCGAACATCCGGCCACGGGTGAGTGGATGGAGTGGCAGGTCCCCATGCCAGACGACATGAGCCAGCTGGTACGAAACATCCGGAGCGCACTGCTTGAGCCTGATTGATCACTGCCTGGTCCCGGACTGGCCCGCACCCAAAAACGTCAGGTCACTCCAGACCACGCGCGTCGGCGGGGTCAGCGTCGCGCCCTACGATTGCCTCAACCTGAGCAGCAACGTGGGCGACCTACCACTGTCGGTGGAGCGCAATCGCATGCTGCTTGAGCCCCTGCTCCCCAGCGAACCGATCTGGCTCAAGCAGGTGCACGGCGTGACCGTGGCCGATGCAACAGACGCTGGGTGCTGGCCCGAGGCGGATGCCTGCGTGTCCTCACACCCTGGCGCGGTGTGCGTGGTCATGACCGCGGACTGCTTGCCCGTGTTGCTGTGCGATGATCGTGGCAGCGTGGTCGGCGCGGTGCATGCGGGGTGGCGTGGCCTGTGTGATGGGGTCATCGAGCACGCAGTGTCCGCCATGGGTGTCGCACCCGGTACGCTCATGGCGTGGTTGGGACCTGCGATCGGGGTCACGGCCTTCGAGGTGGGCCTCGACGTGCGCGCCGAATTTATTGCCCGCGACCCAAAGGCAATGGCGGCGTTCGTACCACACGCGCCCAACAAGTGGCGGGCCGACATCTACCAGCTTGCTAGGTTACGCTTAGCCGGGCTTGGGGTTGATCGTGTGTACGGCGGGGGACTATGCACCCACACCGACCGCGCAAGATTTTTTTCTTATCGGCGTGATAACGTGACGGGCAGAACGGGGACCCTGATCTGGCTGGACGCACCGCCCCAATAATTAAGGTGGCACAAATGATTAGGGCCAGCTAAAAGCTGGCCCTAATTCGTTCTTGTTGCAGACTCTAAATCAGTCTTACTTGTTCAGCCACTGATTGTGGCCAGACTTGTCGCTGAAGTGAACCTCGCCCTTCGTGTCGCCAGTTCCACCGTAAGGGATACCGTACGAACCGTGTGTCTTCGCAGCGTCCTTGCCGGCGCCGTACTTGGCGGTGTCGGTAGGCTCTGTGTTGGCCACTACAGCGCCTGCACGTCTGAACCTTGACAGCCTGTTGCCGTCATCGTTCTTGTAGCCAGGATCGATGGCGAACGACTGAGATTGTGAAGAGTTAACTTTTGCTCCAGGTGCGCCAACCTCTGAACCTTGGTTACGTGCACCGGACTGGCCGGTGTACTGTGCGCAGCAGTTGTAGGAAGTGTTAACACCAGTTCCGCCGCCGTACTTACCTGTCTCTGTATTTTGATAGTAAGAGTTGGCTTGTGCTAAGGTCGCCCCCAATGCAAAACAAGAAACAACAGCTAAGCTAATAACAGTTTTTTTCATGAAAAGCTCCTTTAATTTAAACCTGCAAAATCATTTAACCAATGGAACTAAAGGCGATGGGCACCTAGCTCCTATAACGAGGCCTTTAATTAAAGCCTACCCACACTACAACATTCAAAATTAGGGTGACTCAGATAAACATACTACACCAAATAAGGTGTACTGCTGACTTCTTTTTTTGTTCGATGCCCTTGTGGTTCAAAACTTGAATTTCAGTATTATCAGCGTCAAATGATTCATAACACTTACCTCATATAGCAAATAGAAATGGCTGAATCTCTGTAACCCTTTGTATATATGGCTACACGATCTGAGCTCGAACCAAAAGCCTGCGGATCAACGAACACTGCTCCGACCCCAAGGGACACAATAACGCACGCAGTCGATCAATTAATTGGGTTTGTTTTGTAAAAAATGAATGGTTAGTCGCCCGCACCCTCTGAGCTACGCTGCCATCCAATAAAAATATCTATCCCTATGTATCAATTTGCTTTACTGGTCTAATAGAACCTCCCCAAAAGGAGCTATCCAAATCGCGCCTCAAGATGACGGTCAAAACCCAGAAAGACGTCGTCCTTTAATAATCACTGAACTAAAGTGGCTAATCAATGCCAATGATTTATGGGAAATGCCACCACCTCCAATATCACTAGATGCGGTATTGGATGTGGTAATTACTTATTCACCGGATTACATGCATGGCATACCCAAAAAGAAGTATGTTCATTTTTTAAAGCAAGCTATTGAGCAACAGAAGGCTGGATAGGTGCGCCACTACAAATTATGGATGGCGATGGGATTTAAGGGGGATTGGGGTTGGTGCTGAATATTAGGGCAGATCACTCACGCCATATTTAAAGAACAGCAGTCCTTTATCTGCTTGTCTTTCTGTTCATTACCTCGTTCACGGTCCCCGCTGCGATTTGCTGAACCAAGTTGTAGAAAATAATCGGAACCATTATATTCGGGTAAGAAGATAAAGCTAATGATGCCAATACCAACCCGGTCCCGTTATTGTTCATACCCAGTCCGAACATAAGTGAGACGCGCTCAGTTCGGTCCAGCTTTAACAAGCGACTCATGCCATACCCTGCAGCAAACAATGTTAGACATAGTCCTGTGACAATAACCAATGTGACGGCCAAGAAGTCGTAATCCTGATCAGCTATGGCTTGGGGCAGAGATACTGCAGCATTCGAGTAATTCAACAACAACAAAACAATGCTATTGATGAATTTCAGATAAGGTATTCCTCCAACTACCCAATCTTCGGCAACTATCAAGCGTACCGCAATGCCCAGCAATGATGGTAGCACCACCCAAAGACCTAGAAATGCACCAGAGCCATATACTGCCAAACCCTGCAAGATCTTCTCGAACTCTTCCGAGGCCATCTCACCAAAAATATTAAACGCTACCGGAGTGATGATGGGACTTAGAATTGTAGAGAAAAGTACCAATCCCAGGCTTAATGCCAAATTTCCATTAGCGTTTTGTGTCCAAGCGGTTGACCCTCCAGCGATCGGCATGGCTGCAACCAATGCTAGGCCCACAAGAATGTATTGGGCTTCTATCGGCTCAGACCAAAGCCGCATTAAGAGTGTTACGCCAAAAATATAGATAATTGGGATGGTTATGTTCGCAACTAGCCCGGCCAGCAATAAATATTTATTTTGAAAAAATTTTTTAATATGGGAAATTTTCAACCCCAGGCCTGCATTGAACATAAGTATAGCGAGCATAATCATCAGCAATGAAATATTTGTTTTCTGCTGGTAGATAGTGATCTCGCCGAAGGAAACATTCCTGATCCATAGACCGGGGATTGGAACAATCACGGCAATAACGTATGCAGCGATCAAAAACCAGAGCAGATGACGGTGGAATAAGTGAGATATCGAGAGTAAAGTCAATTTATGTGAACTGCTGTCAATTTAGGTCCACGACCAAAGAGAGTTTTTCTATAGTAAATCATTGCAGCAAAATAGGTTGATTTTGTATCATTTGGGGTACCTGAGCTTGGGGTGCCGGAGGTCTGTAACCC
>Ga0209553_1000448_pt1 | contig 21610 bp, 18 predicted proteins | sample LauGreFBDMM110DN_2_FD_188217 | JGI IMG/M metagenome (GOLD analysis project Ga0209553, IMG submission 188217) | Freshwater lake microbial communities from Lake Michigan, USA - Fa13.BD.MM110.DN (SPAdes) (version 2) | ecosystem: Environmental > Aquatic > Freshwater > Lake | place: Lake Michigan...
TGCATTGGTGGTGAGCCAAAGCGAGATGGGTGCATCGCCTGCGAGCGTGAGGGCGAGCAGCATTCCAATTTGCCAGGCCGAGAGGCCGGCTTCGATGAGGTATAGCGCAAGCACCACAGACAGAAAGCCATAGGCAAACAGGCGCGTGATGCGCGTGGCGAACAGAATGCGCACATCCTTGGTGAAGTACATTTTGTGGGTGGCTCTCGACGCAAACTTTACATCGGGAACAGGAATTTGACCAGACGGCAAACCTGACAGCGGAAGCCGGGCATGATCGGTTGTTGCACGATGCGGGTTTCGATACAGAGCCGATCCCGGAGCTGGAGTTTGATCAGACGTTGGGTTGGTAATTCTGCGCTGTAGTAACGGCACGTGCGGCGAAGCATAGGCAGGCGTGGTGCAGCCGCTTGCAGAGCGCACTGAGTGTTCAGGACTGCCAATGCCGGATTGAATAAATAGTGCAAAATGCTTTGGATACGCGGCTCAGACCGCAGTAATTACCAAATAAAGTGACATTAGTGGTCTATGGCCAAGAGATGATGTGGGGGTTAGGTCTTACACAAAGTGGTGCTTGACTTTTGGAAAAACAAGGTGTGGTATGTAGAGGTGTAGGAGAGCTTGAATTTCCTATCCGTACGGACGCTTAGGCAATCTAAATGATCAGTGATGCGCGACGCGTTTGGCGAGGTGGGCGGGCAAGTTACTTTCCAGACACTTGCGGATTGCCTCGCGTTGCGCGGAAGTGGCTGGCACGAGCGGCTGTGATGGAATGCCTGCTCCATATCCCAAGAGGCTGATGGCTCCCTTAAGCGACGCCAACCAGTGACCAGCCAACGAATGAAGCCCTGCAAGGTCATTGATCTGCTTCTGCAATGCCCGCACCGTTGCAAGATCGCTGCGTCGGGCTGCTTCAAACAGATCCTTGAACGTACCAGCGGTCAGGTTTCCCATGCCGGGCACTGCCCCGTCTCCGCCGAGCAGGGCACTCGCTGCCATGGCGAACTCTGCACCTTGCAGGACACGGAAATCAGGGCGCTGCTCCTTGATGCGGAGGAGTGCCTGGAAGTGTGCGAGGTTTCCGGACGAGTCCTTGATGCCAAGGATTCGAAGCTCGGCCGAAAGCTTTGCAACCGTCGACGGCTGAATGTTGTGATGCGTCGATTGGGGGATGTTGTAAAGGAGAATTGGCAGCGGAGACGCATTCAGGATTGCCTCGATGTGCCGAACGTGCGCGTCGTCGCCGACGTCGTTGTAGTACGGGGAACCGGCAACAAGCGCATCGGCGCCAGCATCTGTCGCGCGTCGCACTTCGTCCAGTGTGGGACCGGTAGCAGGAAGCATTACCCCTGCAAGAACCGGTGCCCTGCCAGCGGCGACCTTCACGGAGTGTTTGACAACATCGAGCCTCTGCCCGGACGTCAACCATGCGCCCTCCCCGCACCCTCCTAGTATGAAGAGACCGGTGGCACCCTCCGCGAGAATGTGATTGGATAGTCCCTCGAGCGCCGGTACGTCCACTCTCCCTGCATCAGTCAGCGGCGAAATGACTGGCGGCACAATCCCGGTAAGGACGGCGTCCCAAGTCCAATGGTGGCCCTTCTTTGGCATCAGTTCGGTCTCTCTCCTTGGCGCCGACCATTATCCAGGAGCGCCTCCTCGCAGATGGCGGTGAGGAGGAGAATGTGTTTCATGGGGCGAACGAGAAATCGTGCTACTTCAGCCGAGACGCGTTTGCAGCCTCGCTCCGGCGCCAAATGTTCGACACGGGATAGACCGTAAGTTCTTCAATCACGGCATCGCCTTCGATGGCGAAAGCGGGGCCGGCGTCGGTGTGCAGTGAACCAACGGAGTAGGCGGCTTCACCGCCGTTCCAGAAAACCTCGACGATGCCACGGTCCACGAGGAAACGGGCGTCAAGGCTCGAGCCTGGATGAATGACGGTGGCTTGACCGTCGCGCTTCAGCGTCTTTGTGGCGGCATCGTAGTCGAAGACGATGTTTCGAATGGCGATGTTCAACCGGCTCGTTGCCGCGGGGCGGAATCGCGCGACGACATCCAGCGGAGCATCCTTGGCGAGCATGGCGAGTTTGGTGTTCGCCTCGGCAGCGGTGACATTGCGGAGCTTCATCAGCGGATCGCCTCGCAGGGCGTTGACTTCTTCGGCGGGTTCAAAGCAGAGCGTGTCCTCGCCGTTGATGGCTTTGATTTGCAGGAGCAGCGGGACGCTGGCGCATTGGTTGAAATGTTCGCCGGGGAAGCGGCTCCCGCGCGCCCAGCCCATCATGATCAGGCGGCCTTTCGGTTCGTTCATGAAGACGAGCGCCGCGTAGTAGTTGGGGCCGAGGTGCGCGTTCCGATGCTTCGTCACCGGCGTAAACGTTTTCCCGTCGAAGCGTCCGAGCTGGTAGGCGGAGTTCGAGTTGAACGGTTCGGGCGCATTTCTCGGCGTGCGATAACAGCCATAGAGCAGCATCAGGTCTTCGCCGGTGACGGCGGATCTCACGGGAAGAAACTCCGGGCATTCATACCAGTTTGGCAGCACGCTGGTCTGCTCCCACTTGATGAGCTTCTTTGAACGCAAGAGGCGGTAGGTGTCCGGGCCGCCGACGTAGAGCACCATGATGTAGTGTTGCGATGCCTCATGCCAGATCACTTTCGGATCGCGGTCGCCTTGGTCCATGTTCGGCACAACGGGATTTCCGGCGTAGCGCTTCCAACTGCGACCGCCATCGGGCGTGGTGGCGAGGTGCTGCGAGAACGGAGTGGTGGCTGAGAAAAACATCGCGGGCGCGGGTAATTTGACACCTTCGTTCAAGCCGGGAATGGGATGCTGCTGCATCACCGTCGTGCCGGAGTAACATTGGCCGGAGGCGTCGGGGAAGATGGCCACGGGCCACTCCTCCCAATGGACGAGGTCTTTGCTCACGGAATGACCCCAGTGCATGTCGAAACCGGCGCCCCGGCTCGTGGTCGCCGGATTAAACTGGTAGAAGACGTGATAGAGACCGTCCTGATAGTAGCTGCCGTTGATGTCGTTCATCCAACCTAGGCGCGGACTGAAATGGAAACTCGGACGATGCTGGGTCTCGTAGGCTTTCGGATCGATGATCTCCTTGTCGCCCAACCGCAGGCGATCCAGCACGCCGGCATCGTCCGACTTGTAGCGAAGGGTGACCTCGCGGCCCTTGAACTCCCGCAGATCGGCGGAATACCAAAAATCCGGCTGCGCGCCTTCTTTCGGGAACTCGACATGCATGTAACGGAGCAGTTTTCCATCGGCTTCGATGACGAGTTTTTCGAGACCCGGCTTCCTGCCGTCCTCGCGCTGCACGAGCGGCAGTTGCAGAAAATCCGCATCGAGCGTCAGCCGGCGCGTGCGCTCCTGTGCCGGTGCCGCCGCCAGCGCGACGGCCCCGCGAACATCGGTGAGCACGATCTGGTCGACGTTGATGTGGCCCCAGCCGCCCTTGCGTTCATCAACGATGGCCAGCGTCGCGTCACGCCCTGAAAACTCCGACACATCCCACGCCGCGGGTTCGAGACGCTCACTGCCGCCGGCCAACGTGTTCGGCCCGGTCGCCGTGCGCACGACCTTGCCGTCAACGACGAGATTGATGCATGTCTCGTTCGCAAATCCGCCACCGCCGATGAAAAAGGTGATGAACTTGCGCTCGATCTTGAATCCTGGCGACGTGAGCCTGCCAGTCGCATCATCGCCGCCGTTGAAGGAGTTGACCAAGCCCTTGCCCAGGAAGCCTTCGACTGTCATCTGGCCCGGAAGTGTGCCTTGAGCGGGACCGGCGCCGAAAGCGGTGCCCGTGGACTTCCAGGCGCCGTAGTCGGAGCCTTCAAAGTCGGCGATGACGATGGGTTCAGCGCCTACTATTGTTCCGCCAGCCATATCTGCTCCACTCCTTAAAAACACGCGTCGTTAAAGGTTTTATCCATCATCCTGCGTCTATTGACGTTGGGTCTACAAAGGATACTGCTTTACATTAAAAAAGACGAGCATTTTTCTTCGACAATCTATTCTCGGAGAAAAACGCCTATCTTTCCAGACAGACTTTCCAATATAATCAGAAGTATAACAGGTTTCGCTATGCCTTTCAACACTTTCCTTGCCCGATTCTGTGCTTTTTTGAGAGTTCTTCGAGATAACCGTGCCTTCTCGGTTTCTACTCGCACTCCTTTAGTTGCATTTTACGAAAATAAGGTCCATTTCAAGCACGCGCATAAAAGTTATTTGTACGGGGAACACTTTTTGCAACTAATAGCGTGTAATCATATTGTGAATATTATCCTTGTATTTAGACCCACCCGTGGTGAATCGTCACCGGCTCGCCCTGCTCTTGGTAGAACCATGAGTGACCACTCTCTAGCATGACCTCGCGACCAGTGATGGCTGAATGTTCGGCGGCAAACATAATCTCCATAATGTGGCGACCGTAGGCGCCGTGTACTGGCGGCTCGATGTCGAGTTCAATCGATTCGGCAAAGGCTTTCCATTCGTTGTGCATCTCGGCTGGCGGGTCCTCAAAGGGGACATCCTGCCATGTTTCGCCTTTGCCCACTCGCACAAATTTCTCGCCGTGTTCGCTAAAGCGGAGCGTACCATTGGCACAGATGACCTCGCTAGAGTAGTTGGGTCCACCATCAGCATAGCCGACGGCGACCGCGACACCGGCCAGCCCATTCTTATAGCGAATAAAGGCTGTGGCCGAGTCGTCGCTGGCCTGATAGTGGGCGCGGGTGCCAATCGCCGCGGAGACCGAAACGGCCTGCGACCCCATGAGCCACGTCAGGCGATCCACCACATGAATGCCGTTGGTGATCCACATGCCGCCACCGTGGTAGCGGCTGCGATATTGGGGGCGGCGTCCGGCAAAGCCCCAGTTTTTGGACATATAACAGACCGCGGTAATCAAGGGGCCAAGTTCACCCGAGTTGAGAATTTCTTTGGCCTTGAGGCTGGTGCCGTAGAAATGTTGGGTAAAGCCCATCATCAGCTTGACATTGTTACGGGCTGCCGCCTCGATCATCTCGTCGCAATGCGCCAAGCTGAGGGCCATTGGCTTTTCGACCAGAACGTGTTTGCCGGCATTACACGCATCGACGGTGAGGCGGTGATGGAGCTGATGGCCCAGCACAATCGCCACAGCATCGACTTCGTCGTCTGCCAAAAGCTCGGTGTGGGTCTTGTAGCTGCGCGGGATGTTGTACTGCTCCATGTACTTTTGCCGATTCTCCTCCATCAGATCGGCCACAGCCACAATTTCAATGTTATCGAGGCCAGCGATGGCCTTGCAGTGGGAGCGGGCAATACCGCCCAGCCCGATGATACCAACTTTTAATTTCTTCATTATTCTCTCTCTTTTGATTTTTTGATTTTTTGATTTCTACGGGGATATCCGCGCCAATTCACATCAATGCTTGTGTACCCGTGCGTATACGTTTGCAAATGCGGTCGGATTTATTCTGTTATTGGCTCCCAGATACGGTTCTCCAGTGCCTTACGGAAACCCTGATTCGTCGGTTTCATCTTCCAAATCTCGACTTGTTTTAGCGTTGTAGGGCCGCCATAGCTGTAAAGGTTAAGGGCATTCCCTGCCTTGTACTCCATGTGGGCTGTCAACGCTGCTTGCCGATCATTGACGAAAACCTCGACCAGATATCTGTCGATGAAAATCCGCATTTCCAGATCTTCGCCTGCTGCCAGATCGGTGACAGCAAATGGCGCTTCTGTCGTACCGATGCGCAAGGTGTTGTATTCTGGATGAAAGAGGATAGGCAAGCCTTGATTGCCCCCACCTTGATTGCCCTCACTGGCAAAGAGCTGGACCCCAAAACGCTTGCGCTGAATCTCTGCGCTATCGACAGTGATCCGAATTTCGTAGGCGTCGCCAGCGAGGTCGGCAATGTGCTCGAAGGCCATAGTGCTGTGGGACCCCTTGGGCGGCGTGGCGGTAATGTGGCTGAGGGTGACCTTGTCATAGCGCAAGCTCTCCAACTCGCGCAGGGGCTTGATACGGAGGCTACCATCTGCGGCCAAGCTCAACTCGCGGGGCAGAGATTGGACCGATCGCAAATCCACATCCTCGTGCAGGGTTGTGAGCCATGCCCACATCACACGGCGACCGTCTGGGGTCAGCAAGCTCTCTGGTGCGAAGAAGTCCCGGTAAACGGTTTTATAGAGGGACTGGTGAGGACGTCGCCAGTTCATGCGCCCGTGGACTTCTGGCACAAACTGCTCGGCTTCCGCATCCCAGTCGCCTAGGTAGTAACGACAGCCAAAGGGATGGCTAATACAGAGCAACATCCATTTGCCATCTAGCGGGAAAAAATTGGGGCAGGAGATGTCCTCGCCGATGATCGCATCCGGCGTTTCGTGGCGGAGGAAGTTACCAACATAGCGCCAATTGACCAAATCATCCGACTTGATCAACGGTGGATTAGGACCACCTGAAATCGCGTAGTAGGTGTCGCCAATGAGGAAGCAGTCAGGGTCCCAATGATACATCTCTGGCGCGGAGCCGTCTGGGTTTTTCGGTTCGACAGGGTAGGGCTTTTCCCACGCCGATAAGTTGTTATCTTTTGCCACCGCAATCTGATTGCGCCCCGACGCCTGTCCGTGGTAGATGGCTGCAACCTTGCCTTCTTTTGTGAGGAAACCTGTGCCGCTAAACATCCCGTGTCCGGTAAAGGAGGGCTGGAGCTTGGTTGTCTGCCACTCCCAGTGGAGCATGTCTGGGCTGGTTACGTGGATAAAGGAATAAGATTGCCCCTTCTCCGCGCCCTGCTTCTGATGATTTTGCCAGGGATGGCGCAGGATGTAGTGCATGTGGTAGGTGCCGTTGATGTAAATGGCCGCGTTGGGATCGCTTGGCGCGCTATCACCACCGGGATGCATGAGATGGTAGCTGAGGATAAGCTCTTCGGTTACTGTGGTCTCTAAGCTTTCCATGATCTATTCCTTACTCTCTTCATGCCAAACTTGATAGGGATTCCCCCGATTTTTAAGGGGAAAGGTGACACGTTGCTGAAGACGATGGGACTCGTGTACGGCCATAATCATCTCCAGCGCGGCCCGTGCGTCGTGTCCGCTGCTGGCCTGAACGACGTCGCGGTTTTCCTCGATGGCTTGAATTAGCTTTTCGACGATGAGGCGGTTGCTTTCGTGCATACGTTCAGTGCCGGAACGGGGTGTTCCGTCGGGCTTGGTCTCCCACTCATCGAGCAAAATACGTTCCCACTGCGGGTCGTCTTCACCGGGGATCCACATGCCGTGGGGATAGTGATATAGTTCACCACCGGGGGAACTGCGGAGGCTGAGGATTCCCGTGGTGCCATGAACCTCAAAGCCGAACCAGCGGGAATTCTGATCCCCACCAGAGGACGGAACGGGTGTCGATTCAAACTGTGCGGTAATGCCATTTTCAAAAACATAGTACCCGTGTAAGGCATTTCCTGCCAGCAAACCCACACCTTCGTCTCCTTCACGCGCATCGGTCGCGGTCACCTCGCGACCGTCTTGGGTAACATGCCCCATCGCCCAGGCCACCTCCGCGCCGGCGAAATAGCGCATGCTGTCCAGAATGTGGGTGCCAAGGACAAAGAGGTCCTGCCCACCCGCGCGGTGATCACCCTTGCCACGGCCCACCATGCGCTGCACCTTGCCAATGCGTCCTTCATCGACCAGCTTTTTGCCATGCCACTCATATGGATTGGCGCGACGGTGGGCAACCGCAATGCGGGTTCCGCTCTTTGCGCAGGCAGCTAGGATGGCATCGGCTTCGACCAGCGTCTGTGCCAGCGGCTTTTCGCAGAAGATCCCTTTAACACCCGCTTCAGCAGCGGCGATGACCATTTCGGCGTGGCAATCCACGTAGCGCGGGGCTACGCAAACCAAGTCAAGCTGCTCTTTTGCCAGCATCTCTCGGTAGTCAGCGTAAAGTTGGTTCACACCTGTTTTTTTGCCCGCAGCAATGAGTCCATCTGGATTGTCGTCTGCAATGGCGACTAATTTAGCTTTGGGAACTTTGCCAAAGGTGACATCTAGTCCGTGACCGTAATCCCCTTTTCCCGTTCTGCCGATAACACCGGCACGATAGATTGTTGACATAGGTTTCCTTTATTCTCCTACATTTTCCCAATGACCACTTTTCGCTGACCGAAGCGCCGCATCGGTAAATATCTGAACCCGCCAGCCATCTTCCAGGTTGGGGTGAGCGGTGTCGCCGTCAGCGAGCATCTTGCGCAGGCTTGGGAAGACAAACTTCTCAAAGCGATTGCCTAGCCCGGAAGCAGGGATGCGCTCCACAACTTCTGAAACTTGCCCCTGCTCCCGCCATAGCGTCAACAAGCCGTTGAATCGATCGATGCCCAAGGATGCGTCTGTGCCGTGTAATTCCACTTCAGGGGCAAGTCCTTTGCGCAAGAACGAGGCGTGGGAGACGATAATTGAACCGACTGCACCTGTCTCAAACTCCCAGGCAATGTTGGCATAGTCGAAGGCTGTTCCCTTGCGTTGAGAGCTACTGCCGGAAGGTTTTGTGCCGTACTCTAGCGCTTCGGCCAGGTTGATGCTGCCCAGATCGGCTTTGGGCGCGCTGATCACGCCGGCGTGGGCGAGCACCCGCTTGGCTTCGATGCCCAGCAGCCAGCGGATTGCATCGTAGGAGTGGGAGCCTACGTCCGCAATGCTGCCACCCGCGGACAGGGACGCATCATCGCGCCAGGTGAGGGGCATATCCGGCGGACGCGGGTTGAACCAACGGTAGATGATGCCGCGAATGTCGCCCAACACGCCGGACTCGACAACCTGTTTGGCGCGCACAAATATATCAACGTAGCGGGTCCAATAGGGGACAAAGTGAACCAGCTTCTCGTCTGCATCCCGATAGGCTGCCCACATGTCAGAGGCTTCTTTGGCATTCATGCCGATGGGCTTATCGCAGATCATGTGCTTGCCCGCCGCCGCTGCCGCCATCACCGCTTCGTAGTGCAGTGCGTCTGGCGTGGCCACCAATATCAAATTAACGTCGGGGTGTTCTACCACTTCCCGCCAGTCGTTTGTGATCAGGCTGGCCTGATCTTGCTTCTGGGCCGCCTGCAGTAGATCCATGCGGCGAGCGCATAAGGCAACGATGTTGGCGCCTGTCGATTGGCGTATCGCTTCTCGATAGGGCGTGCCGATATAGCCGGTGGCGCCAAGCACGCCGATGTTGAATTGAAGATCAGCCATGCCCTTCATTTCCTTCATGGTTGGTATTGCGGTTTGCAGCGAATTACCTTTTTGCTAAATGTTGACGTCAGCTGCTGACTCTGAAACAGACTGCATGCCCAGCTTTTCTCGGATCGCGGCTAGTTCGTTTTTGAGGCCAGTCGCGGCAAAGATGATATCGGCTTTGTGAATGAGCATGTTGGCCCCCATGTTGACCAGATTGACCTCGTAGTCGAGATCCGACCAGGCGTGAATGCCAGCGCCTACCCCTTTGGCGCGGGCCTTGCGAAAGATCGTCTCAACTGTACTCAGAAAGAGTGGGTCATGATACTGCTCAGGAATGTCCAGGCTGGTGGAGAGATCGTGGGAGCCAATCAAGACTGCATCAAGGCCGGGTACATCGAGAATTTCGTCCAGTGCGTTCAGGGCGGCGACGCTCTCGATATTGGCAACCAGGATATGCTTCTCGTTGCCGCCAGTTAGGTATTTTGATAATCCGAGGGCAATCTCCGCACCGCCAAGGATGGAATTCATTTTTGCGCCCTTGAGAGGTCGCAATTTGGTGGCGCCGCGAAGTTGCGACACCTGTTCTGCCGATTCCAGGTAAGGGGCAATCACGCCGGCGGCGCCATCATCCAATACCACGGTCGCATCATAGGGATTGGGCGAGGTAATCCGCACCAACGGCGGCATCCCCATCGCTGCATAGGTCCGGCACATCCACGAGACCTGGCTGCGATCCAGCGCAATGTGTTCCGTATCGATAAAGACAAAGTCAAGCCCGCACCCTGCCAGTGCCTTGGGCCAAAAGGGTGAGGGCGAAACAATCAATGTGCCTAAGACTTGGTCACCGTTATGCAATTTTTGTTTGAGTTCTAATGCGTTCATAAAACGTCCACCATTTTCCCTGATTTGCTTGATTCCAGACATGCTTGAACAACAGCCGTAATGTGACGGCCATCTTTTTCATTGAGGATGGTGTCGCTGCCAGTCTCCAAGGCATTGACAAAGTTATCCATCAATAGAAAGTCGTTTTCGTTGGCAATGCGCCTGTTCCTGAATTCGATTGGCGGCTGGTCGCGGTAGTAGACGCTCACTTCGGGGCGAGCTTCGCTGATCACCAAACTGCCTTTGGCTCCCAGCGCGTGGATCTTAATCTCGCCAATATCGGGATGGCTGGCCGCGCCAATCCGGCCAATACATAATGAACCCACGATGCCGCTTTCCATCTCGAACGAAACTGCTGCCAAATCATCCACGTTGTTATCCACATTGGCTTGATGGAAATGAGTTGCGGTTGTGGCAAAGACGCGCGCGACCGTGGCTCCCGTCAACAAATAGACATAGCCCAGCGGATAGATACCTTCGATCTGCAACTCGCCCAGCGGTTCCTTGCCTACACCGCCATCGGAGCCATCGGCATGGGCTTCGAGCTGTCGTTCCAACCAGTTGATCGGCGGATCGCCTGCGTTGCGCGTCCCTTTGGGCGGCCCCGCATCCTTGGAGAAGTAGAAGTCCACATGAATGGCGTAGAGATCGCCAATCGCTCCCGAATCAATGGTCTCTTTGGCCTGGACCAACGCGGGGAGGAAGTTCCGGTTCCACAACAAGAATTTCACGTTGTTGCGCTGGATGGCCTCGACCAACCGGTCGCACTCAGACACGCGATTAGACATGGGTTTGTCTGCAACTACGTGTAGACCGGCGTTTGCCGCACGGATGGCTAGATCACAATGGCGTTCTGCTTCGGAGCTGACAACGGCTATGTCAAAGTCGTACTCTGCCAGCGCTTGTGCCACATTCTGGATGTATGGGATGCTGAACTGGTCAGCAAACTTTTGGTTGCGCTCATGAACCCAAGCAGGATTATCGGCATCATCTGCCACGGCCACCAGTTCAAAACGGGGATGAGCCGCCACGGCTAAGGGTAAGTAGGCGTGTTTGACAACGCTGAGAACCAGTGCCTTATAGGTTTTGGGTGTATCAGCCACAGACATAATTTCCATCCTCCCATACTGAAACGCGATGGGTTGCCGCCACCTCGACGACCGCATCCGAGACTTGAAGCACCTTCAAAAGATCGTGCGTGGTGACGGCGGATTGGAGAGTACCAGCAAGTGTGTCGATAAATTTCTGTAGCTGCTGGGCAAGGTGAACCGCCCTCTGTCCCGTTCGGATCGCATGAGGATAAACCCCGTCCACAATCAAGTTCATGTTACGATGATCGTCGGCATAGGCTGCCCCGGTCCCGCCAATCACGGTCAACGAAAAATAGTCGCCACCGTTGGGTAAGGCGCTTGTCTCATCGATCACAACCATGCCGCCATTTTCGAAATGCAGATGGATTTGGATATAGTGGTCAGCAAGCGGGCTTTGCTGGGCCACTAGCTTTTGGGGCTGGCTCCCGAAAAACCAGGTGGCAATGTCAATATCGGGAATGATGCGGCTTGGAATTCCATAGGTTCCTTCCGTCGCGAGAGCATTCCAACGGTGGATTCGGATCAGGCCGATCTCGCCTAATTTCCCCGCATCGATGCTGGCCTTGACCGCTTGAATGGCCGGAATGAAGCGCCACGGCGTAGCCGGCATCAAGGTTCCTTGACTGCTTGTTTCGGTGATGGCACGAAGCGCGCCACTTGTGTTGGCTAACAGCGGCCCAACCAACATGGGTTTGTCGCTTTGGGCAGCCGTTTTGACCAGATCGGGAAGCGCAGCAGGCGGGGCATGAATCACCAGCGCGTCCACGGTCTTTTGATGGTGGGTCAGCAGATCGGCCAGCGACGCTGACGCTCTGGCTCCACCCAGCACTTCTCTCCCCGCTGAGGATTGTGTCTTCTCTAAAGGCGCAAAGGCAACCCACCTGGCGCCATGAAGTCGGTTGCTAATGGATCCATATTGTTGGGCGTCAGCTGCGGAGCCAATGAAGGCTAAATTGAGCTGTTGCATTACCCTAATACCTCTTTCAGAACTCGAATATGCTCATGCATGGGGACACCGCGTTTCTCCATTTCTGTATCGGTGCCGCCATCCATAATGATGACCTGGCCTTGTTCCAGCCGTTCCTGTAGCTTCATCTGTTCTACCTATCCCTTCTGATGGTAGAATAAAAATTAGAATTTGCGGGTTTATCGACAACGGGTGGCCTGCGCCTGAATCGTGTCCAGTTTGGCCTAACTCCGCTGATATTTCCACATGCGTCCTTCAACGCCCAACTCGACTTCGCCCACATAGAGATTTCCCACCGCGTCGGTGCAGATGCCGTGAGGTCCGCCGCGCCAGAAGCCGGGCGTTTCGCTCGGTGCCGGATTGGCCCACTGGGTAAGCAGCGAGTCAGGATACCCTTCGTCATCCAGCGCAAAAATGCTGATGCGGCGGCCTAGTTCTGCCACATAGACAACATGTTCCTGCGGATCGAAGTGGATGGTGTTGGGACGGAGCAGGCCATTCCAGGCACGTAAGAATGTACCGTTGTCGTCAAAGATCTGTACGCGGTTGTTCTCGCGGTCGCAGATCCAGACGCGATCCTGTGGATCGACCCGGACACTATGCGAGATTGAAAACTGAGCTAGCCCATCACCGCGCTCGCCCCATGACAGCAACAATTCGCCGTCGGCACTATATTTGTGGACGCGGGCATTACCATAGCCGTCTGAAACGTAAAACTCGCCCGTCGACGCCACCGCCGCATCCGTCGGGCCGCTAAACGGTTCGCCATCAACTGCCGCAGCTTGGCCGGGGGTTCCCAATGTCATCAGCAATTTGCCGCTGCGGTCAAATTGAAAGAGACAGTGGTTGACCGTGTCGGTGAAGTAAACATTGTCCGCTTTGTCGATAAACAGCCCGTGCGCTTGATTGGCAAAGAGCACATCGTCTCCCCACGTTTCAAGCAGGTTGCCGGCTGTATCAAAGAGTGCCAGCGGATGTTGGCTGCGCGAGGCCACAAAGACCCGCTCCTGTGAATCGACCGCCACGCCTACGATCCAGCCCCACTGCCAATCGGCCGGCACGGCGCCCCAGTCTTCGACGAGTGCATAGGTATAGTTACCGCTTCCGAATGTCATAAAGATGACGCTTACCAAGCTTCTATCGCTGTAAGGCGCCCTTGCCAAACAGCACAGAATAGCTCTCACCACTGGTTGTTTGGGTGGCGGCATCCATATAACAGACACTGAACGCACGCCGGGGAATCTCTGTGGTGTTGATTTCCGAAGCATGAGGCAGGTAGTTGTGGAGCAACACACATTCGCCCGCAGCCACTTCCAGATGGATAACCTTGGCATCTTGGAGCAGTTCTGCTATTTGGTGATCTTCCAGAAAGCCAGATTGATTCGACGGGTTGATCAGTCGATGGTGCGCCCCGGCCACGATCTGTACACAGCCGTTGGCAACGGTAGCGGGGTCCAACGCCGTCCAGATGGTGATCAGCGGATCGCGATCCAGAAAGCTCCAACGGTCCTGGTGCCAATGTAATGGCGTGCCCTCTTTGGCCGGTTTGTTCATAAACATGGCCCGAAAACAAGCAATAGCACTCTCTGCGCCATAGACCTGTTCACAGATGTGGCGGAAGAGCGGCTTTTGCATATAGTCCAGAAAGAGCGGGTCAAACTCCAGATCTTGGATCTTGCGGTAGCTCAGGGTGGCCCCCTTGTGCCCCTTCGTCAGCGGACCCGGTTTGCCCGTGCCCGGCACTCGGTCTAGCTGCATGAGCATCCTGTCATAGTCTAGCGGCGCGCTCCCCAGCATAATGTCGTCCATGCGTTGCTGAAGCGTAGCCAACTCTGCGTCGGTTAGCACCTTGCCCAGGTGTAGATAGCCCTGGGACTCGTATTGTTGCCATTGTTCTTTGGTTAACTTGTCGATCATAGTCATCTCCTATTTTACTACACATGTGCATACGGATCGGCGGCGTCGCGCAAACCGTCGCCAACAAAATTGAAGGCCAGAATGCTGATCACCACGAACACGGCCGGGAGCAGCAGCCACGGCGAGAGGGCGAGCACCCGGATCGCCTGGGCATCGCGCAAGAGCACACCCCAACTGATGGCGGGGGGTTGCAAGCCCAAGCCAATAAAGCTAAGGGCCGTCTCCCCCAGAATCATCCCGGGGATTGCCAGGGTCAGCCGGGCGATGACAAAGCTCATAAACGAAGGCAGCAAGTAGCGGAAGATGATGCGCAGGTTGCTGGCGCCGTCCAGCTCGGCCGCGCTGACAAAGTCTTCCTCGCGCAGGGAGAGAAAGCGGCCGCGCACCTCGCGGGCGATCGTGGTCCAACCGACGATGGAGAGAATGAGGACGATGGCGAAGTAAGTCTGCACCACCGGCCAGTTCAACGGTACCGCAACGCTCAGGGCCATCCACAACGGCAGCGTCGGAATGGCGCGCAACGATTCGATAATCCGCTGGATTACCGTGTCCACCTGGCCGCCGAGGTAGCCCGACAGCCCGCCGAGGGTGATACCGAGGAGGAAACTCATGGCGACGCCCACCAGCCCAATGGTCAGTGAGATGCGGCTGCCAAATACAATGCGCGAGAAGAGATCACGTCCAAACGTATCCTGACCCAGCAGCGAGAAGCGTGTATCAGGGCCGCCGTCCACAATCCCAAAGAGATGGATGTCACTCTCGTACAAACCCCACAACTTGTAGGGATCGCCGTGTACGAACAAGCCGAGCGGCTGGCGGATCGTCTCGTCTTCGACGTAGGTTGCCGCAAAGGTGACCTTGTCCAACGACTTGACCAACGGATGCACGAACGGCCGCAGGTGAAACTGCCCCTGATCGTCAACGAAGTGGATGCGTTGCGGCGGCGACAGGGTGAGCTTTGCGATGAAGGTTTCCGGGTCGTAGGGCGCCACGAACTCGGCGAAGACGACCGCGAGGTAAAATATGCTGAGTACGATCAAGGAAATCACCGCCAGCCGATGCTGTACGAAACGCCAGCGCATCAACTGCCATTGTGAAGCCACCTGGATCTTCTGGTCCAACTGAGCGCCGGGGCCTGTCGCCGCCGGTCGCCCCTCTTTGACCTCAACCATGCCGCGCCTCCTCTACTCTAGCCGCGATACCCACAAGTTCTAACTGCTCGGCGAAATGACAGGCCGAGAAGCGTGCCGGCCCATCGGCGCCGCCGACTTGGGCTAACATAGGCGTTTCTTGCCTGCAGCGCTCCTGCGCGTATTGGCAACGCGGATGGAAGGCGCAGCCGCTCGGCAGGTTTCCAACGTCGGCCACGTCCCCCGACAGCGTAATGCGCGGGCGGTTCTTGGTATCGGGATCGGGGTTGGGGGCAGCCGATATCAATGCCTCCGTATAAGGATGCATGGGCTGAAGATAGAGCGCTTCGGTCTCGGCGATCTCCACGATCTTGCCGGCATACATCACCGCCACCCGATCGGCCTCGTATTTCACGACTGCCAGGTTGTGCGCCACAAAGAGATAGGTGAGGCCGAGCTCGCGCTGTAGTTCCTTGAGCAGATTCAAAATCTGGGCCTGCACAGAGACGTCGAGGGCCGACACAGCCTCGTCGGCGATCACCACCTTGGGGGAGAGCGCCAGAGCGCGTGCGATGGCGATACGCTGGCGTTGGCCGCCGCTAAAGGCGTGCGGGTAGCGATTCATGGCGCTCGGATCGAGACGCACCATGCGCAGAAGCTCCGCCACCCGATCCTGCAATTCAGATCGTCCCTTCACGGCGCGGTTAATCACCAGCGGCTCGCCGATGATCTGCAGCAGGTTCATGCGCGGGTTCAGCGAAGAGTAGGGATCCTGGTAGATCATGCGGATGTTGCGCCGCGCCGCCTTCAGCTCCTTTTTCCCGAGCTGCGTCAGATCGACCGCGGGGGCGCCGTCCATCTGAAAGAGCACTTGCCCGGCCGTCGGCTTGAGGGCCTGGATCACGCAGCGGCTGGTGGTGGTTTTGCCGCAGCCGCTTTCGCCAACGAGGGCCAGGGTCTCCCTTTCATTTAGATCAAAGCTGACGCCATCGACCGCTTTGACCACGCCAACCTGGCGGCGTAGAAAGCCCGCTTCAATCGGAAAATGCTTGACCAGATTGCGCACCGAGATGATCGCTCGTTTAGCCATCGCGCCATTGTTTGCACTGTTGTTTGCACTGTCATTCGCCATCGTTGCGCTCATGGTTGCACCTCCCAGCCGCCGTAGAGGTAGCAACTCACCTGGTGGCCAGGGGCAATCTCGGTGAGTGGCGGGTCATGGCGCTCACAGACGCCGGCGATGAAGTCGGGACAGCGGGGATGGAATTTGCAACCGGCGGGCATGGCATAGGGGCTGGGCACCGACCCTTCAATCGGGTTGATTGCGACGCGGCCCGGCTCCATCTTGGGAATCGAGGCCAGCAGGCCGCGTGTATACGGATGTTGGGGGCGGTGGAAGAGATCCGCTACCGTGCCGTACTCGACTTCTTTGCCCAAATACATAATCATCACCCGTTCGGTTAATTCGGCGATGACCCCTAAATCGTGGGTGATCATGATGATCGCCATGCCCAGGTCAGCCTGGATCTCGCGCAGCAACTTCAATATCTGCGCCTGTATGGTGACATCCACGGCGGTGGTCGGTTCGTCGGCGATGAGCAGTTTGGGCCGGCAGGAGAGCGCCAGCGCCACCATCGCACGCTGGCGCATGCCGCCGCTGAGGTTGAAGGTGTACTGGTCGATGTTGCGGCCTGGATTGGGCATGCCCACCCGATGCAGCATCTCGATCGCTTGCTCGCGTGCCTCGCCTTTGCTCACCGGCTGGTGAATGCGAATCGTCTCGATGATCTGGTTGCCGATGGTGTATACCGGGCTGAAGGCGGTCATTGGCTCCTGGAAGATCATGGCGATCTCTTTGCCGCGAATGGCGCGCATCAACCGGCCTTCGGGTTCCGTCGTAGCCAGGTCGATGGTCTGGTTGGCGTGATTGAAAAGGATCTCGCCGCCCACGATCTTACCGTTCTTGGGCAAGATGCGCATGATCGACTGGCTGGTTACACTCTTGCCACAGCCGCTCTCCCCGGCGATGCCGAGGATTTCGCCCGGCTTGATGTCGAAGCTCACGCCATCGACGGCCTTTACGGCACCTTCGCGCGAGAAAAAGTGGGTTTGCAGGTTGCGTACAGAGAGCAAGGTGTCAGCCGAAAGTGTTGGGGTTCGTGTGGGGGGTAGCGCGCCTGCCTGGAGTGTGTTGCTCATATCGACCCCCTAATCCGTGGATCCACAATGGCCAGCAGGATATCTGAAAGGAGCGTGCCAATCACTACCAGGATGGCCAGGACCATAATAATGCTGGTTGCCAGGAACATGTCCTGCAGCAGCAACGATCTCAGCAGAATGGGCGCCAAGGTCGGCAGCCCCAGAACCAGAGAGACCAGCAATTCCCCCTCTACCAGCGCCGGTAGCGTATAGCCGATGGTGCTGATGACGGGGTTGATGGCGATGCGCAGCGGGTATTTGTAGAGCAGCTTGATCGGACCGACGCCGCGCGCACGCGCCATGGTCACATACTGTTTCGGCAGTTCGTCCAGCAGGTTGGCGCGCATGGTCCGAATCAGCTCCGCCGTGCCTGCGGTGCCTACAATCAGCGCCGGTAGCCAGATGTGGCGGAGCAGGTCGAGTACCTTCGCCAGACTGAATGGGGCATTCTGAAACTCTGCCGAGTAGAGACCCAGGGCCGCGTTGCCAGTCCACAGAAACATAAGCCACAACCCCACCAACGCGAGCAGAAAGCTGGGGGTGGCCACCCCCAGGAAGCCAATGACTGTAAAGGCGTAATCCACCGCCGTGTACTGCTTCGTGGCAGACAGGATACCGATCGGGAGGCCAATCAGATAGACCAGGATCAGTGAAAAGAGCGAGATAGTGACGCTGGACGCAAGCCGTTCCTGGATGATCTCCGTCACAGGTTGGCGCAGCGACATGGAATAGCCGAGGTTGCCTTGGGCAAAGCTGCTCACCCAGCGCCAATATTGGGCGTAGACCGGCTCACCGAGTCCATAGCGCGCCCGTAGCGAGTCCATCAGTTCAGGATCGACAAGGTCGCCTTGGGCTTCCAGGCCGGCAATATAAGAGCTGACGAAGTCGCCGGGCGGCGCTTGAATGATGACGAAGCCGACGATACTAATGATGATCAGCGTCGGCACCATAAGGAGGAGTCGTCTGACGATAAAGAACAGCATACGGTGTCCTTTGCTGGGAAGTCAAGGGAAGGCCCCAGACAGGGCCTTCCCCTTTCAGACAAGATCGTGCAAGAGTCTCAAGCCCGGCTACTCAGCGCGATAGGACCAGGTCGAGGGAACAGCATAGTACCACTCGGGAGCCACGGGATTTGGGATGTTATACATCCGCTTCGAGAAGACGGAGTACCACACTGCCTCCAGGTCGCCCGGCTGTTTGATGGAGCCAATCATCCACATGTTGTTGTTGTGTATGTCGTACATCTCCTTCTCCAGATCGAAACGCTCTTGATCGGTGGTCACGGCGACGAACTCCTGGGAGATCTCGTAGAGCCGCTTGACGTCCTGCGGCGGTTCCTCGCCTTCGCTGCCACCGGAGATCATCCACTGCCCCCATTTCGGGTTGATCGGCCAGCCGTTACAGTTGGGAATGGGGTCGCAGCGCCGGGCACCAATGATGGGGGCTGCTCCGCCCCAGTTAACCGGGATAATTGTGAGTTGGTAGTCGCCCGCCAACATGCGCTCTTCGAGCAAGTCACCCCCCTGAGGCTGAAGAATCGCCTTCAGGCCAATGTCTTGCCAGCCCTGCGCGATCAGTTCGGAGATGGGAGCATGCTGTACCCAGTCGGTTCTCACTAGAACGCCGAGCTCGAAGGGACGACCGTCGGGCAGCAGGCGCTGCGTGCGGTCACTGTTCCAGGTCAGCCCCAAACCGTCCAGAATCTCGTTAGCCCGATCCGGGTCATGCTCGATGTTCTGCTTGAAGGCGGGGTCGGCGCCGTTGTAGACGCTTTCGTCCGGTGGCGCCGGTTGAGACGGGGTATACAGACCGTTGAACACCACATTGTTGATTTCCTCGCGGTCGTAGGCAATGGAGAGTGCGATACGGAAGTCCTTGTTATTGAAGAGTTCACGCAACACCGGGTCGTCGATGGACATGTTGAAGGTGATTGTGCCCAGCCCATCCGACCAACCGTATTGAGGCAGGACCCGGTACAGGCCTTTCGTTTCGTTTTGCTTCAGCACCGGATAGTTGGTGATGTAGCCCAGTGAGTATGGGTCCATATAGTCATTCTCACCGGAGAGCACGCTTAACAGGATGCCCTGTTGGTCGCCCAGGTTCGGCAGGTGTACGCGGTCGATGTACGGCAACTGGTTACCAGCGGGATCAACCTTCCAATAGTAGGGGTTGCGCTCCACTTCCTTCACCGCTACGCTGGCACCGCGGGTGAGTGTCTTCCACGCAAAGATGGTGGGGATGTTGGGGTTGCAATACCAGTCTAGCTCACTCTCCCACAGCTCTAACCAAGTCGTAAATCCCCGCTCTTTGACGATGGCATCCACCGCTGCCGGGTCGGTGTAGCCGGGGTGGAACTGCTTCAAATAGTGCGCTGGCGCGTACGGCATCTCGCGCCAGCGGTTGAGAAGTACAGGTAGGATACCGTAAGGCGCAGCGAAACTCATAACGATGGTGTTGTCATCCACCTTGCTCACGGTGCCCATCTCGCCGCCAACCTTCAAATTGTTGATACCACTGGGATTCAGATCCTTGTTCAGCGCGATGGCTTCGTACCAGAACACAAAATCATCAGCCCCGAAGGGATGACCATCGGACCACTTCATGCCGGGGCGGGTCTTGAAGGTGAAGGTACGGCCATCGTCGCTGATTTCCGTGCTCATAAACACATTGGGCCACACGCCCTGCATGTTCGAGCCGTAGGTGTTGGGGAACTCACGCAGCAAGTCCTCGAGAACCCAGCAGGCGCCGTCGTGTCCATTGATCAGGGTGCCGCCATACTCACCGATTTGGTCAGCGGGCTGTACCACCAGCGGCTCGCTTGGCAGCCGTTGCTCGACCGGGGGCAGCGTGCCGTCGGCGACCAGGGCATCGAGCATGGGCGACTGCTGGAAGGCAGTGATCTTATTCCCCGTGGCAGCCTCGTACTCGGCGATCGTGTTATAGCGCACGACCTGTTGGGTGAATTCGAGATTGGGTATGGCTGCGGCCGCTGCAGCCGGCGCGGCCTTTGTGGCAGGCGGCGGGGCGGGCGCTTCGGTTGCGGGAACAGCTGCAGCCGGTTCGGCAGCAGGTGCTGGCGCGGGACTGGCACAGGCAGCCAGCACCTGTGCAAAAATAATTGCGACCATCATTGCGGACGTGCTGTATTTTTTCATTTTCATTTCTCCTCGTTATTACAATAAAGTCCAGAACATTTTACTTATGCAACCTATCAGCGCACCTCTTTGTTTTAAAAAATATAATAAGGCTCCCCCGATATTTTCCCAATATTACAATGCTACACTGCTGTTGTCAAGTACAGATTTTCAAAGATTGTTCCCTCTATCTCACCGCAGTTTGTCGCGGTCCTTCAGTACTTAGCCTTTGAGGCCAGACCGAACCATGCCTTCGATGATCCAGCGCTGCGCCACCAACGGGTAGGAAATTCAACCCCCAATACATGTTGGCATCCTATGCCCTGAACCTACTCTCGTCGAGTACCACTTTGTTCTCACCCCAACCAACCAGTAACTTCAGGTTAAAGCCATCTTTTTTTTGTGCTTGCAGAGATTTGATACGCGTAACAGGCATGGCGTTGTGGTTCATAACCGCGCGCTGCTGTTGAAATTTCAGATTAGGCCTAGATTGTGAGTATGGCCACTAGCGTGCCGGGAACACGCGCAGCTGGTAGTTGCCGAGTGCAGTGGGTTGTGGTGTATCAGCGCCGGTGGCCAGAGCGGGGTGAGGCGTATCAAGTGGTGCAGCAGAATTTGGAGACGTGGCTGGCGCGGCGGAGCGTGGATTGGAGTGGATCAGGCACTGGCTAGGTGTGGTGAGTGGTGTGGTCTTCCAAATCCGGATTGCAGGCAGTGTGCATTTTCTGCTTGTTCTGCGTATCAAATCTCTGCGAACACCAAACAAAAGCGGTCTTTGACCAGAAGTAAACGGTTGGTTGGGGTTAGCAAAAAGTTGTGCTTGACGAAAGTGGGTCCAGCGCGTATTGTATCCGTGGGGGTCGGGGATTGAATTTCCTATCCGTTATCGTAACGGCATGAAACGCCTGATACAGCACTATCTTGAGATGGTCATCGCCATGTTCGCCGGCATGATGGCCTGGGGGTGGCTGAGCGCCATGCTGTTCGGCCAGGGTGGAGCAATGGGCATGCACGCTTCGGAAGTGATCGACGCCGAACAATCCCTCATGTCCCAGATCGGC
>Ga0209553_1000449_pt1 | contig 21569 bp, 16 predicted proteins | sample LauGreFBDMM110DN_2_FD_188217 | JGI IMG/M metagenome (GOLD analysis project Ga0209553, IMG submission 188217) | Freshwater lake microbial communities from Lake Michigan, USA - Fa13.BD.MM110.DN (SPAdes) (version 2) | ecosystem: Environmental > Aquatic > Freshwater > Lake | place: Lake Michigan...
GCAATCTCAGCGAGACCCCGCGTATTTTCCATGTGAACTGGTTTCGCAAAGACCAGGATGGAAAATTTATCTGGCCCGGTTTTTCCGAAAACATGCGCGTGTTGAAATGGATCTGCGACCGCGTGCGCGCGGGTGGCCGGGCCAAAGAAACGCCGATCGGCTGGGTGCCGCGTTACAAAGATATCGATTGGACGGGCCTCAATTTCTCCGAGGAGAAATTTGAGGAACTGCAGGCCTTTGACCGGGCCGCCTGGCGCGCCGAGGTATTGGGCCATGAAGAGCTCTTTCTCGATCTGCATGCGCATCTGCCGAAGGAGATGGTTTACGAGCGCGAGCTGCTAATTTGCCGGATGTAGGTAGCGCTGGGCAGAGGCGCAGGTATATGAAGCTTGTGTGCAGCGGGTGCACCTGGTTGGGTTCATCACAGAGCCGGCGACGGTGTGGTAGAGGCCCACACATTAGATAAATTTAGTCTTAGAATCCCAGACCATGGTTGGGTGGAGGTCAACGGAGGTAGGTTGTTTTGGCAAGAGTGTTTTTTTGTGGGTACTGTATTATGTGCCGGTGCCGAAGCGCTTGAATTTACTAGTTGTGAAACTAGTTGTATTCGGAGTCATGCGATCTCGCATAAGATACAAACACGCATTAATCTAGCCCTTCATTTGCTTTGGAGTGCTGACCGACTCAGTAGAGGTTGTTTGGCTGCGCAGCAGGCGGGCTGTTTTGTTTTGGAAGTTTCATCTGAAGTACTGGGGTCGGTCGATAGTTTAGAAAGCGAATAGACCGGGTTACGATCATTTTTGCGAGGCCACTGATTGCTAACCAATTCTTTTCGGATGGCTAGGCTCTCAATTTATCGATTTAGCCGTGAATAATAAGCACCAAATTTTTTTTCGTTTTCTAGCCTATGTTAGGCCATACAGTGGATATATTGTTCTGGCTATTCTTGGCGGTACAGTTAAATTCACGCTACCCTTGCTTGTTCCCCAGTTAACAAAACACTTAATAGACAATGTATTTCTAAATACGACTCTTTCCTCGGCGGAGCAACATCGGGAAATTTGGCAGTATCTTGGGGGCATGATGGCTGTCTACATCTTCTTTTATGCCCCATGGACATATGTGCGGCATTATTTTGCCAGCAAGGCAGGGCATCGGTCTGTGTTTGACCTGCGGTGCGATCTTTATCATCAGATTTTGCGCATGTCCAATTCGTTTTTCAACAAAAACAAGACCGGCCAGATCTCGGCTAGACTTATAAGCGATATTCCACAGGCACAGAATCTCGTAGGCAGTGCGCTAACCAACATCTGGATGGACGCTATTTCTCTAATTCTGGTGCTTTTCTTTTTGTTCCGGATTAATGTGCCGATGACATTCGCTGCATTGTCCATCTTTCCCTTCTATCTGTATTTCTTTCGTAAGTTTGGTGATCAGGTAAAGGAAGCAAGTTATCAGGTTCAGAAAGAGCTTTCGGATATGTCGGGCGATGTGAACGAGCGAATTGCGGGTAGTATCGTTGTACGTGCTTTTGGCGCAGAGAAGGTCGAGGAGATACGCTTTGGTGTAATGTCGGAAAGGCTTTTGCGTACCACGCTGCGAGGTGCGTTCCTGCAGAGCCTGAACATGACAGTTACTGGGGTAATTACGCGTATCGCACCGCTGCTAGTTATGACTGTTGGGGGGTACCAGGTGGTTGGTGAACGCATGAGCGTCGGCGACCTAATCGCGGCGACCATGTATATTGACGCCTTGTATACGCCGTTCCAGCGTTTTTCGGAACTCAATGTGGTTTTTGCCAATTCGATAGCCGCTCTCGCGCGCATTTTTGAGATTATGGACGTTAACCCGGAAATTGCCGATAGCCTGAAATCGGTGGAGCTGAAGGATGTAGAGGGTCGTGTAGAATTTGACAGGGTGGAATTCTCTTACGATAAAGGAGTGTCTGTGCTCCGGGATATAACCTTCACCGTAGAACCTGGCCAACGTATTGCACTGGTCGGCCCTAGCGGCTCTGGCAAAACGACCCTGGTCGGTTTAATCTCGCGGTTTTTTGATGTGGGCGCTGGAGCGATCCGGATTGACGGATGCGATGTCAGGTCCATCCAGGTCAAGTCCCTTCGAAATCATATTGGAATGGTGCTCCAAGACCCCATACTGTTCAGTGGGTCGATAAGGGAGAATATTCTTTACGGAAGGCCTGGTGCAAGCGATGCTGACCTTGTCGAAGCGTGTAAAGCTGCGAACAGCTGGGAATTCATTTCAGAACTTGAGGCCGGGCTTGAGACAGATGTGGGAGAAAGGGGTGCCTTCCTTTCGGGCGGCCAGAGACAGCGCCTTACCATTGCGCGTGCCTTCCTTAAGAATCCAAGAATTCTCATAATGGACGAAGCTACGGCATCACTTGATTCGGAGTCTGAAAAGCTTATCCAGGATGCGCTTGAGCGGCTGCTTGTTGGCCGGACGACGTTCGTTATCGCGCATAGACTTTCGACCATCGTCGGTGCCGATCGTATAATAGTTCTCGACGAGGGAATGATCCGGGAAAGCGGGATCCATACTGAATTGCTCCAGAGTGGTGGACTATATCTTGCGCTCTACAAGCGGCAGTTTGAGCAGGAGTAAATATACCCCTTAGGCCAACGGACCCGCTGTAATTCGCAACTGTGTGTTATGTACAATTACCGAGCTATCTGTCCTCTAAAATTCGCAATTGTGTTCTCGAAATCTGCAATGGTGTCCGACACTATCATCCGTCAAACCACTACAGGTACAGTTCTACGCCTGATCTTGGGTGGCGGATTAGAACGACACCCCCGGCTAAATATCGTGCAGCCGCACGCCGGTGGGGTGTTGCCCTACCTGATGGGCCGTATTGAGGAGCAGACTGAGGTGAAGCGCCGGGGTTGCCAACGCCTTACCAGGCCGCCGGGTGAGTATTACCGGCAGTTCTATTTGGATGTCGTCTCTTCCTCGGCGCTGGCGATGCGATATGTCTATAATTTTGCGGACCATGATCGGCTTTTGTTTGGTAGCGACCAACCATGAGTCAACACCGGTACGCTGCTGGAGTTGGTCAATGGGCTGGACATTCTGGCAGAGCGTAAGGCCAGGTTGCCTGGCTTGAATGCAGCCGAACTTTTTGAAATTAAATAAAGATATCTTAGTAGCTACAGAAAAGAAGATAACTATGGAAAATGTAACTTACCGAGGCACTCCCCCTGGCTTTACACCTGAACAGTGGCAAACTTTCATGCAAGAAGGCATGCTTATATTCGAAAATGCGATACCGGATGACGAAATTCAGGAATACTTAGAGGCGGCGGATCGAGTTGTCTTGGCTGACCCCACCTATAAAAAAGGGGAATATTTTGGCCTGCAAAACTTTGTCGAGCGTGACCCGAGGCTGGCAGGTTTGATTGATCACCCCCGGCATGTGGGCTATGCTTACGACATATACGGGGAACAACTCAAGCTCCAGCTCAGCGAGCTATTCCTGCGCACCCCTGGCGGTCTGCATAATCGCTGGCATCCCGACGGGGCCCGCGCTCTGCCCTATCACATTTTTTCACCCCTGCTGCCGCTCCATATCAAGGTCGGCTACTGGTTGACCGACTTGCCACGGTCAAAGATGGGTAACTTTGTTTATATTCCCGGCAGCCATCGCTGGCAGTATTTGGAGGCCTATGATACCTACGATAGTGTGGCCGGTGAAGAGATTCTACGGGTGCCCAAAGGGACAATGACGATTATGCATGGAAGCATCTGGCATCGAGTTGAGGCCAATGAGAGTAATGTAACCCGGAAGAATCTCTTCCTAGCTTACTGTCCTTCGTGGATTACCTCCGCTGACCGCCTCACTTCAAACCCTCAATGGTTAAGCACACTTAACCGAGAACAACGGATTATAATGCGTAGTTACAATTATGCTTACAGCCACGCTAAACCGCCGGAAGAGGATTATCCCCTCTTTTTGGAGCGTGAAAACGGCCTCGATCGTGATCCCGGTGTCTATACCGATCGGATCAGTTTAGGGCGGCGCAAACGAAAAACGGTTGCCGAAAAGTTTCTCGAGGCTTACCCTACAGTTGCCGCTTAAAGAAATATAATTATCTATCGAAGTACGCAGTGCGCATGCACTAGAGTTTGACCAGACGGCAAACCTAGTGGTGGAAGCGGTTCATGATCAGTGGACGCACCTCGCGGGTGCGGATGTAGAGCCGATCCCGGAACTGGAGTTTGACAGGAATGAATTACTTTCCAGGCTAACGGTCCACTAAAATTCGCAATTGTGCGTCAGGTATAAATACCTTGCAATAGTGATGGACACATTAATTCGGTCAAATCACTAGAGGAGTTGCTGATGTTTCAACCAGTACGTATCGCTCTAATTGGGGCGGGCCAACGGGCGTGGAGTATTTACCGCCCGCTGTTTTCGTCCCTCAAGCCTTGGATTGAAGTTGTTGCGGTTTGCGATACTCGTCAGGAACACGCGGACCGTATGGCTGCGGCCCTTGGCGCACGCGCCTACACCGACATACGCGCCTTAGTCCGGGATCGGCCGATGGAGGCAGCGCTGGTTATCACCCCAGTTGACTCGCACTATGCCATCTCGGTTTATCTATCCCTTAATGGCATTCACAATCTAACCGAAACAAGCTGGTGTCGCACTGTGGCGCAGGGTAAGAGAATGACCGAGGCCGCAAAGGAGACGGGCGTCGTAGCGCGGGTGGGCGAGAACTTTTTCCGTTTCCCTGTGGATCGGATTGTCCAAGCCATCGGCCGTAGTGGCTTCATTGGCCCTATCCATCGCATCATCAGCTACGCCGACCACACTGGCTACCACAATAACTCACGCTGGACATTCTTTGCCAAGGCGCACCCGCTGTGGGTGCAGGGCTTGCAGCACGCCGCGCCTACCGTGCACTTTACCTCAACTCCACAGCGTCGTCATACTTCTGAGAATTACCGCTGGCGTACCTTTATGTTTCCGGACAATTTCATGGTGGTCGACCACGCCGCCAACATTAAGGGTTTCCTAGGCCGTCACGGGCGCCCTGGTTACACCGAATGGCAAGGTGAGGCGGGGACGATTGTGTGGAAGTCTACGGAGCCCTGGGAGGGCAGGGGGGAGGTGTGGTTTCTGCGCGCCGAAGACCGCAATCATGGGGACGAAGAGGTAGACCACACTCATCCTCTGCAGTGCTATCCTATTGTCGAGGAATACGAAGGCAAAAACTGGACACGGTCCTATGTTGACCTGCCCATTGGACGTGTCGAATATGTCAATCCGTTCCGTCCCGACCATCCCTCGGAGCACCGAAGCTCGTGGTATGGCGCGCCCGTCATGGATCACCTTGTGGGTTACAGTCAGATTATTCGTGGTGTGGCCGAAATTGACTTTACGCCAGACGATGCGCTTATGTCGCTAATGATGGATATAGGCGCGGATATTTCTGCGGAGAACGAGGGCAAGCGCGTTAGCCTTCCATTGAAGGATGAGATTGAAGGAGATGAGATTGTAAACCGCCAACTCCGCGAAACCTATGGCGTGGACCCGATGGACTGGGACGCAATGCTAAGCTACAGCTACCCCAAGCACTGAAATGTAACTTGCTGCGTGGCAAGGCGGGAGGAATACCCCGCTCTGGTGATGGTAACATCTGGTGCTTCGGTTTCCCGCGCGGTAAAGACCTGTGATGCCTAAGTGCGCTAATTTATATGTGGTAGGGGGTTCAACTACAGACGGCATGCTACACTTCACAGCGGATTTAAATAGCGATGCCATGCAGGAGGTTTACCTTCGGTTTATGTGTACCTACTCAGCGACGCTGACATGGCGCGCCCGCAAATAAGTGGAGAAGAGGCGGTGCCAAGTAATGCAACGCCGTCAACTTGACCCAAACGGATCACTCTAGGAGTAGCTTATGTTTCAACCAGTTCGTATCGCCCTGATTGGCGCGGGAAACCGTTCGAATGCCGTGTACGCCCCTTTGTGGGACAACCTGCGCAACTGGCTGCACCCGGTGGCCGTATGCGATCCTGTGCGGGCGCACGCTGAAGCGTACGCTGACCAATTGAAGGTGCCTGCCTTCCTTTCCGTGGCCGAACTGGTCAAGGCTCAGGTGGCCGAAGCAGCTCTGATTGTGGCGCCAGTTGAATTACACCACTCTCTGGCCTGTTACCTGATGGAACATGGCCTCCATGTACACTCCGAAACCAGCATGTGCAGTCTCTTAGCCCAGGCTGATGAGATGGTGGATTCGGCGCGTCGCCACAATGTCATTTTGCGGATTGCCGAGAACTTTTTCCGTTTTCCATTTGATCGAATCTCCAAAAGGATTGACCAAACGGGCTTCCTAGGGCCGATTAAGCGCCTGACCTCTTTTCACGACCACACGGGCTATCATAACAACTCGCGCTGGATCAAATTCTTCGACGCATATCCAGAGACCGTCCAGGCCATCTACCATACAATGCCTGTTACGCCCCATTACGAAGCGGCGCACCGTTTTCATACGAGTGAAACCTTTCACGCCCACTTTTTCTTTTTTCCCGGCAACCGGCTGGTGATCGATCAGGCCGCCAATATCAAAGGTTTGCTGGGTCGCTATCCCCGCCCCGGCTACACTGAGATCGACGGCGCACGCGGTACGATCGTCAGCGCAGCCAGCCATCAGAGCGATCCCCAGCGAGGCTGGGAAAGCCAGCAAGAGGTGCGCTACTGTTCTGATCAGGCACTTGGGGTTAAGGCTGTTGCTGATCAAGTTTATCCGATTGCGCATATTTCTGAGGCTGGTAACTGGATTAGCAGTCGGGTCGATCTTCCCATTGGACGGGTTGAATTTTCTAACCCGTATCAGATGCAAGGAATTCCATCTGGTTACAATCCCCGCACATATTACGGTGCGGCAATCATGGATCATTTGGTGGATTTTGCTCAAGCAGTGCGCGGCACGGCCAGTTCGGAATATACCGATGTTGATGCGGCAATGGCTATGGCAATGCATGTGGCCTGTCGTGAATCATCCATGCGTGGCGGGCTTCCCCTTCAAATACCCTTACAGGGTGAGTTGCAGTCAGAGGTAGAAGTGCGTGCAGCTCTTCAGGCCAGGTACGGCGTTGATCCTATGGATGTGGAAGCGATGCTCGCAGTGAGCGCGCCGCGCCCCTAGATCTGGTACTCGGTTGGCCATACAGGAAGTTGTTATGAGCAAAGGACGGCTATATCCCAAGGAAAGTCGGCTGGCACTGGATGAACGTACAGGAGTTTCCATCCGACAGGTGACAAGTGCTCCTGCCATTCACCACCACCCTTTTTTCATGATCCCGGCTTATGACGATGCAATGCAATGGACGATATTTGTGTCAGAGCGCACGGGCGCGCCACAAATTTTTGCTGAGGTCCGCGCAACCGGGGAGTTGTTGCAACTGACGGATCGGCCCGATCTGAGCGATTGGTCAATCCATCCATCACACGATGGCAAGTATGTCTACTTTACAGCGGGAACAGGCGGCTGGCGCGTCAACATTTCCACTCTGGAAGAGGAGCAACTTATCGACCTTGGTGATGTGACCCTGCGCGAAGAGGGAATGGTGGCTGCGGCTATGGGTACCACAGCCCTTAGCACGGATGACCGCTGGTGGGCGATCAAATTCAATGTTGGGAGCGATGCGTGCCTGAGCATAACTAACACGCAGACAGGTAAATCCGAGATTATTCTGCGTCGCGATACAATTTCCCATCTGCAATTTTGTCCGGATGACCCCGGCCTGATTTTTTACGCCGGTCCTCTCACCGATAGAGTCTGGGTGATTAATAGGGATGGCACTGGTAATCGGCGGCTCTACCAACGCCAGCCCCACGAGTGGATCACACACGAGGCTTGGATTCCCGGCGGCCGAGAACTGGCTTTTGTTGACTGGCCCCACGGTGTGCGTTGCATTCAGGTGGATACGGGTCTCGAGCGCCGCGTCTGCTCGTTTAACGCGTGGCATGCGGTCAGTAGTCCAGATGGCCGCCTGATGGTTGCCGACACCAACTTCCCGGACATCGGCATTCAGCTTTGTAACCCCCGCGATGGCGACGGAGCCCCGCAGACCCTATGCTACGCTCAGGCCTCGAGTAGGGGTGATCATTGGGCCAATCCCTTTCCCTATGACAAAGGACCAATTCAGGTCTATGCGCCGCAGCACACCCATCCACACCCTTCGTTTTCCCCCGACAGCCGTTTTGTCCTCTATTCGAGTGATCGCAGTGGGTTTGCCCAAATATATGAAGCTACCCTCCCTGTGCCGGGTAGATGACGAGAAGGCAACTATTTAATCCCCGAAATACCTTTCTTTTTTGAGGACATCTATTCGTTCACTAGTTCAGTGCTGCGGTGCTAACGCCACAAAACTAGTTTTATGTGTTACACTTTTAATGTACTTAAGTACAGGTAGGTAGACTGCGACTGCATAGGAGGCTGAAACACTTTATTTGTAAGTTCTGATTTAAATTGCGAAGCTGGGTTAGTTCTAGTGAAGATGTGTACACGAAAATTTAGGAGATATAAATGAAAAAGACAATATGGTTGACGCAGACGACAATATTTATTGCTGCGCTGGTGCTTGGCGCTTGTGGCAGCCCGGCACCGGCTGCCGAACCGGTTGCTGCGGTTGCAGCAACTCAAGAACCTGCGGCTGTTGTAGCAACCGAAGCACCAGCGGCAACCCAAGCGCCGCCATCGGCTGAGGAACTTAATCTGGCCGCCGGCCTCCCGGCTGATGCAGCGCCCGAGCAAATACTGCGCATTGCTACCGGCTCGTCCGGAGTATCTTCATTCACGTTTACCCCTATGAAGGGGGGCGGCGATCAGCAAAGCTGGCAAACATTAGTTTGGATGCCCCCAATGTATTTTGATGAGGAGTTTAAGGACCTCAGTGCAGGCGTTTTCAACAAGTGGGAGCCGAATAAAGAGTTTACCGAGTGGGTATTTTCTATTGACCCGAAAGCTATCTGGTCAGATGGAAGCAAACTGACTGCGGCTGATTTTAAGGGCACTTGGGAGATTATGGCTGATCCGCTCACGGAGCACGGGCGAATTAAGGGCTACATTGGTAATGTAGAAGGTTTTGAGGATGTAAAGGCTGGAACCGCGACCGAGATGAGTGGTTTGGTTGCCGTGGATGATACTACTTTCAAGGTAAAGCTTCTCACCCCAGATCCGCTATTTCACTATCGTATTGCCACGACTCATATGAATCCGGTCAAGCCGGAACAGGCTCGGGGCAACCAGGCGGATTTCTGGAAGCCGGAAAGCAATCCAGTGGTGAGTGGTCCTTTTATGCTTGAAACCTATGACCCAGATTTGGGGGAAGCCACCATGGTGCGCAATCCCAACTGGTGGGGTGATACAAAACCATACTTGGAAAAGATCATTTTCCAGTTCGTTCCGGCGGCTGAGACCGCAGCTACGATGTTACTAAATGATCAGATTGACTCTTCCCTTGCGAGTGTTTCGCCTTCCATCCGCAAGCAGTTGCCCGACGTGTTCCTGCCCACCAAGGCAATCGGTTTTAATAACTTCTGGCTGCGGCCCATCCAAGAACCGACGGATGACTTGAATGTACGTAAGGCGTTAATCCTGTCGGTGGATTTCCAGGCCGTATTCAAGGCAGCTTTCCCGGAAGGTGAGGCAACTCTGCTAACCCAGATGATCGATTCGGACTTGCCCTGCAATGAGTCGGGCAGTGCGTGGTATCCATACGATCCCGAAGCGGCCAAGAAAGCCCTCGCTGAGTCCAAATATGGCAGTGCTGAAAAATTGCCAATATTGCGCGTCTCTCCCCGGGGCGATTGGCCGCCGATGGTTCGTGCCTTGGAGGCCGTTGTCGAGTTCTGGCGGCAGAACTTAGGGATTACGAATGTAGAGTTCAAAGTTAAGACGGCCGAATTTGGCGAGGATGAGGCCAAAATAAATCTCTTGCGGGATGATGTTGTTGTGCGTTTCCCAGATTCAGCTCAGTATATGTGGGTAGCTGCCCACTCTGCTGGTCCGATTGTTGGCGGCGGCAATGACAAGGCGATTATGGCTGGTTATAAGAATCCGGAGGTGGAGGCGCTTATCGAAGCTGCGCAGGCCACGCCCGTGGAAGATCCCAAGCGTTGCGAATTGACACTGGAAGCACAGCGCAAGTTTATGGATGACTATATGGTCATCTTCTTCGGCAATCCCGACTCAAACCGGATAGTGCGTGAGTATGTCAAGAATATGATCAGCGGACCTGATGTTGCCTTGATTGAGACTTGGAAAATCTATATAGCGGCGCATTAGGTGGTTCGCTGATAGTTAGGTAGAACTGCAGTACAGTAGTTCAGCATGAATCGAAAGGAGTTACGTAGTTGAATGGCTTAGTAGCCGGGTTAGGTTATGAGCCCCCAACTACGTAACTCCCTCGCCTGACCGAAATGCTCCATGTTGCCCTGCTTTTGGGCTACTTACTGCTAGGAATTAGCGATGTTCGGTTATCTTATTAAGCGGTCCTTGCGGTGGAGCAGCGGTATTTTACTGGTGCTCTTTTTCTCTTATGCGATGATGTTTTATGGCGCGGGCGATCCAATCAAGCGAATGTTTGTTGATCTGCGGGAAGGGAGTACGAGTGTGGATGAGGCGATGATAGAAAAAATTCGCGTTAGTTACGGCCTTGACCAGCCTTTTCCCGTCCAATTTGCCAACTATTTGGGAAAACTTATGCAGGGGGATATGGGCTATTCCATCCGGGAACAGCGCGACGTTATGACAATGGTACGGAAGCGGCTGCCTATATCGATGCAGCTAGGCTTGGTGGCTACCGTTCTAGGGGCGTTAATTGGCGTGCCCCTGGGTGTGGTCGCCGCCCTAAACCACAACCGGCGACTAGATGCTTTGATTGTTTCCGTAATTGTTTTTATCAATGCGTTGCCGATCTTTGTCACTGGCCCGCTTCTTTTGGTATTTTTGGTTCTGGTACTCAAGATTATAGACGTGCCTTTTGGCTGGAAGGGTATTTTTGATAGCCAGGTCATACTGCCTGTGACGGTGCTTGCGCTTGGACCGCTGCCCTCCATAGTGCGCATGACGCGAATTGGAATGTTAGAGGTTATGGGCAATGACTACATTCGCACCGCCCGCGCCAAAGGTTTGCCAGAAAGGACGGTTATATTGCGCCATATGCTGCGACCAGTGTTGATTCCGGTCGTGACATCGCTGGGTCTAATCATGATAACTCTTGTCAACGGGGCCATTTTTGTGGAGTTGATATTTAATATTCCTGGTTTCGGCAAGTTGACTTTGCAGGGCCTACAGCAAGTTGACTATCCGATTATTATGACTGTTGTCTTTGTTGGAACCATAATCGTTATGGTAAGCAATCTGCTTGTAGATTTCGTGTATCCTTTGCTCGACCCACGGATTACTCGGGACTGACGTATGCTCGTGAAGGAGGGAATTTCTGTCGAATCCGAATCGAGTAGCTCGGTTATCATGATGAAGGCTGTCGGCAAGGAAGGCAGCTTGTGGGGCGCGGGATTTCGGCGTCTTAGACGCAACCGACTTGCGGTTTTTGGGCTGCTACTCGTACTTATCTTTTTTGTTACAGCTATCGTCGGGCCTGCAGTAGCACCTTACGACTTCCTTTCTCAGAGCATTGACGAGGCCATGCGCGGTCCATCTGCATTGCATTGGTTTGGTACCGATGCCCTCGGGCGGGATATCTTTAGCCGAATTCTGTATGGGGCACGTACCGCAGCCTTGGTGGCTCTGACAACTACTGCGATTAGTTTGTTAATCGGGATTGCTTTGGGTTGTCTGGCCGGTTTCCTACAGGGATGGGTAGACGAATTTGTAATGTGGATTACTGACATTGTGATGTCGCTGCCCAGTCTGCTGCTGGCGATTCTTGTTAATACTGCTCTCAAGCGCCCTGTTGCTATGTGGTTTGGTCAAATGTACATCCAAACCGGAAATCCTGTTTTCTTAAATGTGCTCTGGCTTGATTATGTTCTTGTCTTTGGCGCATTGGCGCTTATTGGTTGGGCTGGCTATGCTCGTCTTATTCGGGGACAGGTTCTAAGCATTGGCAGAACTTTATATGTGGATGCGGCTCGGTCCTTAGGGGCGAACACAGGACGCATTATTGGTCGTCACATTGTGCCAAACGCGATAGGACCAGTCATTGTTGCGGTCACGCAGGGGATGGGTGCGGCAATTGTCGCCGAGTCCTCTCTTAGCTTCCTGGGAATTGGAGTGCAGCCGCCCAATGCTAGTTGGGGGAGTATGCTTTCTGATGGTCTGCTCCTCTGGCGCACCTTTCCCCATTTGATGGTGATTCCTGCCGTTACGATTGGCGTTATTCAGATTGGTTTTATATTTTTGGGCGATGGTCTTAACGACGCACTAAATCCGCGCCAGTGAATCAACTTAGAAATCGGATCGACGTGGCTCTGATTGGCACGGGTGCGCGCGCCAAGACTGTTTATCGTCTATTGTGGCCCGCGCTGCGCGAACGTGGTATGCGGTTGGTGGCGGTGTGTGATCCAGTACGTGCGCATGCTGACGCCTATGCCAACAGTTTGGGTGTGCGACCATTTTACTCCGTGCAAGAGCTAGTTAAGTCGCGACTGATGGAGGCGGCGGTGGTTGTGACACCGGTTAGTACCCATCACTCGATTTCCTGCTTCTTGTCGCAGAATGGTATTCATAACCTCTGCGAAACTCCGATGGCCAGCACTTTGGCGCAAGCCCAAGAAATGGTAGCGGTTGCGACTAGGAATGCGGTCGTCATGCAGGTGGGTGAGCAGTTTTTCCGGTTGCCATTTGATCGAATTGCGCAACAAGTGGTGCGCAGTGGATTTCTTGGTGAGGTCCGGCGCGTGATAAGCACCTTTGATCATCCGGGCTATCACGGGAATTCACGCTGGATCAAACTATATGGTGAATATCCAGTCATGGCGCAGGGCGTAGGGCATAGTATGCCAGTTGTGCAACATAGATCATTGGCGCATCGCACTCACTCAGAGGAATCATTTCACGCCCACTTCTATTCCTTTCTAAACAATCGCTTTGTGGCTGATCTTTCCAGCAATCCCAAGGCAGTTCTGGGGCGGCACCCACGGCCAGGTTATACCCAAATCGAGGGTGAGCGTGGAACCATTGTTTGGCGGGCATCTAGCCGGTGGAATGGGCCTTATCATCAGGGCGAGGGCGAGGTACGGTATTGTTCAGATCGCGCTCTCGAAGATAATGGTATCGCCGATCAGGTCTACCCGATAATTTGCCGGCAGGAAAATGAGTTTTCAAAGTCTTGGTATGTCAGTTTGCCTAGTGGGTTGGTAGAATATGTGAATGAGTTTTATCGTCCCTATGAGCGGGCTAGCGATTACATTGACTTTTATCATGCCGCGACTGCGGAGGCTTTGCTAGAATTCAGTGGTGTGATTCGCGGCGAGTGTCCTAGCGGGTTTACCTCCCACGATGCGGTGATGTCGATGATGATGGATGTTGCCATCCGAGAGTCGATGCTGGCAGGGGGTGTTCAAATTTCACTGCCCCTGACTGGGTGGTTGCCATCTGAAGAACAGATCCGAGGCGAACTACGTACAGCGCTGGGTGTAGATCCAATGGACATTGGTGCGATGCTTGATTTGAGTGTGGTGCGAGATTAGTTTACCGATAATATATAGGGGGAATCTATGTTAAGCCATCCTTGGAGTGGAGTATTTGCGGCGACATTATGTCCTTTTCGCAAGGACTTGAGCATCGATGATGAGAATTTGCATCGCTACGCAACATATTTGGCGCAGGTTAAGGGATTGAAAGGTGTGGTGTGCAATGGGCATACCGGAGAGGTTATGGGATTGCGAGCTGCTGAACGGGCGGAGGTGACGCGGCAATTTTCTCGGGCGGCAGCCCATAAGGTAAAGGTTATCTCCGGGGTGTGCGCCGAGGGAAGCTTTGAGGCAATTGACCATGCACTTGCTGCTAAGGAAGCTGGTGCCGATGCGATACTGTTGATGCCGCCGCACCATTGGTTGCGTTTTGGCCGCACACCAGATACGGCCGTGGGCTTTTGTCAGGATGTTGCGCGCGGTTCCAATATCCCAATTATTTTGCATCAGTATCCGAGTTGGACTAAGGCTTCGTATTCACTTAATGAGTTACTGGAAATTGTTCAGATCCCGCAGGTTGTTGCGCTTAAGATGGGCACCCGAGATATGTCGCGGCTCGATCATGAGTATCGGGTTTTGCGCGAGGCTGCGCCGCATATTCCTCATCTTTCTTGTCACGATGAATATCTATTGGTGTCGTTATTGGCGGGGGCGGAAGGTGCATTGGTTGGGTTCGCAGGGTTTGTACCGGAGTTGATTATCGAATTGGTACATGGTGCGCTTTCGGGTGATTTGAGTCGCATCGGCGAGGTCAAGGACCTTGTCTATCGTATGAACAAGATTGTTTATCGCTTTGGTGAGCCATCTAGTGATGCTCACCAGCGCATGAAGGTAGCGATGACCCTGCAAGGCCGGTTTTCTTCGATGGATGTTCGGCCGCCGCTACGTGCCTTGCATAGCGCTGAAGTGCAACGGATTGGAGTGGAGCTCGCCGAGTCGGGCTACGATGCTTGGCAGGCTAAACGGGCTGCGTAAGTCCGAGTGGGCTGAGGTGCACTAAGTAGAGCGTGTTTGCATGACTAACGGATATTTAATTTAGACGGTCTCGTTGGTGAGGCGGTTGGCGGCGCCGATCGCTGCCGCGCGCCAAGCTTGTTTTGATTGTTGTGGCGTGTGTTTACGAAGGTCAGTGTTAGATATCGGGTGGCTGGGTTGAGGAGAGGGTATCCGGGTAAGGTGACTTCAGGGCTGGGCCTGGGCGTGTATTGTGTGCAAGTAATAAACCGACTAGGAAGCCGTTGTGGTGGGTTTTGCGCGGGAGCTATGGTTAGCATTTGCTGCAGTTAGCGTGCCTCTAATTAGGTTGCAGAGCCAATCGTACCAACCGAGCGCTCCAGCCGAACATCAATGTTGATGCGAGTTTCTGTGTCACCAATTGGTAGCTGGTCAATCAACCTTTGGTCGGGTGAGAGTGGTCGGAACACTGTTTAGGTCTAGCCTGGCAGGTCGTTCTTTAGTAAGGGGTTTGGTTAATTCGCAAATAGAACACAATTAAGATAAATCTCGGCTCAATCGGCGTGAAATGCGATATTTACGCGAGAGGGTCGAAAATTGTCGCTTCGATATGCTGAACTGGATAGTCCGCAGTTGCAATGTAATATGTGGCAACGCATTTGCCGTCCGCGCGCGCTACTATGCGAGGATATCCAAAATCCTCAGTATTGGAAACATAGCGCAGGCACTTTTCGTTGGTAAAATTGCGACCGCCATCTTTTGAGATTTTAAAGTATAAGCTAGATGCGCCGGGTTCTCTACGACCATATGCTAAAACGATATGGTCGTTGTCAAGAATGCACATCGCAGGCGGATTCCCGTTGGTGTTAGCGGGATTGACGAAGTTGTAGGTGTCAGCTGCTCTTGTGGCGCTGTGCCATGTTTTACCGTCGTCGTCAGAGCGCTTTACCTCGATCCACACATCATCGACTTTCGTGGATGTTTTCATTCTTCTTCGCATTGATGCAACCAAAGTTCCGTCTTTTAGGCGCACAGCTTGTGGCATTACGGAGCGTGGTGCATCCGTTGTCATTGCTCCCACAAATTTCCAACTTTCGCCCCCGTCCTCTGTAAGTGCTACGAAGGCTTTGTCTGTGTATCCGTGGGGGTTTACTTCCTTTGGTAGTGAGTATGACATGAATGCGCGCATCACCTTACTGCCTTCAATGTGGTAGCTCGTGCGTGATGTTAGTGGAAATTCAAAAACTGGAAATTTGTAGGGTCCGTGCCATGTATCCCCTTTGTCGTAGGATGTAATAAATAAATCCGTCTCTATTGTTACAGCCGGCAGTCCCACGCGCATAACAAAGCCGTCTTTGGAAAAGTCTAATCCACCGGGTGGGATAGGCTTAGATTCAGTTTTATAAATGTTATTGTCGAAGGGAACTTCTGCCCATGTCACGCCGCCGTCCAAAGAGCGGGAAAATATACATTCCCTGCCTTCTTTGGATATGCGGTGAAATTTCTCAGTAGGGTCAAAATCTGCGCGGTTATACGAGACCAAAATTTCATCGTTCCAGAGCCACATACCTCCATTAGCGGGCCATGCGGAGTATTTGTGTTGATGTGAACATACTAAAAAGTGCTGCATAAGCTTGTCTCCAAGAATTAGTTAAAAAACATGTGCTGTTGGACTTTTGGTATGGCATAGTAGTGTACCCTATAAGGGTGAAATGACATAAGTTGTGATCTCGCGGGGTACTCAATTGTGGAGATCTCTGCGATAGCTGTGTTTACCTGAATGGAATCCTGAAGATGGCGAATGGTAGCGGCAGGCCTTGGGTGTGCTTATTAGGGTGTACTGTTGTAACTGCAAACGCGGGTAGTGGAAGATCATCTACGGTTGGGCTGCGAGCCATGCTACAGAGTGATGTATAGCGATTTCTCGCATCTGATACAAGGCGCGATGATGTGTCGCTGGTCTAGCGTATGGGAGTGGTGATAACTGTTAGCGCTGATCTGCGGCCAGAGTGGTTTACGGGGGGGGTGTGGAAGTGGATTGCGTGTAGGGTAGCGTATCGGGTTTGCGCGCGCGCAGATATTGAGTTTTAGTGCGGGAGCCTTGGGCGTAGGATCTGGTGGGTGTAACTGCTGAAGCCAATATGGTGTTGGATGCTGACTATCGGGTGTGGTGGTTCGAATCTCACGTCTGATACGATCAAGTGCGTAGGCTCGAGCTGACTGGGTGTGTTTACCAACGGTTGTTGCGTAATTTGCTCCTTCGCTTGAGTGCTAGGTGGTCTTGTTCAGTCGGCGCTGGGGAGTGGTGAGAGCTGCGCGTTGTCGTGGTTGGAAAGCGGGGATTAGGAAAGTGTTGCATGTTCGGCTGGCGGGGTCCCTTCTGGAAATGGGTTTAATGCGGCCACTGCGTTATAAACGCTTGTCGGTTGCAGCGGTTGCTAATTGATAACAAAGGGCTAAGCGGCTGGTATGTAGAGGGGTGCATAGTGTTTGGAATTAGGTCATGTTTTTTGTTGGAATGTAATTGTGGTTGCGTTGTCCGAGCCAAGCACCGGCAATCCTTGCCGACAGGTCCAGTTGGCCCATATCTGCGCGGGCAGTATTGACGGAGTAATAGCGGGTCACCCAATCGGGGGCTAGATACTGGTCGATGCTGGTAAAATCAGAGAAGTACCCAAAGCCTTAGGCGCTGTCGTAGCATGTTTCCATCAGTTGTTCCCATTACTCTCCTTCAGCCTGCCCGCATTCACTTCGGCGTTGGTATTGCTTCGACCGCTGTCGCCAACCTAGCGCGCCACGGGCACTGCCGCGTCTTCCTTATAACTTCACATTCGGTTCGTGCGCATGCCGAGAGGCTCGCCGCGATCTTGCGGGCAGAAAATGCCACTGTCGATATCTTCGACGGGGTTCCGCCTGAGCCCAGCACCGCATGCTGCGAAGAGCTTCGAGCCGCAGCTGCCATCTTCGCTCCTGACCTAGTCCTGGCGGTCGGGGGGGGGAGCGTCCTAGATGTTGCCAAACTGGTGGCCGCGCTGCATGATCGCGCCGAGCCTGTCAATTCGTTCTACGGGAGCGGCTTGGTTTTGGGCCGCCGTACCGCACTCGCCTGCGTTCCGACAACTGCCGGCACCGGCAGTGAGGTATCTCCCAACGCACTCCTGTACGATGAATCTGCCGTGGCAAAAAAAGCTGTGATCAGTCCTGCGTTGGTGCCCGACACCGCAATCATCGATCCTCAGTTGATGGCGACGCTGCCGCCAGCGCTGACCGCAACAACCGGCATTGATGCCCTTGCACACTGCCTCGAAGGTTATGCCAACAAAGCCGCGCACCCCATTGTAGATCTTTATGCGCTAAATGGCGTGCGCCTTATCGCCGCCCATCTGCTGCGCGCCGTGCGCGACGGCCACGATCTCGTGGCCCGCAGCGCTGTCGCACTCGGCAGCTTTTACGGTGGACTGTGCCTCGGTCCGGTAAACACGGCCGCCGTGCATGCCCTCGCCTATCCGCTTGGCGGCGAATTTCACGTGCCCCACGGTCTGTCCATTGCTGTAATGCTTCCGCACGTGGTGCGTTACAATTTATCTGCAGCAGCGAGCCGGTACGCTGAAATTGCCCGTGCCCTTGGCATCACCGGAACTGGCTCCGACAGCGATATCGCTGGCAGGGGTGCTGAGCGCCTCGCAGAACTTTGCGCCGAGTGTGGCATTCGTCCCCGTCTCATCCAGTGCGGCATTCCTGCCAATGCTATTCCGCGCCTTGCGGTAGAAGCCATGAAAGTCACGCGCCTCCTGAAGAATAATCCGCGTGAGCTAACGCTCGATGACGCCGAGGCTATTTTTCGCCAAGCCTACTAGTCGGTAGAATATGTCTATCCTCAAGCAGCACCGCGGCGTCATGGTTCCCATGAGCACACCTTTCACATCCACCGGTAGGCTCGACGAAGCGGCCGCCGCACGCATGGTTGAGCGCCTCGCCATTCATCGTCTTGGTGTCTTCGTGCTCGGTACGACTGGCGAAGCGCCGTCGATCCCTGTGGCAGACCGCCAACGGCTAGTTGAAATTGCCGTACAAGTTGCGGCGGGCCGAGTACTCGTCTATGGCGGAATCGGGAGTGATTGCGTACCCGACTCCATATCGATGGCGCGCGATTACCACCGGGCTGGTGCTGATGCCGTGGTCGCAGTGCTCCCTTCTTACTACCAACTCAACGCAGCCGAGATGGAAGCCTGTCTCACCCACATAGCCCGGGGAACGCCTGGCCAGTTACTGATCTACAACATTCCGCTCACGACCGGCATGTCGATTCCCTTGGACGTCATAGATCGCCTGAGTGCCTTGGCAAATGTTGTCGGACTAAAGGACTCTGAAAATTCCCTCGAGCGCCTGGAATCCGTCGCGGAGCGCTTTGGCGGCCGGCTAGATTTCTCCATTTTTATGGGCGTCTCCGCAAATGGCTCCCGCGCCTATCGGCGTGGTTTCGATGGAGTGGTGCCCAGCTCGGGCAACATTGCGCCTGCTCCATGGCGCGACCTTGATGCCGCCGTGCTCGCAGGCGATTGGGGTCAGGTTGAGACACTCCAGATTCAACTAGATACCTTAGGCGCGGTCTTCCAACAGGGTCGATCCCTGCCCCAGTCGCTTTCCGCTCTCAAAGCCGCCGTTGCCGCCCAGGGCCTCTGTAGCCGTGCTGTACTTCCACCGCTGGTTGCGCTCGACGATGCCGCTTTCTCAGATTTGAAGCAGGCCTGCGCCTCCCTCGGCCTTGTTTAAGTTGTGATGTCGCGCGTTCCAATTGTCGTCATCGCCGACGACCTGACCGGCGCGGCTGAGATAGCTGGCCTGGCCCAACGCTATGGCCTTAGCGCTAAGGTTCTGATGGAGGGGGGCGCTCCCACCAGTGTCACAGATGTATTAGTGTTCGATACCGATAGTCGGCTTGATTCTCCCGCAATCGGCGCTGCCAAGATATCCCGACTGGTCCCGACCGTCCTGGCGCTTCGACCGGCACTTATATACAAAAAATCTGATTCTGTGATGCGCGGCCCGGTGCGCGCCGAGTTGGAAACCCTTGCCACCGCTCTCGGCTTAGGTCGGGCTCTGCTCGTGCCGGCGAGTCCCTCCCTCGGTCGCACCGTGCAGGTCGGTCGCTATTTGATCAACGGAACAGCGCTTCAGCAGACCGCATTCGGCTCAGATCCGCATCACCCTGCCGCCACTGATGACGTCTGTGCTCTCCTCGGCACTTGCGGATCGTTTCCTGTGCATGTAGGCGTGGCTGATCGGCCACTGCCCGCGACTGGCATCGTCGTGGGTGACGCAACCAGCCACGCCGACCTCGACACCTGGGCAGCGACCGCATGCGACTCCTCCACCTTGCTCGCGGGTGCCAGCGATTTCTTCGGCGCGTTACTCCGCCAGAGCAGCCATACGCTGGCCCCGGTTCCGCCCGAGGTCCCGCGCCCGCCGGGTCCCACGCTTATTCTCTCCGGTACGGTTCATCCTGCACGCCTCGCCGGTCCCCAACGGGTGGCGCGGCCAGCTAAACATTATGTCGATCACTTCGCGTGGGCCGGCGAAATTCGCCAATGTTTGGTATGGCATGGGGTTGCGATCGCCTGCTTTGAAGGCCCGATCTCAACCGATGCAACACTGCCATTTGCGCTGCGCGCTGCCTTAGCTGATGTCGCTTATATTTTGAACGGTGACAGGTCCTTCGCCCATCTCATGGTCGAGGGCGGTACCACCGCCGCCGCCATCACCCGCGCCCTCGACTGGTCTGAACTCACTTTAGAACATGCTTGGGCGCCTGGAGTTTCCTCCCTCCGCCCGGCCGCCGCCGCTGGACTCACTCTGACCCTAAAACCCGGAAGCTATCCTTGGCCTGATGCCCTTTCAAACTTTCTTCCATGACCACCAACCAACTTCCGCTTATCGCCATCACAATGGGAGATGCCGCCGGCACCGGCCCTGAAATCATTACAAGATCCCTTGCGCTCCCTGAACTCCGGGCGCCTTGTCGACCTGTCGTCATTGGTGACGCCGCGGCTATGGCCCGCGCCCTGCTGTTCACCGGCGTGGCCTTGAAAGTCCGGAAGATCAATGATGTTGCCGAAGCCACTTCGGCGCCCGACGAGATCGATGTCCTCGATCTCGCCAACCTCGACCTTGCCACTCTCAAGCTCGGCCAAGTTGACCCCCAGGCCGGCCACGCTGCCTACGAATACATTAAGACCGCTGCCGAACTCGCTCTTGCAGGGCGAGTATCCGCCATAGTTACCTGTGCGATTAATAAGGAATCCCTCAACGCTTCCGGACACCACTTCGATGGTCATACCGGTCTGCTTGCGCAAATTTGCAAACGACCGGGCGCGACCATGATGCTCGTTGCCGACAAACTACGCGTCAGCCACGTCTCCACCCACGTCCCGCTCCGGATAGCCATCGACCGTGTGAAGCCCGAGCGCATCATTAACGTGCTTCAACTCACATACGATGCTCTCCGCCGGCTTGGCATAGACAAGCCCCGCCTTGCTGTCGCTGGATTGAACCCACACGCTGGTGAGCACGGCCTCTTCGGTGACGAGGAAGAGGCATTTATCCGCCCCGCCATTAAGCGTGCCCGCGCCCTAGGCCTCGATGTAGACGGCCCCTTCGCTGGCGACACGATTTTCTACCGCGCCATGCAAGGCGAGTTTGACGCCGTCGTCGCCATGTATCACGACCAAGGCCACGTTGCCGCTAAGATGCTCGGGATCTGGCGCGGCGTAAACGTCACGCTTGGACTCCCGATCATTCGAACCTCCGTCGAACATGGCACCGATTTCGCCAATGCAGGCACTGGCCGTTCAGATCCGCGCAGCCTTAACGAAGCTATCAAACTCGCGGCCGCCATGGCCGCCCACCCCAAGCAATGAAAACTCCG
>Ga0209553_1000450_pt1 | contig 21502 bp, 16 predicted proteins | sample LauGreFBDMM110DN_2_FD_188217 | JGI IMG/M metagenome (GOLD analysis project Ga0209553, IMG submission 188217) | Freshwater lake microbial communities from Lake Michigan, USA - Fa13.BD.MM110.DN (SPAdes) (version 2) | ecosystem: Environmental > Aquatic > Freshwater > Lake | place: Lake Michigan...
AGCAGATCCAGACGAACGTCGAACAGGCTCAGCAACAAAGGGAAGAAGAACGAAAGAAATCGGCCAATCCGCCTCCACCCGAGGATCCGTCCGACTGATATTTCAAATCTCAAATTTCAAATCTGAAATTCCGATTGTCCTGCCAAAAGAGTGAGCACGCTCCCCTGTGATGAGCCTCTTTAGCCGCCCACCAGTTCGCGAATCGGGCGGCAGTCTTCCGGCAAAATTCTGACGGGGCGTTCGCCAGTGTCGCGGACGTATCCGGTGCTGTCGATGCCAAGGTTGTGGTACACGGTTGCCAGGACGTCGCGGTAATGAACAGGGCGATCGGCAGCGTAGGCGGCTGTCTTGTCGGTCGATCCGATCACCTGGCCGACCTTCATGCCGCCGCCTGCAAACAAAGCTGACTGCACGGGAGCCCAGTGGTCGCGTCCGGCTTTGTCATTAATCTTCGGCGTTCTCCCGAACTCGCCCCAGACAACGACGGACACATCCTGATCTAGGCCACGCGCGTAGATGTCTTCGACCAAGGCTGAAATGCCTGCATCAAATGTCGGCAGATGCTGTTTCAGATGCGCAAAATTATTTCCGTGCGTGTCCCAGAATCCATAGGCCACCGTGACGACGCGCACACCAGCCTCCACGAGTCGTCGCGCGATCAAGAGTTGATCATTCCATGTTGGCGCACCGTCACCAAGATGTTTGGCGGAACCGCGTCCGTAGCGGTCCAGCACATGCTTGTCTTCACGCTCTACATTCATCGCATCGACCAGTCGCGAGGAGGTCAGCACATCGAACGCCCGTCGATAACTTTCGTTCATTTCGTCAATGCTGCCAGTGTCCGCCTGACGACGAAAAGCATCCAGTTGTTCTAGCAAAGAACGCCGACTCGTGAATTCCGGCGATTCAATGTACCTCAAACGCATGCTGGCCAAATCTTCGCCGTCAGCGCGCACCTGATTGTAGGCACTTCCCAGATAGCCAGCCCCAGTGCTGTTGTAAGGACGATGCTGCATTGTGGGAAACAGATCGACAAACGGCGGCGTGACTTCGTTGGTGGCTCCCTGAATTCGAGCCACCACGGAACCAAAGTTCGGAATCCCGTCGCGCTGCACCTCTCCCATCGTGAACCCGGTCAAATTCTGAAAGCTGGAATGCTCATCCCGCTGACCAACAATCGACCGCACGATAGAACATCGATCTGCCACACCTGCCAGCTTTGGCAAGAGCTCACAGTATTCAATGCCCGGCACTGTGGTGGCGATCGGATTAAACTCGCCCCTGATCTCAGTCGGTGCGGCTGGCTTCAGGTCAAAGGTGTCCTGATGCGGCATGCCGCCAGAAAGGTACACCATGATCACGGACTTGTGTCGGCTGGAGGGAGTGCCTGCAGGTTTTTGTGATTCTGCCGCATGCAGATCAGCCAGCGTGAGCCCACCAATCCCAAGTCCGCCGACCTGTAGAAATGATCGGCGCGTCAATCCGTCGCAATAGCGGTGTGAGCGACCAAAGAAATTCCACATCGGTGGTTTTCCGAACAAATTCAGGAAGGGCGGTGCGAGGAGGGCAAATCGCGATTCTAGATTATAGCTCCAAAGGAACTCGGTTGCCAGTATCGATTCCTGTAGCTTGGACATTCTTGTCCGAGTCCTTGCCAGAACACGTTCCACCGACACGAGTTTCCTGAGTTACAGGGAGAAACGTTCAAACAGTGTTGCTGGGCCATGCGACGGACAAGAATGTCCATCCTCCAAAAGCACAAAACCGGATGACCAAAGTTCTCTTCAGTCAGCCGGTTTCAGGTTTTTAGTGCTGGTTGCGTTTGCTGCACGATCAAGTTCCTTCTGAGCGGTGTGATGGATCAAACCAATCGACTGCTGAACCATCGTGGTCCAGACTTGCCGATTGAAACAGGTCAGCGTGTCTCAACGAATGCTAGTCGTCGAGTGACCTGAATCCATGATATTGCTCAGGGAAGAACTTCGTCCGATGGTTGGCGTAGACTTCTTGCAGGTGCCGGATGTTCTGGCCATCTCCTTCAGGGGCTGGCTGCCAGCGACTCGTACGGCTTCAACCAGAACTTCGTCGCCATTCACCACACCGTCGCGGTCGTTGATTTCGACATCCGGGGTGACACCTTCGCCAGCCATTTTACGTCCGTTGGGTGAGTAGAACAGAGCTGTTGTCAGCCGCAGGTCACCTCCGATGGCACTCAGCGGGAAGTGAGTCTGCACAGAGCCTTTGCCGTAACTTCGGGTTCCCACCACGACGCCTCGTCCGTTTTCCTGAATGGCGGCTGCAAAAATTTCGCTGGCAGAAGCACTGTCACCATCGACCAGCACCACCAAAGGCACGCTCCAGGTCTTGTTGTAGGTGGCTCGCTCCACCATGTTGTCAGCACTCAATCGTCCTTTTGTCGTCACGATTGTGCCACAGGCCAGGAAGCGGTCACTGATTTCAACACAGGTCGTCAGCAGGCCACCGGGGTTGCCGCGCAGGTCGAGGACCAGAGACTTCATGCCTTTCTTGTAAAGTTCATTCAGAGCCTGATCCACTTCGGCGGTTGAGTTCTGTGAAAAGCGGCTCAGACTGAAATAGCCCACATCTGTGCCGGACAGCAGCTTCGTATCGTTTACGGTCCAGACTCGAACGGAACGGCGTGTCAGAGCAAAATCACGTTCGCCTTTTCCGTCGCGGTAGATCCGCATTCTCATCTGACTGCCGCTGGTTCCCTTCATCAGATCCACGCTGCTGGCCATTTTCATGCCGTCGATGTTCCTGCCGTTGATACTCAGGATGATGTCGCCGGATTCAAGACCAGCCTCTGCAGCTGGTCCGCCTCGCAGCGGCTTTACGACGATCAGACCTTCAGCATGTTCACGAACCTCCACACCAATCCCCACGATGTTTTCTTCCAGAGCCGCACTCTTCATGTTTGTCATTTCCGCACCATTGCGAGAGCCTGGATCCGCTGGCTCAAGACCAGAAAATTTATCGAGCGTATCGATGCTGGCGTTAGAAAATTCAAAAGCAACGACACTTGGTGTCAGACCTTGGACAGACTGCGCAGACTGCATCACCGTGTTGAGAACAGTTCGTGCATCGTTGTAATTCTGAACCTGCCCATTGCCAACTACGCGGCTGAGTGTGTTGCGGAAACCATCCGTGCTGAATGAGTCTCCTGAGATTCCAAGTCCGTTCATGAAAGCTTGGTTGTCCAGAGCGATCGTCAGATTTCGCAGTGCCCGTCGCACGCGCAGATCGTAGCTGGTCGGTTCCAGAGACCGCTCGTCAATCTTCTCTGACACTTCCGCAAACAACTGCACGGCCTGAGTCGTGGTCATCGCACGGATGGCTCGTACAGTCACAGGGTTCTGATAGCGGGATGTAAGCAAATTGTTGATCGTACTTGTTTCGTCGTCCAACTGACCTTGTGGCTGCTGAGACGGCACAAAAGGATCGCGGCCGCTCGAAGGTGCATCACGATCTACCGGTGCGTATCGATCCACGGGGGAAGAGCGGTCATCGCTGGACGGAACGGAGTTGTCCAGAGGCACACGGTAGCGAACCTGTCCGTCATTTCGTGATTCTCGGCTGCGATTATCAGACCCAGAGTCGAATTCACGGCTTCCAGCAGGACGGCTAAAGGAATCTACCGGAGCGGCCGAAGGATTTGCCCGACGGCCGAAAGTTGACCAGCTGGCAGGCAGTTCCGGAAAGTCGTTGGCGCCGGAGCCCGCTGCAGGTCGCGCTGCAGGTGACGCGGTGCTGAGACGCTCGTTTGAGCGTGACCATGCAGAACCGTATCCAAGCTGCGAGGCGTTGCAACGACCGTTTGGGCAGTTACTGTTGGGCATGTTTTGAGCGAATGCGACACTGCCAGCCATCGTCAGAACGGCCAGCGTCAAGGTCAAAGTCTTAAGGATGTTCATGACTGCAATCTCCTTTGAGGAGTTTCTTGCTCCTCGTCTGAATCGATGCGTGTTTTGAAAAACCTGGTTACTGAAATTTAGTGGTTGGTTGTGGTATCTGATTGTTGCGGAAAGAGCCTACGCCACATGCGGATACTGATCGGATACGATTCGCATGGTCGGGCCAAAGTTGGCAGGAATGCTGGGAACCGGATGCTTCTCTTCGAGCAGTTCGCCACGCATGACGCGAATGTTGGCGGGAGCTTCGATCCCGATCTTCACGGTCCCCACCCCTGTTTTTATCACTTTGATAACAATGTCGTCGCCAATTCGGATAATTTCAGCCGCTTTGCGTGTGAGTACGAGCATGACTAAGTACCTCCTGTAAATCTTTTCTTCCCAAAAATTGAGTTCTGTCGACACCGAGCAGAAACTGTTGTTGTCATGTTGAATAGTACATAGCGAGAAGTGTGCCAATTGTGATTTGCTTTTTAATGGCGATTGAAAAATAATCTTAACTCGTTTGCTGATAATACTTTAAGTCAACTATAGCATTGCGCAATATCTGCCGGTCAACGCCCTCTGGTAAGCTGGTGATGGAAATGATTTCAAAACAGTGGTGGCTCGAGCTGCGAAATATTGTCATATCGACAAAGTTAGTGGCTGGATTGATTACGACTAAAGTTTCGTCGTGTGTCCTGCGACACGGAAACGCAATTCCATGGTGGGTAAACTCGAGTTCGATTGTTAAGCGGCGTTGAATGGTTCAGTGTTCCCCGCAGACTGGACGACGCGGAGCGTGGTTCCGGGAACCGGCAGACATCTGTCGGAACTGACTCCGTGCGATTTGACCACCCGAGAACCGGGGTAGCCACCTTCAGTTTTTGAGACTTTCGACGTGATTGGAATCGCGCTGTGTTTTTCGTACACTGCACCGAACAGTCGTCGATTGGCGAATTTGAAGTACACACCTGCTGGAGTCAATTAAATGCTGCGCCGTAGTTTTATTACGCTGGCCACTGTCTGCCTGCTGTCGACAACCACTTTTGCTGGGGAGAAGCCTGGGGAATGGCAGGAACTTTTCGACGGCAAGACCTTTGAAGGCTGGAAGCTCAACGAAAATAAAGAGGCATGGTCCATTGAAGACGGAAAGCTTGTCTGTCATGGCGAACGCAGTCACATGTTTTATGTGGGAGACGGAAAGCCGTTCAAAAATTTTGAATTTGAATGCGAAGTCATGACGACGCCTGGCAGCAACGCGGGGATTTATTTTCACACGAAGTTTCAGGACACAGGTTGGCCAAAATTTGGTCAGGAGGTTCAGGTCAACGTGTCCCATGGCGACCCTAAAAAATCGGGAAGTCTGTATGGTGTTGTGGATGTCGGGAACCCGCCGCTTAAGGACAATGAATGGTACAAGACTTGGGTCAAGGTCGAAGGCAAGCATGTGATCATTAAAGTGAACGATACCGTGACGGTTGACTACACCGAGCCTGACGGCAAAGAAGCATTTTCCGCGGACTTTGAACGCCGGATAGGGGAAGGCACTTTCGCACTCCAGGCGCATGATCCAAAGAGTAAAGTCTATTTCCGCAATCTAAAAGTTCGGCGCCTACCGTAATGGTGTGAGCGATCAGGGATGTCTCACGCAGGACGGATCTGGAGATCCGTCCTGCACTGATTTTGGGAGTGTTGTCGGTGCCTGTTTTGATGGAACTAAGTCGTTTGGTGGTTTCGGATTTGACTGATCAGCAGGCCATGTATCTGCGCGAGGTTGGCGGCACGCGGATGTTTCCGATTCTAATCGGCCAGTTCGAAGCGCAGGCAATCAATCGGCAATTGTTGGAGGAAGAACCATTCCGTCCGATGACGCATGCTTTGCTCAAAAACGTCATTACGGCGTTGGGTGGCGTGGTTGAAGAAGTGATGATTACGGAAATGAAAGAACACACGTATTTCGCGGTGCTCAAAGTTCGGATTGGTGATACGGTGCATGGAATCGATTGTCGCCCCAGTGACGCGATTGCCATGGCCGTCCATTATTCACCGACTTTGCCGATTTATGTCGCCGAACAGGTGCTGCACGAAGTGGGCTGAATCGCAGCATATCGAACGGGGAAATTCGCATGTCGAATTATCAGAGAGCTGCCTTCAGCTTTCGAAACGGCACAATTGAATTATGCTGTGCCTTGGGGCGATTCAGCCGGGGATGCACGGTCATATCTGTCGTCATGCTCACGGCCTTTGTGGTCCCGTCGGTTGCGGCGCAAGGGATTAGAGATGTGCCAGGTTTCTGGGGGCTGCGCCAAGGAAATGAGATCTCGGTGCTGATGGCGAGTTCGCGGCGGACCGAGATTGTCGTCGCTGGCCAAGCGGAAGTCACGCGTGAGACATCCGAATCACTTCAGATCCAGTATCGCGTGGTGGCTATCGAGCGATCCGGTGATGTGCTCGTCAAAGCGATCGTCAGAAAAATTGAACGCCAGCCTACCTCGTTGATTTTGACGCGGCTGACCGGAGCGACATTTTCGCTCGCGATCCATTCAGACGGCAGTGTCAGCATGCTCACCTCGGAAGGCCGCGACGCGTTGGTGACGCATCTGTCCAACGGTGATCCCGAAATCGCTCAGGTTCTGAAGAAGTGTCTGACGGATGAGACGATTAGGTCATGGCTGAGCGTTCCCTTTTGGTTGATTCAGCCCGTCGCAGATGACAAATTACAGGACACGTGGAATCGCAGTCACGACGTCTCGCTGGGAACACTTGGGTCGCTGCAGTTGGATCTAAATTTCCGGGTGGGTGACATGCAGGCCAGCATGGCAAAAATCATGATCGCCGGGGACGCACATTTTCGACCATTAGTACTTCCGGACACCGACACTGCGGCGTTTCCGTTTCTGTCGAACGCGAAGGTGGAGATCGACGAGGTTTCCGGCACAGGTCAACTCCATGTGGCTGCACCGGATGCGGACGAACGGTCCGAGCTGCGACCGCAATTTGAATCTGTCGAATGGACATTGCGTCTGCACGGCGAGGCGCAGTTGCCATGGGATAAACTGCCCAAAAAATCGACGATCCCCGCTGGAGCCGATGGCGATCCTGCCGTGCAGGATGTGTCGCGCAAGACCAGCATGGTCACGTTCCGGCAAACACAACATCAGCTCTGGACGTTGCAGGGTTTTACGATCGGAATGCCGCGAAGGTTAGAATTCGATCGCCAGTCAGTCCCAATTCAACAATTGGTACCAGTCCCACCGAAGTAAACGCGTTGTCAGATAATTGAGCCCCCATTTCGATGTGAGGTCAGATTCCGGCTTGCCAACGCGCTCTGAAAACGCAATGCTGTGGCCCAACCAGCTGGATAATTTTCCGACCGTAAGTTCCCAGCCCGCGTGTGATCCAGCCCTCGGACCAAACTTAGCCCCGACTGAGTACCCCACCATGATGTTTACCGCTTTCGGTGTCAAAATACCAACTGCAGCAGATGCCTTGCGTGCTGCGGTTTTATGCGTCGTGGTCAGCCTCGGAACGGTTGCTGCATCCGAGCGGCTGAATTGGCCCGTAAGGACGGGGCCGGCACTCAACGGGCATGTTGCGGACGCTGATGCGCAAGGCCTGCCGACGATGTGGTCAGAAGCGCCGGCCTCAAACATCGCATGGAAACTGGAACTCGAAGGCTTTGGTCATTCTGCGCCGGTAATCGGGCATGGACGGATCTGGGTAACGTCGGCCACGAAGGATGGTAAACAGCAGTTTGTGTACTGCGTTGATCAGGCCACCGGAAAAATTCTGCAGCACACGTTGCTGTTTGAAAATCCGGAACCGGAACCACTGATGAACGATGTGAACACGTACGCTTCGCCATCGTGTGCGTTGGAAGATGACGCGGTCTATGTGCATTTTGGAACTTACGGCACTGCGAAACTGAACCCTGCAACTCTGGAAATTCTCTGGCAGCGGCGGGACATCAATTGTCGGCATTTTAGGGGTCCGGGCTCGTCACCGATTCTCTGGAAAGACCTGTTGCTGCTGACGTTCGATGGCGTTGATATGCAATTCATCACGGCCTTAAACAAGCACACCGGAGAAACCGTGTGGCGCACAGATCGTACGACCGACTATGGCGATCTCGACGAAAACGGCCAGCCGAAACAGGAGGGCGATCTGCGGAAAGCCTACAGCACGCCGAACGTCATTGAAGTCAATGGACAAGCTCAAGTTGTCTCAGTCGGTTCACGAGCCGCTTTTGCGTATGATGTTGAAACGGGAGAAGAGTTGTGGACCATTCGTCATGACGATTTCAATGCCTCATCACCGCCGATGTTCTTTGAGAATCACGCGATCATCAATACAGGCTCGCGCGGATCTAATCTGCTCAGCGTACGTTTGGACGATTCTACGCGTGGCGATGTGTCTGAATCGCACGTTGTCTGGAATCGCGACAAAGGCAATTCCGACCTGAGTGCCCCGCTGTTGATCGGCGATCGCATCTTCAGCATCCTCAACAATGGTGTTATCAACTGCGTGGATGTCCGGACCGGCGAAGAGATCTGGAAAGATCGAGTTGAAGGCACGTTTACGGCGTCGCCGATCACCGCAAATGGAGTGATCTACTTCTGCAATGAAGCTGGCGATTGCTATGTTGTGAAAGCCGCAGACACGTACGAGCTAATCTCGCACAATCATCTTGACGAAGGCATGCGTGCATCACCAGCGGCAGCGGACGGCCATGTTTTTTTTCGTACGTTCACTCATCTTTATGCGATCGGACAATGAGGCTTCCCATGAAGTTTTCCATCGGAGTACTGTGTGCCGTACTGTTCAGCATGTGCGGGTTCAACGCGGCAAATGCAGCAGAGGGCAATTATCCAAAGGGCGAATGGGTGTCCTTGTTCAACGGCAAGGATCTAAACGGCTGGACGCCGAAGATTCGATACTATGAGCCTGGCGACAACAACGGCGACACGTTTCGCGTCCGCGACGGATTGCTGCAGGTTCGTTATGACGGTGGCGGCTACAAAAAATTCGGAGAAAAATTTGGGCATCTGTTCTTCAAGGATAGTTTTTCAAACTATCGATTTCGCGTGGAGTATCGATTTGTCGGGGAGCAATGTCCTGAAGGTCCGGGCTGGGCAACGCGTAACAGCGGCGTGATGATTCACGGGCAGGATCCAAAGACGATGGCAAAAGACCAAGATTTTCCTGTTTCAATTGAAGTGCAGCTTCTGGGGGGAAACGGCAAGGACACGCGGACGACATCCAATCTGTGCACGCCAGGCACAAATGTCGTGATGAACGGCGAGTTGAAGCTGGAGCACTGCATCAATGCAACGTCAAAAACGTACCATGGCGAACAATGGGTCACGGCTGAGATCGAAGTTCACAACAACGAAGTCATTCGTCATCTGCTGGATGGCGAAGTCGTGCTCGAATACAACAAACCACAGCTCGACGAACGTGACAACGCGGCAAAGAAGCTGATTAAAGACGGCGAGCTTATGCTCACCGGCGGCACGATCTCGCTGCAGTCCGAAAGCCATCCGATCGACTTCCGCAAGGTTGAGATTATGGTGCTGGAAGAGTAACAGCACGCTGTGCCCGATAAATGCAGGAATGGCCGCTCAGGAACCAAGACAAAAAACAGGCGATTGCAGCGTAGATGATGAAGCCGGAACTGAGCAGTGAACTGTGTTTATGCTCGAACAGTTCGATGGCCATAATCGTGCAGGCCAGCGGCGTGTTGGTCGCTCCGGCAAACACGGCCACAAAGCCAAGGGCGGCCATCAGATCCACCGGTGCGTCGAGCAGATGGCCCAGCACATTTCCTAGGGCTGCGCCGATAAAAAAAAGGGGAGTCACTTCTCCTCCTTTGAAACCACTGCCGACAGTCACGGTTGTGAAGATGAGCTTCCACCACCAGCTGAACATTGCCGCTCCGCCGATGAAAAAACACGACTGAATGGTCACGGCGTCCGGTGTTTGGGGATTCGCAAATTCACCCAACCCGAGATAGTCCTGATCACGCAAGGCGCGTGTCAGGAGAATTAAGAGCATCCCACCGACCGCAGGCCGGAGCCACGGAATTGAAATCGTGCGTTTGAAGGCTTCCGAAATGCCGTGCATCAGTTCGACAAACAGGACGCTGGTTAAGCCAAAACATCCGGCGGCAATCGCGACTTTGCCCGTGAGCTTCCAGTCGAGACTGATACTGGATGCCGTCTCGGACGCGCTGGTGGCCCACGCAACCTGATACTGCGTGTGACCAACTCCCCAAGCGGTGTTGACCTGATCGCCGACAATACTGGCAATCAGACACGGTATCAGGGCTGTGTAACTCATCCGGCCGATTGTCAGAACTTCGATGGCGAAAATGGCGCCCGCGAGGGGTGTTCCAAAGACCGCTCCGAAGCCAGCCGCGATGCCGGATGTGAGCAGAATTCGTGTGTCCGCTTCATTAAGTTTCAGCCAACGTCCAAAGGTGGCGAAAAGGCTGCCGCCGATCTGTACGGCAGTTCCTTCACGGCCGGCAGAGCCACCAAAGAGATGTGTGATGAGCGTTCCGATCAGGATCAGCGGCGCCATCCGTGTCGGGACACCGCCCCCCGGTTCATGGATCTGCTCAATGATCAGATTATTGCCGGCCTCAGCCGTGCTTCCGCACCGATGGTAGAGATATCCAGAAGCCATCCCTGCCAGCGGCAGCAAATACAGTAACCATGGATGATGCCAGTGAAGTTCGGTCACATGATCCAGTGACCACATAAACAAGGCCACAACAGAACCCACAGCCGCCGCTGACGGCACGCAGATTGCCAGCCACTTGATCACAAATATGTTTAAGGAGATATGCTCGCGAAAATTCCAGCGGAAGGTCATGTTTGATGCATTACTTTAGTTTAACGCTGGTTTCCATAACCATGCCACATAAGGGGAATTTCAATCGGCGGCGCGAAAGCTGGGGTTGTTGTTTGCGGTCAGCGTGCCGCTGCGTTGCGGATGCAGTACACGCGTTTGTCGGTTCGAATCAACAATCGATCTCCGGCAATCGCAGGCGTGGACAGTGTCAGGTCGTCCTCGGCTAGACTGTTGGTATGCAGCACTTCAAAAGAGTCTCCCGCTTTGATCACGGAACAGACGCCGTCTTCGTTCACGCAAAACCATTGACCATTGTAGCTCCACGGTGACGCGGTGAACTCGCTGCCCCGATTCAAGCGTTCTAATTGAAAGAACGGAGCACCCGTCTTGGCATTGAAGCAGCTCACAAGCCCCCGGTCATACAACACAAACAAGCGGCCATCATTCACGATCGTGCTTGGGTTATAAGGTGCGATCGATGTGCTGGACCAGACGATGAACTCATTGCTGGTCTCGCCTTTCGGCAGCGTCAGATCTCCTGTCGCACCAGGCTTGATCGCATAGAGTGCCTTCGTCGGATCTAGGACGTAGCCGGAACTCACATACAGCAAACCATCCGCCACATACGGCATGGCAATGGTAATTGATGACATTCCCTTCAATGACCACAGCAACTTTCCCTGAAGGTCATAACTGCGAATGGCACCCGTTCCGGCCGTCACGATTTCCGTAGCAGAGTCATGAGTCCAGATGAACGGAGTCGCCCAGTTGCTCCGCTCTTCGCGATCCACTTCCCACAGCTTTTCTCCTGTCCGCTTATCCAGCGCCAGCAGCGTCGAGTGTTCGTCATTGTCGTTGACGTAATACAGCGCATCGCCATGGAGAACCGGTGAAGCAGCCGTGCCCCAGCCGTTCCGCGTCTGATGCGGGGCAAGTTCGTGCGACCAGACGGATTCACCATTCATGTCAAAGCAGTAAAGCCCGATGTTGCCGAAGCAAACATAGACATGCTCGCCATCGGTGACGGGCGTTTCAGAGGCATAGCTATTTTTTAGATGAATTGATCCCGTGGGCGTGCCCGTGCGAATCGTTTTTTCCCAGCGCACGTTGCCGCTTGCCAAGTCCAGACTCAGCACTTTCCATTCGTGGACCGATGTCGGGATTTCCTTCCGGTCGCCCCCAAAATAGAGTCCTTTTTTCAAAGGCTCCGTCGTCCCCGTGTTAACGACTGTCGACAGAAAGATACTGTCACCCCAAACGATCGGGGATCCCCAGCCACGTCCGGGAATGTCGGACTTCCATTCCACGTTGTCTGTCGCCGACCATTGATCGGGCAGCCCCGTGTTTCGCGCGACACCCGTTGCGTCAGCCCCACGAAACTGCGGCCAGTTCGCTTCGGCGGGTTCTTTTGCCGCACATGGAACCACTTCGGTACTCATCACGCAGAACAGAGTACAACAAACAGCAATTGCACGAGCGAACCGCAACATCGCGTGTTTTCTTTCGTAAGGCAGGGACTCGCCAGCAATCGGCGAAGCGGATGAACTATACTCACGGGGTTAGAATTTTGCGCACGGTCCAGGGCGCTGACTCGGAAAAATTTTCTCGAATGCACACCACTTCCTCATCCGCTGAAAACGCCCCCTTGACTAAGCCGCCGTTACAGGCAAAAAGCCCGTGGCTGAGATTTGCCGTCCTTGGGCTGTTTGCGGCAGCGGCAGGGACAGCATTCTGGATGTTTGGCAGCGAACTGACACTGGCAAAACTGGCTACGCGGGAAGCCGTGTTTCGACAGTCGCAAATTGATCATCCGATCCTAATCTATCTGGTCGCGTTCCTGATCTATGTGACGGTGACAGGTTTGTCGTTGCCTGGCGCAACACCCATGTCGCTGCTGATGGCATGGCTCTTCGGTTTCTGGCGAGGCTTCATCCTTGTCAGCCTGGGATCGACGGCCGGCGCTACGGTCGCGTTTCTGTTGAGCCGTTATCTGTTTCGAACATCGATCACAAATCGCTTCGGTGATCGGCTGGAGAAATTTAACTCCGCACTGCAGCGTGAAGGCCCATTCTATCTGTTCACGTTGCGATTGATTCCTGCCGTGCCCTTTTTTGTGATCAATGCCGTCATGGGCCTGACTCACATTCGTGTCCGCACGTTCTGGTGGGTCAGTCAATTGGGGATGCTGCCCGGCACGATGGTCTATGTCTATGCCGGCAGTCGAGTCCCCGATCTGCAAACGCTGGCAGACAAAGGCGTCCATGCAATTTTTACCACCGGTCAGATGGCCCAGATCCTTTCGGCGTTCGCGTTGCTCGGACTTTTCCCGCTGATTCTTCGACAGTTGATGAAGCGGATCTCACACTGAACACAGGCATAGCCAGCCCCGACACGGTCAGGCGCATGAAAAAATCATCGATACCTGCGATTGCGACCGAATCCGAACGACTTCGGCGACTATGCATTAAGCATGGCACGTACATCGATACTCAGTCCCGGCAGCAGTAAGCCGGAGGCCACGTCGCCCATCCGAAAGACGCCATGCTCGCGGTAGGTGCTGTCCTGAAGAACCAGAACCGTGACCTGATTTTCCAGCGGATCGACGATCCAGTATTCGGAGATCCCGGCTCGGGCGTAGTCAATGCGTTTGTCTTCATAGTCACGCTGCCGCGCGTCTTTTCCAGGACTGACGATTTCCAGAGCCAGATCGATGTGAGTCGGGTAATCGACGTCCGGCCCCGGAGCATTTTCCGGGGCGATGTACAGGAGGTCCGGTTCACGAATCGTGCCGGGGAAGAGGCGGGTTGGAAGCGGTGCCAGCAAAACGGTGGCGTTGGGCTGGTCAGATACAGTCTTTCGAAATTCGTCAAGAAGCCAAATCAGAATTCTCTGATGTTTAAGCGTTGGCATCGGCAGAATCTCGAGACGTCCTTCAACGAGTTCGGCCATTCTGTTGGTATGAAATTTCAGGAAATCCTCTTCGCTCCAACTGCCCTGAACGGGCAACATGTAGGCGGCTTCCCAGGCTGGTTCGCCATTAGCGGACGGAATTGTCGGCGTTGTGATGGACATTGTGACTCAGTTTATCCAGTGAAGCGTGATCGGGCCTGCAAATAGAATTCAACTAATTACCGAATTCGTCAGCGAGAGCCCAGATTTGATCGACGGAAACTTCCAATCCGGTCAAGAGCAGGCTGCGGGCAATGTCGCCAGGATGGCACTCCTGCGCGACCCTGTATTCGGTACCCGCGAGTGTGAGTACGGTGAACAGCAGCACTTCCGGATCAACAATCCAGTATTCGGCAACTCCGGCTTTTGCATAATCGACTCGCTTGTCGATGTAATCCCGCTGACGAGCTTCGGTGCCACTGCTGACAATCTCGACTGCCAGATCAATCTTGTCGGGATAACCACGAACATTCGTCGGAAGATGGTCAGCCTGAACATACAACAAATCAGGTTCACGAATCGTACGGGCAAATAGCCGCGTGGGAAGCGGAGCCATCAGGACTTTGCCGCCGATTTTTCTTTCCCGCACGTGGTCCCTGATCTTATCGAAAAGGAACTCCAGGATTAGCTGGTGGAGCCAAGTTGGCATCGGCAGAATCTCCAGACGTCCGTCAACAAGTTCGGCCATTCTGTTGGTGTGAAACTTCAGGAAATCCTCTTCGCTCCAGCTACCCTGAACGGGCAGCATGTAGGCGGCTTCCCAGGCAGGTTCGCCGTTGGCGGACGTGATCCCGGGCACAGCAGAGGTATCATCAATGACTGGAATTGATGGTGATTGACCCGACATGCTCACACCTCTAAAGTGAATCTGGATCCAGATCGCTGAAGAAATCCGCAACGGCACATTCAAATCCCGGAAGCACATCACCGCCAGTGATCGTTGCTTCTTCGTCCAAAACTGTGACGCCGACGGGCGTTGTGTATACAGCCACCGCACGACTGCGGCAATCCACGATCCAGACCAAGCGGACTCCCGAATGAAAGTATTCGATCCGCTTCCGCATCATCTCCGCTTTTGTGTTGCCGGGGCTGAGAACCTCAACGGCCAGATCCGGAGCCAGAGCTGGGCAGGCTTCCTGAGGAAAACGCCCGCCCGGAAAACGCTCACGAGAAAGAAACGCAACGTCAGGGCCTCGCACGGAACTCGCGAGCAGGCGAAACATCCCGTCGGCACCGGAAACGACGCCGAGACGGCGTGCTGCCACGAAATCCTTCAACATTGCTGCAATTGTGACTGCGACGACGGATGCTTCGAATCCCACGGCTTTCTCCACCAGCGTGTTATCGATAAGCTCGCACAACGGTTTCGTATGGTCGTTGGCATAAATAAGATCATCCAAGGTGGCAGTTCCGGGAGCTGGCGTACTTCGGACACGGTCAGCAACAATCCCGCCCAACTCCTGCAGGCGTTCGGCCAAGCTGTCAGTGACGGCGGCATGAGTCATGGGATGATGTTCCGAATCGAACTTTGGAATTTCTGGCGGCCAAAAAGAGGTTTGAATTGAAGCGGCCAAGTCTCCTGTCGGGCAATATATCGCATTTTCGTTGCATTTTGAATTTCAGCGTTTCACTTCTAGTGCTCTGTCAAGGCTCAATTTTCAGGTACGACGGACTTCCAGTCCGTCGACAAAGGTTACCGCCGACGGACTGGAAGTCCGTCGTACAAATACAATTCAACCCCAACTTTAAAGGTGGACAGAGCACTAGCCGAGTTCGTGAGAACTCGGAATTCTCACGAATTCCGCTACGAATAATTCTACAACAACGCGAGGAACCCGAGCCGGAACAGCCCTCGTCCACAGCCCCGAGCCGTCGCGAGTATACTCAAATATCGCCCGATGTACCAGAAAATCCGTTTTGCCGAGGGGATTTTTGGGCCGTCGTTCAACTCAGATCTGCCAAGAACCGTTCCATCCGACGAAAATAGAACATGCCCCCGATGAGCATTACTCCAACCGCGAAAGATGACGTCAACAATGCCATCGGGCTGGGGAAATCTGAGCCCAGCAAAGCCCAGCGATAACACTGCAGCAGCCCAGCCTTTGGGTTCAGGTAGTCCACCAGCCGCCATTTTTCAGGGACAACGGTTTCCGTTTTATAGGCGACAGGGCTGACCATCATCCCCAACTGAAGTCCGAAGGGAACGGCAAACTGCACATCGCGATAAATCCCATTAACCGCCGACAACCACAATGCAACGGCAGTTGACACAACCAGCGTGGCGACAATCAGCACCGGTAGAAACAGGATTTGTGGCCTCGGCACGAGACCATAGCGGGAATGCTTATGCATCGGGCAGGTGTGATTGAGACATTTTCTCTGCCATACCAGCACGAAGCGCGAGTGAATGACGTGCGGCAAACCTACTCGCTTGCGCTTCGTGCTTGTATTGGCTGCGGTTTATGACAACGTGGCGCTGTCCACCTAAGAGTCACCTTCAGCGACAAATCGAAATGAAGTGATCGACACCTTGCCTCCACATCGGTGGCCGAACGTCGCTCAGTCTGAAAACGAAGATCCGTCACATAAATCTGAATTCATCGTTTCTTAACACATCGGCGAAATTTCGCAGAGCGTTGTTTGAGACTCAATTGTCGTCTCTGCGTGGGAATCGTCTGCTCAAAGCTGCTGTGACGACCCTTCGGGACGCAGCGTCAGTGTGAAGGAACGGTTAAGAAAAAACTTTCCGAAAACCGTTTCAATTCATCATCACTTCATCGTTGCTTAATGTGAACATGCAGAATACGTTCAGACGTGAATGAAAAGTGATGGGTGTTCCAAAGTGACAGCCACACAGGGTTAGACGCCTCTGAAAAGTGTAGCTGAGCTTTCAGAGGATTCGGTTCGCGGGGGGGCAACAAGTCTACAACAGAAAGTGAGGCATTCAGCTGAAGGCGGCAGAAGGGGCAAGTTGAGGGGGGAAAAAAAATTAGCAATCTAGATTTTGCAGTCAAAGGTTGATTGCAGTGAAGTTACGTTAAGTTTGGTATTTGTGTTTGGTTTCGTTTTTCAAAAGGGAAAATCCTAGTGAAGACATTGTACAAGAATTCAATTATCGCAGAGGCCCGTCGGAAGGGTTTCACCCTGATCGAGCTGCTGGTCGTGATCGCGATCATCGCAATTCTCATGGCCTTAGTTCTGCCGGCAATTCAGTCCGCACGTGAAGCGGCTCGCAGCACACAGTGCAAGAACAACCTGCGTCAGTTTGGGATTGCTCTGTACTCATGGAGCGACAGCGATCCAGCCAAGCGAATCTGCTCAGGTCAGTACGACTTCGTACGTGACGGCGACCCAACGCTGTACAGCTGGGTCGGAAATGTTTTGGCAGTAAAGGGCGGTCTGCCTGGTTCAATGTTGTGCCCAAGCAACGAATTGAAAGGCTACGAGAAGCTGCAGGACGCGGTTTCAAAAGCGAACGTCTCCAGCAATAACTCAAATACCCCTGTCGCTCGAGTTGGTGTTGGTCCGATGGTATCAGCGCTGAACACTGCCGGTGCTGCCAGTTCCGCAGCACGCGGTGAAGAATTGAAAGCTTGGGTTCGCAAAGGCGTGAATTCCAACTACGCAAGCAGCTGGTTCATGAGCCGCGGCCAGAATCTGGTATCGAAGTCAACATCGACTTCAACCGGAACTCAATCATTGCTGATGAACGGTATTGGCTGTAAGAGTCTGATCACTAATACAACGACTCAAGCGGCGCGATGTACCGGTCCGCTGACACAGATTCAGCTGAGTAATGCAGACGTGCCGTCCAGCAACATTCCGCTGTTGGGTGACGCGGCTCCTGGCGACACCAAGGAAGCGATTCTGGATACCGGCTTGTTCACCGGCTCATTGGACGACAATGGCGTTCTGATCACCGGAGCTCGTCTGTGCGAAACAGCGAACGATGGTCCTGCTCGCGTCAACACCTCGACCAGCATCGAATTGCTGGACACGGGTGCCGGTAGCTTCGACGGTGCGGATGTGACGTTCTATAACCCAAAGCGATATCCGTTGGTGGGCGAAATTGTCACAGCAGCAAACACGAGTACGTACGCAGTTGATCCATCCGGCGTGGGCCTGATTTTCCAGGACACACGTGACTGGTATGCATCCCACAAAAATGGTGCAAACTTGTTGATGGCTGACGGCAGCGTCCGAACGCTTTTTGATACGAACGGCGACAGGTTCTTCAATCCAGGGTTTAACGCCGTAAGCATGACGTCTGCCGGTGACGGATTCACCGAAGGCCCGGTCGAAATTAATTCCTTCGAAGTGTTCTGCGGAACCTGGCTGCGGGATCCATCCACGTTCGCCAAGGGTACGTTCGAACAGTAATTCCAATGTGGAATCCATTGTTGGCCGTTTAGAGTATATCTTGAGTCCGGCTGCAGAACTTTTTCTGCAGCCGGATCTCTGTGTTTGCACCGGAAACATCCTGATTGAGAGTTGCGGCTGTGCCGCGTGAGCGACGTACTCTGGTCTGCAAGCGTTGAACATCTGGTTTTCTTGAGAAGATTCCTGCCGATCACCCGCAGGGCACTAGGCCCGGTTCATGCAGCACAAACCGGGGCTAGCGCCCAATGGCTAATCGGGGTGCGGGGCAAAGCTCAAATTAAAAGAATTACGAATGGCAGAAACAACACTGACCCCCAAATCATGTTCGCAATGCGGATTTACCAATCCAGCCCCTGCAAAGTTCTGCAGTGAATGCGGCGAACGGTTTGCTGTTGTCAGAGTGCCCAATATAGCTCTGGAACCAGGCACCCATTCTTCGACACATCAAGGCGCGACAGCGTCACAGCCCGTCGATCCGCGCGCAGCGTTTGAGCAGTTCGTTTCGACACTTGCCGCTGAGAATGCAGCATCACGACTACAAACCGCAATTGAAGCAAGCCGAGCCCGGCTGAAGACCTTGGGTGTGCCGCTTCCGAAAGCCACAAATCCAATTCTCGTCTCATTGATGGAAAGCCTCAAGGCTCTGCCGAGTAACGAGATCTCGGCGCGCATCGCAATTGTGACAGCCCTTGGCCGCATGGGTGACCCGGCCGTGCTGCCACCGCTGTTGCTGGTCACAGGAACTCAGTCCAAAGACGTGCGGCAAGCCACGGCGATCGCGTTGGGTTGTATTCGCCACCCGTTGTCGGCGTATTTGCTATTGCCGATGCTGCAAGACGGCTCGTCGCGCGTCAGGCAGGCTGCCTTTCAGGCTTTGATTCAGCTGAATCAGCCTCATACGATGGAGGCCATTCTTGCGGCCTGTTTAGGCAGCAGATCTTTCCGCAGCTTGATTCTGGAAACGCTGCGATTAGTCACACACAGCAAGCGCAGCAGCATCTTTCAATTGCTCACTGAATCAAATGCCGACCAGCAGCCGGAACTGAAGATTGTGGCCGACTGGCTGCGCTTTGAATTCCGCAATGCCATCAGTGAGTCACGTCCTGCGCAAACCGCAAACACTGCGGCAGTCGCATCTTTGCCAACTCTTGCAGCAGCCCCCCAGAACGTCCAACCGCAAAGGGACAAGCCTGTACCACAATCGGTCGGCGTTGTCGCGGATTCGCAATCTTCGGAGTCCAGCATGTTCGGCTGGGGAAACGCCAAAAAAACTCAGTCCACCCCGGCGAGCGGTGCGGCGTCAGCCCACCGGGACAATTCACGCTTCGGCGCGGCATTCGCCAATAAATCGCAGACGCCCGACCAATACGAAATGTCCTCCGATTTTGCTGAAGACGATGACTACGAAAGTGATGTCCGGCTTTATGATGACAGCAATGGCAGTGCAACAGACCTAGGTTTTTTCAATTCAATATCTGAATCCATCCCGGACCAAGGATACTCCGATGATGACGACAATGATCGCAGCGAACTCGTATTCGCCTCAAACGGGTCACAAAGTCAGATGTCGTTGAGCGGAATGCTGGCAGCTCCTGAAATCCTAGGGCAATCGAGTCAACAAGTGGCTCGACCTGCAGCCCAGAGTTTCAGTCACGACAATCGTCCGTCAGGAACCTCCGGCCATCCGACACACGGTTCGCCGGTGCCTGCCCAATCTTCGTTTCCATTTTCTGCATACGACACAGCCACAGCGATGGGCAATACTCCCGGCTTGAGTATGCCGTTCACGCCCATGATGCATCCGGGCATGATGCATCCGGGCATGATGCATCCGGGCATGATGCCTGCGGCTCCGGCTTCGGCGTTCGACATGACGGCGTCATCACCGCTGATTCCTGCATTCACCAGCTCTGCAGTTCTGCCTGCTGCTTTTACAGCGACAACCAGCGCCGCCGGGCGAGCCGGCGCTGATGTGTCTTCCACGGCTCAACAGTCCGGCACCGCCTCCGGAGTGACCAATGTTGTATTACCGGATGAGGATGAACCGTCAAATGATGAGATCGAAGCTGCCAAGGCACTTGCCCGAGCGGCGCATGAAAAAGCACTGGCGCGTCTGAGTGCCGCGCGTAATGTAGCGTTTCGTAAACTGATGGAAGACGCTGAAGAAATACCTAAGAAAATGCCTCGGCTCCTGCAGAAACGTGTGGCAGCGTTGATGGCCACGCCATCGACGAAGATCGATCGGACGGTCGAACAACTGCTGAATTTGGGCGCCATGAATTCGCCTGCTGCGCTTTCTACGCTGGCGTCATTCTGTCAGAAGCCGGCGAAGCAAATTCGTGAAGCGTCTGCCGAAGCGATTGGCTGTATCACGCATCCTGGCTCGGCCATACTCTTGTTAAAGCTGATCGCCGACAAGTCGGGGATGGTGGTGGAAGCCGCAATTAAAGCGATGGCCAAACTTGATCTGGAACCCACTCGGCCGGTCCTGTTGGCTGCCGGTCTTTGTGGGAGCAGCTTGAGAACTGTCGTGACGGTCGGCGTCGAATCTGCCGCTGACGATAAAAAATCGGAGTGGGAAGCACTCCTCCTCGAACACCTGCGGGGTGACGACGCGAATTCAGCTGCATTCGCAGTTTCGCTGCTGGCCCGGCTTGCTGGCGACACGCATCTTGAGATCTTTCAAAAACTGGCATCGGACAAAGTACCGATGCTGCGAGCTGCCGCTGTAGAAGCATTAGGGCGCACGCAGGCGAAACGCGCTATCGCTCAGATCAACGAGGCATTGGAAGACGCCGATCCAACGGTACGGGCCCAGGCAGCGATGTCTGTGGCGACAATGTACAGCCCACGCAGCGTGGAATTGCTGCAAAAACTGGTTTTCGATAGCAATCTCAATGTGCGCCGCAATGCAGCGCAAACGATGTCGCGAATTGATGAATCCGACCTTGCCGACGTGATCGCCAGGGCGTTGGATCAGGAGACCGATGCGACCACAGTGGAATATCTGCTGGCCGCATTGCAACGAAACGGAGCCAACAGTTCTTTGCCAATTCTGCAGCGTTATATTGAAGGCGAATCTTCACAATTTCGTGAGCAGGCCGTCAAGGCACTTCGAAAACTGAAGATTCCCGCCAGCGTTCCCATTTTTCGCCGACTGCTGGATGACCACGCTCCCGCGCTTCGGCGTCAGGCGATTGAACAGCTAGCAGTCTTGAAATCCGAAAGTATGATTCCTCTTCTTCGCGAAATGTTGAAGCAAGATCCGGATGAGACTGTCCGCAGCGCGTGCGCAAAAGCTCTCGGGGACTTTGGTGACGAGACGTCAGTGCATCTGCTGGAAGAAGCGTTGGAAGATCATCCGCTGGTCCGGTTGCAGGCGGTGATTGCTTTAGGCCGTCTGGGAC
>Ga0209553_1000452_pt1 | contig 21437 bp, 22 predicted proteins | sample LauGreFBDMM110DN_2_FD_188217 | JGI IMG/M metagenome (GOLD analysis project Ga0209553, IMG submission 188217) | Freshwater lake microbial communities from Lake Michigan, USA - Fa13.BD.MM110.DN (SPAdes) (version 2) | ecosystem: Environmental > Aquatic > Freshwater > Lake | place: Lake Michigan...
GGCATCATCAATTGGTGGCAGCTCACGTTCTTTAACCGCCTTAACGCTGACCTTAACCGTTCCCTGCTCACCCTCTGCCATTCCAACTAATGCAGTATCAAAACTTTTACTACCTCCAACTGCTAATCCAATAAGTGCCTCATCTAAGCCATCAATCATTGAAGCGGAGCCAACCTCATAAGAGAGATCATTAGCACTTCCACCTTCAAGTGCTGCGCCATCTTTTGTGGCAACTAAATCAATTGTGACAAAATCACCGGTGGCTACACTTTTCTCAACTGTGGTTAATGTGCCAAAGCGAGTGCGCAAGCTTTGAATCTGCTCATCAATATCAGCATCTGCCACCTTCACATCATCTACCTTAATTTCAATCTCTGAAAAGTTAGGAAGTGTTAACTCTGGCCGCACATCCACCTCAACAGTAAAGGCGAGCTTCTCTTTATCCTTTAGCTCAGTAATATCAACATTTGGCCGGCCAATTACTAACACATCATTTTCTTTAGCAGCTTGAGAGTAGAAGGTTGGAAGAGCTGCATTGATTGCCTCATCTAATACTGCGCCCCGGCCAACACGTTGATCAATCATCGCACTGGGCACTTTTCCCTTGCGAAAGCCTGGAATATTTATCCGCTCACTTAAAGTTTTATATGCCCCATCAATATGTGGGGAGAGCTCATCAAAGGAAACCTCAATTGAAAGCTTGACCCGAGTTGGTGAGAGTTTTTCAATAACGCTCTTCAATTAAATATCCCCTTAAGTTTTATTACCTTACGAAAGTAATCTGGTCGGGGCGGAGGGATTCGAACCCACGGTCTCCTGCTCCCAAAGCAGGCGCGCTAGCCACTACGCTACGCCCCGAAGGATGAAAGTCTAAGGGGTGATTTTCCCTTCTCCTAACCGAAGTAATAAGGTATGACCTGCTACCGCAATTCAAGTTAAACTTGGCATCGCAAGTAGCAGATCAGCAACAAATTTGCGGGTGTAGCTCAATGGTAGAGTTCTAGCCTTCCAAGCTAGCTGTGCGGTTTCGATTACCGTCACCCGCTCCAAATTTAGTTAATTGAGCCAACCTCATGAATGAAGGCTTTTCCATTCAGAGTGACTGATCTCCCAGAACCTAATACATCTTTAACTAGTACTGAAAAACTGCTGTTATTAACTATTGAAACAGTTCCAGTAATGAAAAAAGATACACGGTTGTAATCTTCAGTGGAGTCTGAAGAAGGAGCAAATCCATAACTAAAATCATAATTCAACGAAGCAGAATTATCTGAACACTTTAATTCTGGAACGGTCCTAAACGAAGAAACGCTAGTTAACATCTTTCCGCTTATTACAATCGAAAAGAAATACTTCTTTCCGGCTAAAAGAGTTCCGAAGCCACTTGATTCAGAGCCGCCACCTGGCGTTGCAGTAGACATTGTCCATTGAGTTAAGTTAACTGACTGAATTGAAGCAGCAGTCCCCGTATCTCCTTTTGGTCCTTGTGCACCAGTTGCGCCTGTTGCACCAGCAGGACCAGCAGGACCAGTACTTCCACTTCCAGAACCAGATGCACCAGCAGGTCCAGTTGCACCTTGTGGTCCAGCAGGTCCAGTTGCACCAGCAGGTCCGGCAGGTCCTTGTGGTCCGGCAGGTCCAGTTGCACCACTACCTGAGGTTACAGATGCGCCATTTTTACCATCCATACCATTTGGCCCAACTGGTCCTGCTGGTCCGCGCATTGAAATAGGCAGCGGCCAACTATTATTTTTCTTTGGTCCATACATATTCATTGATTTAGTGTCGATATAGAAATCACCATTGATACCAAGTGATTTAGTCGGAACACTAGTTCCACTAAGAACTGTGTTTGCAATTGAGTTAGTGGTGCGACCAGCAGCATATGCCGCAGTTTGATTTATCATTGCTATGAGTATTGTGATTATTGTTGTCTTTATTAACTTGGCTTTTAGATTATAGATTGCCATTTCAATCATCCATCCCCCCCTATTGGGGTCCAGTGGCTGCGCCCTGGTGGCACAGCACTAAGAAATATTTTCTAAAAAATACGCTGCGTAATCAAGTAACTCTCACTCATTTCTAAGAAAAAACCTCCTCTAACCAGGCGATGCCCCCCTACTCTTAAGCCAGAAGCAAAACTCTCACTCACCGCACAGGGGATCTGAATAGTTGGCTCAGCAATAACGAGTTATCTACTCACATCAGGTGCATGGGTACTTGAAGAAATGAGGAGTAAATGAATAAGAAGTTAATTGCAACTATTGCAACAGCAGCGGTTGCGCTAACAATTTCCACAGGATCTGTTGCCTTAGCTGATAATGGCAAAGGCAAAGATAGATTGACTTCACTCCTATCTGGGTTGGTTGCTAAAGGAACAATTACGCAATCTCAAGCAGATGCAATTGTTAAAGCTCAAAGTGATATGAAGGCTGCTGGTAAGGCTGCGATGGAGACAAATCGCGCGGCAGTTGATGCAGTAGTAACTGCCACACTTGGTATCACCGCCGATGCAATTAAAGCCCGTCTTAAAGCTGGTGAATCATTAGCCACTATTGCCGGAGCAAAAAAAGATACATTAATTGCAGCGATCACCGCTGAGATCAACCGCCAAATTGATGCTGCAGTAGTCACCGGTAAGTTAACAGCTGCCCAAGCTACTGAGCGAAAAGCAAAGACGGCTGAGAATGTAACTAAGAGAGTTAATAATCTAAGGCCGCCACATGGTGATAAGCCAGGTAGGTCAGATAAGAATGGTGCAAAGCCAACTCAATCACCAGCTGCCTATAAGTCAGTGATTAAAGTTGTTAAGGCTTAGTAGCTTTAGATAATCTGCGCCTAATTTAGACACAGCCGGTCTGGTTCAGCAAAATGAACCCGACCGGTTTTGTTTTTCTGCCAAACTTGCCACCATGAAGATTCATATTGGTAGCGACCACGCCGGTCTTGAGTTTAAAGCCAAGATAATTGAGCATCTTAAAAAAAGTGGTCACACAGTTACAGATCATGGGCCTCACACCTTTGACGCCCTAGATGATTATCCAATCTTTTGTATTCCAACCGCTATTGCAACTGCAAAAGATCTAGCATCCTTTGGCATTGTCTTAGGAGGCTCTGGAAATGGTGAGCAGATCGCTGCTAATAAAGTTAAAGGAGTAAGAGCAGCTTTAGTTTGGTCAATTGAAACAGCAAAACTTGCCCGCGAGCACAACAATGCAAATGTAATCTCACTCGGCGGCCGACTTCATGATGAAGCATTTTGCCTGCAGTTAGTTGATACCTTTCTAGCAACAGCCTTTACTAAAGATGAGCGGCATGTGAGAAGAATTAATCAGATCGGCAATTATGAGGTTAAGGGCAGTATTTAAAGTTTCTCATATCTAAAATCAGTTACTACATGTCCTTTTTTAAGCCCCTGTCCTTCAAACTTTGAAAGCACCCGCCAATTGGGCCGGGGCACAATACCGCCAGTAAATTTAGGATTGGCATCAAAGCGAGGCTTTATCCAATCAGCATAAGGTTGCCAATCAGTTGCGATATGTATAAAGGCTGCTGGCTTTAATTTTTTAGCAATTAGCTCGATGAATTCACTCTGCACAATCCGCCGCTTATGTTGGCGATTTTTTGGCCAAGGATCTGGAAATAGTAAATGAATACCATCTACTGAGTTATCTGGGATGTAATTAGCAAGTAGATAGGTTGCATCCTCGCGAATCATCTTAATATTTGTTAACTGCTTCTCAACTATTAAAAGCAGAAGTGCGGCAAGACCTGCGCTATGCATCTCAACTGCAAGATAACCAGTATCTGCTGAGCTAGCTGCAATCTGCGCAGTTGCCTCCCCCATGCCGGAGCCGATCTCTAAAATCACCCGCTCTTTTTGGGGGAAAATCTGATTAAGAATTAATTCTTGCCCAGCAGATAAACTGTATTGATCCCAGTACTGCCTCATTGCCAAACTCTGGGCACGGGTCATCCGATCACCACGAAGTGAGTAACTTCGGTTTGAAGGACGTTCCATCTTGGCTTAACCTGCAATCTCTGCTTGGATATGCTCAGAAAATAATATTTCCAAGTCCAATTATTGCTTATTAATTAGGAGTTGATGTGCCAGGCTTAAACTCAACTAGGGCTGAAGCTGCCGGCCGCGCTGCCCATCTTGCAGTTCAAAGTTATGAGTTAACCCTTGATCTAACCACTGGGGAAGAGAGCTTTATCTCTGAGACGGTAATTAAATTTGCCTGTAATAAGCCAGGTTATGAAACCTTTCTTGATGCAGCTGGGAAGAATGTAATCTCAGCAACCTTAAATGGCCAAAATATTGATACCTCAAATTATGATGGCGAAAGTATCTTTATTAAGAATCTAGCAGCCGATAATGAGTTAGTAATTAAGATGAATGGGCTTTACTCAAAAACTGGTGAAGGATTGCAACGCTCAGTAGATCCAGTTGATAATGAGGTTTACCTCTACTCCCAAGGTGAGACCGCATTTATTCGCAAGATGTATCCATGTTTTGATCAACCAGATTTAAAGGCAACCTTTACCTTAACCGCCATCGCACCAAGCCATTGGTCGGTAATCTCAAATAACCCAGTCAAAGAGAGGGTTGAGTTAGCAGATAATAAATCTAAGTGGAGCTTTACCACTACCCCAAGAATCTCTACCTATATCACCGCTCTTATTGCCGGTCCTTACTACAGCATCTCTGATCAGTATGTGGGTAAGAAAACTGTGCCACTTAGTATTTATTGCCGCAAATCATTATCTGAGTTTTTAGATCCAGAGGATATTTTCCTAATTACCAAGCAAGGTTTTACCTACTTTGAGAAAGTCTTTGGCCTTGAGTATCCATTTGAAAAGTATGACCAGATTGCAGTAGTTGATTTTAATTGGGGTGCGATGGAAAATGCCGGCGCAGTTACCTTCTTAGAGCGCTTACTTGTCTTTAGATCAAAGGTTACTGAGCGGATGTATAACGCGCGGGCTAACACAATCTTGCATGAGATGGCCCATATGTGGTTTGGCAATATGGTAACTATGAAGTGGTGGGATGATCTTTGGCTTAATGAATCATTTGCTGAGTGGTCCTCATACCTTGCCATGGTTGAATCAACTAGATTTAAAAACTCTTGGACAGGTTTTAATCAAGAGCGAAAGAATTGGGCATACCGGCAAGATCAGCTAACTACCACCCATCCAATTGTCTCTGACATGGTTGATATTGACACAGTAGCTGGAAACTTTGATGGCATCAGTTATGCCAAAGGTGCATCGGTTTTGCAACAATTAGTAGCACATGTAGGAAGAGATAATTTTATCACAGGGCTTAAGGAGTACTTTAAAAAGCATGCCTTTAAAAACACCACGCTAGATGATTTATTAGTTGAGTTAACCACTACAAGTGGCCGGGATTTAAAACCTTGGGTTACCACTTGGCTACAAACAGCAGGTGTTAATACCTTACGCCCATCACTTGAGATAGAAAATGGTGCCTATAAATCGGTAACCATAATTCAAGAGCCACCAACTATGCCAGCTCGATCTATTCAACTTCGCCCTCACCGAATGGCGGTTGGCTTATATGATCTAGTTGGCCAAAATGTAATACTTCGCAAAAGTGTTGAGTTAGATGTATTTGGTGAGAAAACTATGGTGGCAGCACTTGCTGGTGAGAAGGTTGCTGATTTGTTACTACTTAATGATCAAGATCTAACCTATACAAAGATTAGATTTGATGATCGATCAATCACCACCTTAAAGTCCCACCTTGGCAAGATTAATGATTCATTAACCCGCGCTCTTTGTTGGTCGGCGGCCTGGGATATGTTGCGCGATGCTGAGATTAGTGCCACAGATTTTATTGATATTGCATTAGCTGGCCTAGCAGGTGAGAGTGAGATTGCAACTGTAACAATTATTTGCGCCCAATTAGGCACAGCTGTTGAGTTATATAGCGCCCCAACAAAGCGCGACTCCGCACGACTTAGAGTAGGAAATGCAGTTGAGCAGATGCTTACCAACGCAGCTAGTGGTAGTGATAATCAACTACAGTTTGTAAAGGCATTTACCAGCTTCGCCTCCTCTGCAGAGCATAATGATCTACTTAAAAATTTATTAGCCGGTAAGTTAAATGGACTTAAGGTAGATGCAGAGATGCGTTGGTCCTTAGTAATTGCATTATCAGAGCGTGGCTTAATGAGTGATGATGAGTTAGCCGCGGAGTTAGCATTAGATAACACCTTAACTGGACAACTCTCCTATCAAAGCGCACTTGCTGCTCGGCCAACTGCTACGGCAAAAAATGAGGTTTGGAGATCAATTACTACTGAGGAGATCTCAACCTCTCAGCGTGAGGCAAAGATTGCAGGCTTTATGCGGCCACTACACCGGCCATTACTTGCTGCTTATGTTGATCCTTACTTTGATTTACTACTTCAAACCTGGGGCAAAAAATCCTATGAGGTGGCAAGTAAGTTTGCTACCGGTATGTATCCGGTCTATATAACAAATGAGCAGACCTTAAATAAAACAATTGATTGGCTAGCAACTACTGGTAAGGATGGGCAGGCAGGGCTAAGAAGATTAGTCTTAGAAGGAAGAGATGCTATTGAGCGAGCACTTACGGTGCAGGCAAAAGATAAGTAATTAAAAGGTTTAAGAATTAATCAATATGAGTAAGGCTACTTGCCTTTTTCTTACTACCTTTTCTAGTCTCTTTTGCGGTTATGTAAGCAAAAAATGAGATTACTACAAATAACAAAATTGGTGCGCCAACAAAGTAGGTAAGAGTTTGCATTACCGTTAAGCCCTCTCCTGCTAATGTGCCATCCTCCATTACGCCGTTGCCGCTCCCATCGCCTCAACACCAAATGGTTTTAGATAGGGAATCCAAACTCGATCTGGCTTTCCAGTTCCTAAGATCCGCCAAGCTGCCCCGACTGGTTCACGCGGGGTGTGACGAAGCCGCCAACCTAGATCCTTTAATGTGCGATCTGCCTTTGCATGGTTGCACTTATGACAAGCTGAAACCACATTCTCCCAATTATGTCCGCCGCCTCTTGATCTTGGAATCACATGATCAATTGAGGTTGCAGTAACTCCGCAGTAAACACAACGGTTGTTATCGCGAGCAAAGATTGCTCGCCTAGATAATGGCACCGCATGGCGGTATGGAATCTTTACAAATTTATTTAATTTAACAACAGATGGTAATTTAATTGATCCGCGGGCGTAGGTGAGAATGCGACCTGAATCCTCAACGCTAGTGGCGCGCTCATTTAAGACGAGGATTAATGCTCGTCGCTCTGATACGACACCTAGTGGCTCATAGGTGGCGTTCAGCACCAATGTTTGTGACACTGAATGCAACTCCTTTTAAGTCAGCGCGTGGCTCGCGCCGTAGGCATATCTTGCCTGAGGTTTGCAAAAAACGCATCATTTATGGCGAGATTCTTTCTTACATTTGGGTTAAGGTTTTGATCTGATCATGAAAATACCTGAAAATATGCGAGATCTCATCGATTGGTTCACCGGCGCCCCATTAAATATCACTGTGATTATCACCCTATCGATCACCATCTCAATTATTGGTCAACGGGGGATCGCAAGACTTATGAACAAAATTGCTACCGCAGATCTGATCTTAGGTCCTAAAAGATCGGGCGTGCGGCAAAAGGAGCGAACAAAAACAACTAGCACCGTTTTAAAATCAACCTTAAATGGTGTGATCTGGTTAATTGCAATCTTTATGATCTTAGCTGAGTTTGGTTTAAATCTTGGGCCGCTAATTGCATCCGCTGGTGTGATTGGTGTGGCATTAGGACTTGGCGCACAAACCTTAGTCCGCGATATTTTATCTGGCATCTTTATGTTAGTAGAGGATCAATATGGTGTGGGCGATAAGGTGGATGTGCTTGATGTCCAAGGCGTAGTTGAATCTGTTGGACTTAGAATTACCACTGTTAGAGATAAAAAGGGAACTATTTGGTATCTGCGAAATGGTGAAATATTAAAGGTTGGAAATAAATCTCAACCTAAAAATAAAGCTTAATCCGCCCTCTTAATCTGCAGCGTTAATCATGCCAGCAGCTGCTGCCTCTAAATACTCCCAAAGCTCACTCTTTAAATCATCACCAATCTCAAGGCCATTTACCGCATCCTTCATGCAAAGTAGCCAGGCATCATGTTCAACCCTTGAGATATGAAATGGCGAATGCCGCATTCGAAGGCGTGGGTGTCCTCGTTCTTCACTATAGGTAGTAGGTCCTCCCCAGTACTGCTCTAAAAATAATTGAAGTCTTCTGCCGGCGCCATGTAGGTCATTTTCTGGATACATCGGGCGCAAAATTGGATTGACTGCAACTAAAGCGTAGAAGTGTGAGACTAAATCGTTAAAGGTTTTTTCACCGCCCGCTCTTTCATAAAAGCTCTGGCTCAACTAACTTCCTTTTCCTTTACGGTAATTTGTAATACAAAGTAACTTGTAATTACACAGAGTATTCCAGTTATATAAAATGCAGCAGCGTAATCACCAAACTTAACTCTTAGTACGCCAGCGCCAAGGGCTGCGATAGCACCACCTATTTGATGGGCGGCAAAGACCCAGCCATAAATTATTGCCCCTTTCTGCGGCCCTAATACCTGTCGACACAGCATTACCGTGGGCGGCACTGTGGCAATCCAATCTAGGCCATAGAAAATAACAAAAACTAAGGTAGATGCCTCAACTGTTGAGAATAATATGGATGGCAATAAAAATAGCGAAAGCCCCCGTAGTAGGTAGTAAAAAAATAAAAGTTTTCTAGGATCAATTCGATCAGTTAGGTAACCAGATGAGATTGTGCCGATCACATCAAAGAGGCCAATTAGAGCTAGTAATGAGGCGGCGGTTACCTGGGCCATTCCATGATCATGGGCGGCTGGAATAAAATGGGTTCCAATTAAACCGCTAGTTGAAAGCCCGCAAACAAAAAAAGATCCAACTAAGTACCAAAAATTCTTAACTTTACTGGCATCTTTTAGGGCGGCGATTGCATTCTTTGCCGCATTACCTTTTTGCAGTACCGGCGGCTGCCAATCATTAGCTGCTCCATATGGCTTAGAATTAATACTTTGTGGATCCTCTTTTAAAAAGAAATAAATCAACGGCACCATAAAAAAAGCACCTAGTGCAATAACTAATGAGGAGGCGCGCCAACCTGGATCTTGTGCAAGTCTTGCCAGGCTTGGCAGAAAAACTAATTGGCCAGAGGCTGCAGCTGCGGTTAAAATTCCGATTACTAGACCACGTTTTTTAACAAACCATCTATTTGCAATTGTGGCGGCAAAAACTAATGCCATCGATCCAGTTCCTACTCCAACTACTACACCCCAAAGCAAGATTAAGTGCCAACTTTGACTCATCCAAATAGTCAGTAGTGCACCAATTCCAATCACAGTTAGTGCGCTCATCACTACTTTGCGCACGGTAAAGCGATCCATTAAGGCAGCTGCAAAGGGTGCGGTTAAGCCGTAGAGCAAAACATTTATAGCAATTGCAAATGAGATTACATCCCGGCGCCAGCCAAACTCCTCCTCCAGTGGCAAAATTAATACAGAGGGTGCGCTACGAAAACCTGCGGTAGCAAATAATGTGCCAAAGGTTATGCCTGCAACAATCCAGGCTGGGTGAAGTTTTGTCTTCATTACTTAACTAGGTACTTAGTTAAAAAGCTTCGCTCATTATCTGTAATTGGGCGAGATTTTCTACTTTCTAAATCAATCATTACCTGCACCGTCTTCATCTTGGTAAATACCAGCCCATCCTTTGAAACCTCATACCCCACCACAAAGGATGAATTACCAATTGACTCCACCCATAAATCTACATCGTAGTAACTTTCAAACTCAGTAATTGGCAGAAGATAATCAATCTCACTTCTAGCTACTGTCATCTGAACCAGTACCGAGTCAGATTTTTCAGCAAATTGTTGTTGACCCCAATCAATTCGGGCACTCTCTGCATATGTTAAATACTTAGCATTATTAACATGGCCAAATGCATCTAAATCATTCCAGCGAACAAATGCTTTATGGGTAAATTTCATATCACTATCCTAATTATCTAGTTAACTTACGGTAGGTAGCACGGTGAGGACGGGCAGCATCAATACCAAGACGAGCAATCTTATTCTCCTCATAACTTTCAAAGTTTCCCTCAAACCAAAACCACTTTGATTCACCTTCATAAGCCAAAATATGGGTAGCGATACGATCTAGAAACCATCTATCGTGAGAGATCACTACCGCACACCCTGGAAACTCAAGTAAGGCATTTTCAAGTGAGCCAAGGGTCTCCACATCTAAATCATTGGTTGGCTCATCAAGTAATAATAAATTACCCCCCTGCTTAAGAGTTAGCGCAAGATTTAATCTATTTCGCTCACCCCCTGATAAAACTCCAGCCATCTTTTGTTGATCAGGTCCTTTAAAACCAAAGGCTGAGACATAGGCCCTACTTGGCATCTCAACATTTCCTACCTTTATAAAATCAAGACCATCTGAGACCACCTCAAATAATGATTTCTTTGGATCAATACCGCCGCGGGATTGATCCACATAGGAGATCTTTACTGTTTCGCCAACCTTAACTAAACCAGAGTCAGCCTTTTCCATCCCTAAGATAGTTTTAAATAATGTGGTCTTACCAGCACCATTTGGCCCAATTACGCCAACAATTCCATTTCTTGGAAGTGTGAAAGATAGATCATCAATAAGAATGCGATCATCAAAGCCTTTAACTAACTTTTCACACTCAACTACCACATCACCTAACCGAGGCCCTGGTGGAATTTGAATCTCTTCAAAATCTAACTTACGAGTTTTATCAGCTTCCGCTGCCATCTCTTCATAACGAGCAAGACGTGCTTTGGACTTTACCTGTCTGCCCTTGGCATTCATTCTTACCCACTCAAGCTCCTCTTTTAATCTCTTTGCTCGCTTAACATCTTTTTGTCCCTCAACCTTCATACGTGCCTCTTTTGTCTCTAAATAGGTTGTGTAATTTCCTTCATATGGATAAGCACGTCCTCGATCTAACTCCAAGATCCACTGGGCAACATTGTCTAGGAAGTATCTATCATGTGTAATAGCGACAACTGTTCCTTCATACTTACTTAAATGTTGCTCAAGCCATAAAACAGATTCAGCATCTAAATGATTAGTTGGCTCATCAAGTAGTAATAGATCAGGTTTTTGAAGTAATAGTTTGCATAGTGCAACACGTCTGCGCTCTCCACCAGACAATACTTTTACATCCGCCTCAGGGGGTGGACAACGCAGCGCGTCCATTGCCTGCTCTAACTGGGAATCTAGATCCCAAGCATTGCGGTGATCTAATTGTTCTTGCAGCGCTCCCATCTCAGCAAGTAATTTGTCGTAATCTGCCGCAGGGTTTGCCATCTCTTCACTGATGGCGTTAAATCTATTTAATAAACCAATAGTCTCTGAAACACCCTCTTGCACATTCTCTAATACATTTTTATCCTCATTAAGTGATGGCTCCTGCAGCAAGATACCGACGCTGTAACCAGGGGTTAGATACGCCTCACCATTTGATGGTTGTTGAAGGCCTGCCATAATTTGTAGCACAGTTGATTTACCCGCACCATTTGGTCCGAGCACACCAATCTTGGCGCCGGGCAAGAACATCAAGGTGACATCATCAAGAATTACTTTGTCGCCATGGGCCTTACGCGCCTTTTTCATCGTGTAAATAAACTCAGCCATAGGTGCAAACCTTACCTGTTGTAATCGGTAGACTTATCCCTACAAATCCACATAAATGCGCCTGTAGCTCAGTCGGATAGAGCGAATGCCTTCTAAGCATTAGGTCGCAGGTTCGATTCCTGCCAGGCGCGCTTTGAAGGTAATTATCAGAGGCTCTGGTGGTTATTTTTGCACATAACTCATTAAATTTTTTATCCCAAGGTATTTAAATTAAAAAATTTAAATACCTGAATAGGTAAATAGATGAAGATTTAAAAAGCCCGTACTGGCCGGACGTAGCTGGTCAAGGACTTACCCATAAGGCCAATATAGCCATAGTTGAAGGCATGGATGTACGCGTAGCGCGCAGGCTCCTCAGACGAGGACCAGTAGTAGTTGTTCACAAATCCCGCCGCACCTGATCCTGTGTTGATCGTTCCACTACTGTTACACACTGTTGCATCAGAAGTCCACGCCTGACCTTTTGCCCACTTACACATCTGATTGAGTTCATTTAAAGATGGCAAATACCAATCAGATAAATTATTTGGTCCTCTGTAAGCTCTAGAGATAGTTCCAGCTTTGCTGGCAGTAGCGTCTTGTAAAACCATAGCAAGAGTATTTCGATAGCCCCAACCTATTGCAGTTGCCGTTGCAGTCTCTGGAGCGCTGGCGTTATTAACTGCAGTGGTTGTGTCTACAGACCAAGCAACGGCAATATCTGTCCAAGGACTAGCTCCAGTAGTTGGAGCAGCCTCTAAGTAGTAACACTTAGAATTATATGGACTACCTGTTGCGGTGTAGCTTGGTCCACAATTAAATCCAGTAGTTGAGGCATAAAATACTCGCCCGCCCCCTGGGCCAATATCGCCAACCTTGTAGCCGCCACTCATCTTTACCGCCACATTGGTAAGACCATCTGCCTGAAATGGTGTCAGCAATGTATTCGCATACTTATTATTTATACTAAATGTTGCTCCCGTAAAACTAAATGTGTCATTAGTAGCAGATGGAATAATTGTCCAAGATGCGTAGCTCATCTGCCCATTAATCTTTAGCGCAACCTCAGCATTTACATAGCCACATCCAGTTAAAGGAGTTTGGTCAACATCACTTAACGCGATTGTTGCCACATATAACTGCCCAGTTGCAGCATCTGATGCGGTAAGTGCTGTGACAGTCACATTCTCATCACAAGCAGTTGCTGCGGTATAGGCCGCACCTTGGGAATCTGGGGTGGTGATAGTAATTAGGGTGGCAGCAAATATTCCACCTGCTCCTAAGAGTGTGAAGAAGGCAATTATTAGAAAATCTTTTTTTGAAAATAAATCAATTGTGTTTGACTTTAGTACGCCAAGGAGAGAGAGCCTCTGCTTTGAGAGCTTTCTGGGAAATCTGGAAAAAGTCAACACTATAAAGTATAGCCTTAGGGTTTTTAGTAAAAAGAGCTTTTGTCACCTATATAGATAACAAGAAGTAAGTTAATGAGAGTTATACCTACCGGTATTGCGTAAGTGATATCGGTAGTTAGATGATGAAGCCAAATCTTTAGGCTTGAAGCTGCATCATCTAATTCTAAGAAGTAGGTCGCAGCTTCGATTACTGCCAGGTGCGCTTTAATGTAAAAATAAAATATCCCCAGAGTCAGGAAGGGTTGACTCTGGGGATATTTACACTGCTACACCCTAGGAAAGTGTAGAGAGCTATTTTTTCTCTTTGATAAGTAATTAAGAGTAAATACCACTCCAGTCACTTACCTTCATTACATACCACTGACCACCTTCAATTGCATTTGCAATATCAGCTGGTGCAGGAGTTAGATCTGGACGTGATTTGGCTGGTGTGGCATGGATCTGTGCCACCATCATGTAGTACTTAGCCTTATCACTCTTGCCAGTTCGAAGGTATGAAGTAACATCAACAATTCCACTTGACTCTTCATCTTGGGTGATAAAGGTTGTTGTGTTTGCTGAGTTGAAGTAGGTATCTTTGAATTTCGCAATTGTTGCTAATTTGCCATCTGAGATCCGGTATGAAACAACTCTGGCAATCAGAGCATTATTACCTGGATCTTCTTGGATCAAGATATTTCCAGCATCATCTACCACGATGTTATCTGGCTTTGAAAGATATGGTGCCTCAGAGCCATCTAGCAACATAGTTAAATCTGCACCCTTTGTTGGATTGTTAATATCAACAAACCGTAATCTCCAAAGTGCGCCACCATCACGGCTAACTGTTGGTGTTGCTGGGTTTGATGCAGTTGCCTTTGGATCCTTATTGGATTCAGTTGTTACAAAGTAATAATCATTAGGCTTTTTAGGATCAAAATGACCATCCTCAACACGAGCTAGGGTCATACCTAGTTCACGCGCCTTATCATTTTGTAACTTACCATTTTGCTTGTAATCAATTACTTTAAATGAGGCAGGTGCTGAAACACCCTTGGCATACTTAGCTCGGAAGGCGTTGTCATTTAAGACATCCGTAGCCATTACATAAAGCTTGCCGTTAGTTAGGCCTGCTTTCTCATACCACTCACCAGTTTTGGTTTTGGTGCCGGCATACATAAATAGTTGGCTATCAGTTGCTGCGCCATCCTCGTTGCCCATTACTACTGTGGCATTTGAGGTAGTTGGTGCGTTAACAAAAGTTTCCCAAGCAGCTAAACCAAAGCCAGGAACCTGAACAAACTCACCATCTTGATTTCCAGCAAAGCCGCGAGACTCATCTGCGCCCTCTTCACCAGTTAGATAGACCGCACCTTTGTAGCCAGCACCTGTCGCCTTGTTGTAAAACTCACCAGCATCTGCCAAAGTTGAAGAACAGAAGCGATTAATTAAGTATGAATGTGCTTGGGAGCCATACTGGTCAACCAAAACTGCACCATCTGGCGCAGTTGGAATAACACCAAATTTATTGCTCTGGTAGTCATACCACTCGATCCACTCCATAAAATCTTTACCAGCAACAACTGTTTTCGTCTTTAGGTCATAGTGCATTTCACTCACATATGATGCAGTTGTCATACCATTAGCTGAGCCGCGAGCTGCTGCAATTGGATTTGCATTGCTCCACTCATGATTTGTAAGTACGCGAAGCTTGCCATTTACTGGGATAACACCCATGCCATCTGGAATGCCACCAATTAGGTAGCCGCCAACTGAGTCACCTGCAGTTGCATACGGATCAAGGCTCACACCAGCTGCAACTGGCTCCATATAGATAATGCCGGCAGCTGCATTTGCTGGAATTACTGTTGAGATCATCAGCATAGATGCTGAGATTAAAGTAGTTAAAACTTTTGTGCTCTTTTGCATCAATTAATCCTTTTCTTATATTAGCTTGTGGGAAGTGCTCGAATTAAATAGTAGATATATGAACAAGAGTCTTTAGGTATGTGAATGAAACCAAAATTTTGTATTAAGAATCAACAGGTTTGGAATGAACTGCTGGGTGATAAATGGCTAAGTGAAGGTAAATTTTAAAAATTGTATTAATTAACAAACCTATTGCGATAAGTATGATTTTTATCTTCAAACCAAGCTGGCTAAATATAATTTGCTGCCGCCAATATCTAATTTCTACTGGTGGCGATACTTATCTAGTAGGTGCAGGTATCGATAATCCTCAATTTGGCGGGCCTTTAAAGCGGTAATTTGCGGGTCACTTTCTTGGTAGGAGTTATCAATTGGAAAGAGTATCTCTAGCAGATTGACCAAGTGTGGATGCATTTTCATAACAGTACTGTTACCTAGTTAATTAAATTATTGGCTAAGGGCTGAGTTGGTTTTGGTAAACACTTCATGAAGTTGTGGGGAAATTAGAAAACCCCCGCACTCTAGGAAGTGCGGGGGTTTTAGGTTATTTAAGTATTACTTGATCTTGGCGATTTGTTCTTTTGCTTTGTCATATAAAGGTCCTGTGAGTGCGACATAGCCTTTCTCAGGAAACTTCTTTGGACATTGCTCTAATAGATAGGTGTGCCAGGCGGCTACGATCTTTTGTGTTTCAGCATTTTTCTTTGCTGCCTCTGGATAAACCAAACCATATGATGCAGTACCAATTGAGTAAGCACCAGTAATTACCTTCTTGTAATCGGCAACTAATGATCCGTTAGCTTGAATAGTTCCGCCACCTAAGAATGCTGAAGTTCCAGCAGATGATGGAGCAACGGCCTCACCAGCTTGATTAACAATATTGGCTACTGCCAACTTGTTATCAGTTGCCCAAGAAAGCTCACCATAACCAACCCCACCAATCTTGTCCTTAACTCCTTGTGCTACAAGTGCTGAACCAGATGCACCTTGGAAGTTAAATACAGTTGAGAGATTAATTGGGGTTGAGTTAGCAAATGTTCCACTTGCAGTCTTTGGCCACAGGCCTGCGTTTGCACCAGCATTAGTACCTTGTAGGTACTTACCAAACTGCTCTGATGTTCCAGATGAGTCGGTGCGGTAGTAAACAGTGATTGGAGTACTTGGTAGTGCGATATCAACTGTCTTAGAGGTTGTTCTTAAAACTGTTGGCTTACCATTTTTATCAAGAACTGGAACTGTTTTAGTAACTTTCTTACCACCAACAGTAACTACCTCTTGCTTGGTCTTATAGACCGGAGTTTTAATAGTTCGCTTTTGGTTGTCGGAAATGATTTGTGGATCATTCCACTTTGTAATTTGGCCACCAAAGATTTGAGCAACTGTTGCTGCAGTTAAATTGATTGGCTCTTTAACAGTTGGTAGGTTGTAAAAAACTGCAATTGGAGCTGCATAAACTGGTGCATACTCTAAGTTAGCTGGGAAGCCTGAGGTGTATACGGCATCTGAGGCTGCAAAATCTACTAAATTATTTGTAAAATCTGTTCGTCCCTTACCTGAACCACCAGCGGTGTAATTGATTGTGTGTCCAGTATCTTTTGTGAACTCTACTTTACAAACATCGATAAGTGGTTGTGCAAATGTTGCGCCGCTGCCATTGATTTGGCCAGCAAATGCTGGGGATGAGGAAAGTACTAAACCTGAAGTGGCAAGAACTACTACTGCCATCTTGTTATAAAACTTCATATGCCTCCTTGAATAGATTGGTGAGGCAAACCTAGTTAAGTGAGGGTAACTTCTAACATTTTTTCGGTTAACTACAGATGTAAAGTAAGTTAACAATTGGTGATTAAATATTAACCAAATCGGCCAGAGACATAATCCTCTGTGCGCTTCTCCTTGGGATTGGTAAATATCTCAACTGTGCTCGCAACCTCAATCAGCCGTCCTGGACCACCATCAGATAGGAAAAATCCGGTGTAATCAGAGACCCGCGCTGCTTGTTGCATATTGTGAGTCACAATCACAATGCTCATTGTGTCTGCTAACTCGCGAATAGTCTCCTCAATTCGAAGAGTTGAGCCGGGATCTAGCGCTGAGCATGGCTCATCCATTAAGAGCACCTGAGGATTTACTGCAAGTGATCTTGCAATACATAAACGTTGTTGCTGTCCCCCTGATAATGATCCGCCATACTCATTTAAACGATCCTTAACCTCATCCCATAAACCAGCTCTTCGCAGACAACTTTCCAGTAATTCATCAGAGTTTTGAATTTTAATTTGAGAGAGCTTTAAACCAGATAAGACATTCTCCTTGATGGTCATCGAAGGAAATGGATTTGGTTTTTGGAAAACCATACCGACCTTTAACCGAATCTTGGTGACATCAACACCTGGTTCATAAACATCTTTACCATCTAGCAATACCTGACCAGCAAGTGCGGCGGTTGGAATAAATTCATGCATTCGATTTAGTGTGCGAATAAAGGTTGATTTACCGCAACCAGAGGGACCAATCAGCGCAGTGACGGTGCCGGTGGCAAACTCCAAGGAGATATCTTGCAAAACATGTTTCTTGCCAAACCAGGCATGAATACCTCTTGCTTCTAACCCACTACCGCCAGTAAATGCTTTCCCAACTTTGGCCTCACGGCCCGCTGCAACATCTCCTAAGGAACGAGTCGCAGATGCACCTTTTGTGTTGCTTGTATTACTTGTATTGCGATCGGTGGCTGTTTCTTGCTTTCCTGTCATCTGGCTCATATTTTCCTCTCGATTATTATTTTTATCTGAAATATTCTCATTACTCATTTTCTACCACCCCTAGCTGCTCCTAAGTATCTAGCCAAGGTAAAAAAGACTAGAACAACAATCATTAAGACAAAAACACCCAACCATGCTCTACTAATTGCATTCTCACTACCGATCAATAAATTCTTCCAAACATAGTATGGGAAGGCAGACATATTGCCTTGAGTTGGATTTAAATTTATCGCATCTGCTCCGCCAATAGTTAATAGCAAAGGGGCGGTCTCACCAACAACCCGGGCAATACCTAAAATCACCGCTGTTATTAAGCCGCTTCGAGCAGCTGGGATTACCACCATTGCCACGGTGCGCCATTGGGTAGCCCCTAAAGCAAGTCCTGCCTCACGCAGATCACTTGGTATTAACTTCAATACCTCCTCCGCTGTTCGAGCAACTGTTGGAATCATTAATACTGTTAAGGCAAATCCACCAGCAACTGCGCTATAGGCATTTCCTAATTGAATCATCCAGAGCGCAAAGATAAATAAGCCAGCCACAATCGATGGCACACCACTCATTGCCTGCACAAAAAATCTAACTAATCCAGCAAATCTGCCCTTGACCTCAACAATATAAAGTGCGGTTAAAATTCCAATTGGAGTTGAAATTAATGTAGCAAAGGTGACAATGTAGGCGGTGCCGATTACAGCATGTAGTAATCCACCCTCAGTAAGTGGCATATCTGATGCGGTTTGCGACATATCATTACTAAAAATTGAGAATGAAAAGCCTGGTGCACCCAATCGAATAATTTCATATAAAACTGAGGCTAGTGCGATTATTACAAAGGAGGCGGTGACATAAACCAGCACAGTAGTTGCCGAGTTAAATGCAGCTTTTCGATCCAATTTAATCCAGCTCATAATTGTGGTGGTAATAATTGCCATAAATATTAAGGTAATTGCAAAACCCAACTTGCCTTTTAATGGACTAAATCCAACGATTGCTAATGTGCTAGCCAATGTGAATAAGGCGCCAAGAAAATCAGTTACTAAATCCTTAGGGGTTAATTTCCAAGGATATTCAGGCTTTACATCAAGGATAGCTTGGCTCATCCCTACTCCCTTGCTGTCTTATTAATAATATAATTAGCTAGGAAATTAACTAATAATGTGACCATAAAGAGCACAAAACCTGCGCCCATAAGCGCTTGTAACTCAACTGGATCTGCCTCACCAAACTTATTAACAATCATGGAGGCAACTGAGCCACCAGCACTTAGTAGTACTTCAATTCTTATGTCATAGACCAGGTTTAAAACTGTGTAAACCGCAACTGTTTCACCAAGGGCGCGGCCTAAGCCCAACATCGCCCCACCAATTACGCCACCTCTGCCATATGGGAAAACCACCGCTTTAATCATTGACCATTTGGTAGCACCTAATGCATATGCTGCTTGGATTCGCTCAAGTGGAGTTTGCGCAAATACCTCACGTGATACAGCGGTAACAATTGGAATAATCATGATCGCAAGTACTAATCCAGCAATAAATGGTGATCTAGTAAATACTGGAGCTGGCATATCAAAAAATGGAATAAAGCCTAAGTACTTATGTATTAGCTTGGCCCAGTACTCAGCATGTGGCATTAAAACAAAGTAGCCCCACAATCCGTAAACAATTGATGGAATTGCTGCCATTACATCCACTACTACCACCATTGGCTTTTTAATCCACTCTGGTGCGTAATAAGAAAGGAATAATGCAGTACCAACTGCAACCGGCACACCCATCAGCATTGCCAAAATTCCAGTAACCATAGTTCCATATAACATCGCGCCAACTCCATACGAGGCAGCTTGACCATCCTCTGGAACAGCATCGACCCAATTAAAACCGGTTAAGAAAGAAAGACCAGCAGCTCGAATCGCTTCAAAGCCGTTATAGATTAAAAAGAATCCAATTAAGCCAAGAAGTAATCCGGCAATTAATCCACCACTTGTTACAACCGATCTAAAAACCTTGTCGGTAAACCTTGGTTCAGTGGTAATAACTCTTGGTTGGGGGGTTTGCTTTTGTTCAACTACCGCTGCGGACATGAGTGAATCCTCCCCTGAAGCCGCATTATTAGTAAGGCAGGTGGGTTAAAACAAGGTGAACGAGAGATGAAATCAAGCGTGAGTGGCATCCAATAGGCTTACCCCATATGAGCGCCGATCTGCCAAACCTAATCTGGGTCGATTGTGAGATGACGGGTCTTGATATCCAAAGTGATGCTCTAGTTGAGATCGCAGTCTTAGTAACAGATGCTCAGTTAAATGTACTAGGTGAGGGTGTTGATCTAGTTATTAAATGTGACCCAGCCAAATTAACTAATATGCAACAGGTTGTAATAGATATGCATACAAACTCTGGGCTACTCAAAGAGATCCCAAATGGCACAACCCTGGAAAAGGCAGATGAGGCGATCATCGCCTACCTAAAAAAGTATGCACCAGCTGCAGGAAAATCACCGCTGGCCGGGAATTCGGTCTATGTTGATCGCGCCTTTATTGCCAGAGATCTACCCTTACTAAATAAGTATCTGCATTATCGAACCATTGATGTTTCAACCATCAAAGAGTTAGCCAGAAGGTGGCACCCTAAAACCTACTTTGCCGCCCCTGCTAAAGATGGCAACCACCGGGCGTTAGGTGATATCAGAGACTCAATAGCAGAGCTTGATTACTACCGCAGCGCAATATTTATCCCCTAATCACGCAGTAGTAAATAGGTAAAAGTAAGTAGTTGGTATTTGCCGTATCATTACCCCAGCACAAACATGGTGGGCGTAGCTCAGCTGGTAGAGCACCCGGTTGTGGTCCGGGATGTCGCGGGTTCGAGCCCCGTCGCTCACCCCACTATTTCTCTAACCAAAGTAGCAACTAAAACATCAAGGAGTATTAAATGAAGCCGATGATCTTTGATGTTGTAATTGAGATTCCAGCAGGCTCTCGTAATAAGTATGAGATCGATCATGCAACTGGTCAGATCAGATTAGATCGAATGCTCTTCACCTCAACACGTTATCCATATGATTACGGCTTTGTAGTAAACACATTGTCATTAGATGGTGACCCACTAGATGCTTTAGTAATGCTTGATGAGCCAACCTTTCCAGGTTGTGTTGTCTCAGTACGGGCAATTGGCATGCTTAGAATGAGTGATGAAGCAGGAGGAGATGACAAATTACTTTGCGTTGCCGCCGGTGATATCCGTAAGGATTACCTAACAAATATCTCAGATCTGCCCAGCTTTGAGCTAGAAGAAATAAAGCACTTCTTTGAGGTCTATAAATCACTTGAGCCAAACAAGGTAGTTCATGGTGGTGATTGGGTTGATCATAAGGCGGCTGAGGATGAAATTAATGCCTCCTACGCCCGCTATAAAAAGCATTAATTCCTATTAAAAATTTACCTTAGGTAAATCGCTGATAGGGTCGGCCAGTAATAAAAGACCGGGTTGTTAGCTCAGTTGGTAGAGCAGGTGACTCTTAATCACCGGGTCGGGGGTTCGAGTCCCTCACAACCCACTTATGTAGGTAAATCCGAGGGCTATATCCAAACCTTGGATGTGTATCAACC
>Ga0209553_1000455_pt1 | contig 21412 bp, 23 predicted proteins | sample LauGreFBDMM110DN_2_FD_188217 | JGI IMG/M metagenome (GOLD analysis project Ga0209553, IMG submission 188217) | Freshwater lake microbial communities from Lake Michigan, USA - Fa13.BD.MM110.DN (SPAdes) (version 2) | ecosystem: Environmental > Aquatic > Freshwater > Lake | place: Lake Michigan...
GTGGTGGCGCATCGGGGAGATGGTGAGTGAACCTTAGGCGCTTACTGAGGCACCTCTATACCAGCCGAATGACGCTGCGGAGAACTTTCCCTGCTGCTTCCATGCAGGCGATAGAAGATGTCATTAAACGATCTGAAACAAGTCATGATGGTGAAATTCGATTTGCGGTGGAGGCGGCGCTACATATAGTACCGTTACTCAGCGATCGGTCGGCACGTGAGCGGGCAGTTGAGGTTTTTTCTCATTTACGGATATGGGATACCGCGTGTAATAACGGGGTATTGGTTTATTTGTTACTTGCTGACCGTAATGTAGAGATTGTCGCTGACCGTGGAATTAATACCAAAGTCGGCACTGAAGCGTGGGAGAGGATCTGCCGCGAGATGGAAGCCGCGTTCCAGCAGGGGCAGTTCGAGGAAGGGGTTATCGCTGGCATCGGTGCTATCAGTAGGTGTCTGCAAGAGTACTTTCCAACAGAGAGGAGTGGTGGAGAGAATGAGCTTGATGACAAACCGGTCGTTTTATAGTGAGTTTGTTTAATGACCCTTGTGTTCCCCGATTAGATGTAACGAGTCTTCCTTGCTCTGGTTGATCAAGTGCCATTTACGGATCAAGGTCATGATCACTGCTACAAACGATCCAAACAGAATGATGACGGTGTAAACGTGTACATCAAGGCTCACTAGTAAGGCATAAAGGGCCAGCATTGTAAGTATGCTTATATTTTCGTTGAAATTCTGTACTGCAATAGAATGACCAGCACCCATTAGTATATGGCCGCGATGCTGCAGGAGAGCATTCATCGGTACCACAAAAAATCCAGCCAGTCCGCCGATCAGCATAAGTAATCCGATCGCGACCCACAGGTCCCGCACCACGATCATAGTCATCACCACAATGCCCATAGCAATCCCTAGTGGAATCACATTGACCGATTTTCGCAGTGAAACTAAGCGAGCAGCCATGACCGCCCCCACTGCAATGCCTAGAGCAACTACCCCTTGTAACTGAGCGGCCTTGCTGAGTGGAAAGTCGAGTGCTGTTTCGGCCCATTTCAGTACAATAAATTGCAGAGTTGCACCTGCCCCCCAGAATAGTGTTGTGACAGCGAGGGAGATCTGACCAAGCTTGTCGGTCCATAACAACTTCAGGCAGTGGCTGAACTCGTGTATCAGGAATATCGGATTCTTCTTGAGTATGCGGTGATCAACCCCGGTGTCGGGGATATACAAATTGAAAGTAGCCGCGATGCAGTAAAAGGTAGCGATAAGCAAAATGCCTGCTTCCGTTACGGTGTCCACGCCGGTATCAATGAAGGGAAAGTCGAATGCTAGGAATACAGAAGAAACGGCAGGTGTGATCAATACCCCGCCCAGAACTGTACCAAGAACGATGGAGGCAACGGTCAATCCCTCGATCCAACCGTTGGCAATGACTAGCTTGTCCGGTGGGAGCAACTCAGTCAGTATGCCATATTTGGCCGGGGAGTAAGCGGCGGCACCTAAGCCTACGATTGCATAGGCAGCGAGGGCGGAGTACTGATGCGCTGCGAGAAAGAGCAAGCTACAGCCCACAATCTTGATGGTATTGCTGATGAACATTACCCTCCACTTTGGCATGGAGTCAGCGAAAGCACCGACAAAAGGGGCAAGAATTACATAGAAAAGTACAAATACAAACTTAAGCATAGGAGTGAGGTAGGCGGGGGCGTGCAGATCGATCAGCAAGGCGATCGCGATAACCAGTAATGCATTGTCTGCTAGCGACGAGAAGAATTGCGCCGCCATGATGGTATAGAACCCGCGTTTCAAGACGTCACTCCGAATAAATTTTCGTTATCAGATGCCGGATTATACAATGGAGACCTAGGCTTGCTCTTGGACAGCCGGCTTTATACCATGAAACTGCTGCATCGACTAACCGTAACGATCCTGATCTGATTTTCGATGATGAGGCATCTGTCAGAGGCTATCGGAATGACAGAATTTATGATTGAATACTTTGCTAAGCATTCTACTAAAGTCTTGCATCAGTCTGTGATGTAGCGGCTCCGTAATGCACCCCACTCAAAACAAGATAGATGACACGCCCCATTCAAGCCCTAATTGATCTCTCTGCGCTCGAACATAATCTGTCTATAGTTCGACGTCACGCGCCCCGAGCGCGCGTAATGGCGGTGATCAAGGCGGATGCCTATGGTCACGGTTTATTGCGCGCCGCCAGCGCACTCAAGAGCGCGGATGGATTTGCGTTGCTTGAGTTGGATGCTGCAATACGCTTGCGGGATGCGGGCTATCGACAACCTATATTGCTCGTTGAAGGTTTTTTTTCTATAGAGGAATTGGCACTGATCGAGGAATACCAATTGAGCGCCGTGATTCACCATAGCGAGCAATTGTCCATGCTATCTGCCCTCAAGCGACGAGGCGGTTTAGATGTATTTCTGAAACTCAATACCGGCATGAACCGTTTGGGATTTATGCCTGAAGAGTTTTCTGCTGCGTTGGAGTCCTTGAAAGGTAATCCTGCTATTGGACGGATTACATTGATGACTCATTTCGCTCGAGCTGATGAACTGATTGGTAAGGAAAGCGTGAACTCTCAATTTCAACTTTTTAACACAGTCGTTGCAGGACGAAATTTGCCATGCTCATTAGCTAATTCAGCAGCGATTTTACGCTACCCTGAAACCCATACCGATTGGGTGCGCCCTGGCATTATGCTCTATGGCGCCTCGCCATTTGCAGATAAGACTGCCATTGATCTGGGTCTTCGTCCTGTAATGACAGTATCTAGTAAAGTCATTGCCGTACAGGACATCAAGTCGGGAGATGCGGTTGGGTATGGTCATGCTTTTCGCGCTGACCGAGCAATGCAGGTTGGGATCGTTGCGGGTGGTTATGCAGATGGCTATCCGCGTCACGCGCCCACCGACACACCGGTACTGGTGAATGGCAACCGCAGTCGTATTCTAGGACGTGTATCGATGGATATGTTACATGTGGATTTGAGTGGAATCGAGGGTGCGGGTGTGGGAAGTCCTGTAATACTGTGGGGGAAAGGAATGCCAGTGGATGAAGTGGCGCAGTCGGCTGGCACCATCAGCTATGAGCTATTGTGCGCTCTGGCACCGCGTATGCATGTAGTAGCCTAAATAAAGAAGGGCGACCATTAAGGTCGCCCCTTTTATCAAGCAACTTATTATGGTTACTCGACCTTGGCTTTGGCGCGTAGCTCGTTGACAGCACTTTCAAATTGGCGCTGTAACACACGCTGCGTAAGGTTATTCTTAATCTCTTCAAACGGTGGAATCTTTAGTGGACGCACATCCTCCAATCGGATCACGTGCCATCCGAAAGGTGTCTGTACCGGTTGATCAGTGAGTTGGCCTTTGTTCAGCTTGGTCAGGGCCTCAGCAAAGGGGGCCACATAATTTCCAGCAGGACTCCACTCGAGCTCACCACCCTTTCCCTTGCTGCCAGCGTCCGTAGACTTTTCCTTGGCAATCTCGCCAAGTTTCGCGCCTTTCTTGACTCGGGCAATAATATCCTTCGCTTCGGCCTCTGTTGTAACCAAAACGTGGCGTGCCTTATATTCTTTGTCACCCATCTGAGTTTTTAGTGTTTCATACTCTTTACGCATTACTTCATCGCTGACTGGATGGGTTTTAATGTAGTCGATCTGGTATGCACGGACCAGCGCTGTCTGACGAGCAATTTCCAGTTGAGCGATGATTTCAGGATCTCGATCCAAGCCCTTTCTTAAGGCTTCCTGAGCGATCACTTCTTCAGCGATTAGGTCATCACGCAAGGCCTTTCTGACTTCAGGGCTATCCGGTTGGCCCTGTGTAACGCGTGCCTTCATAATAAAATCGAGCCGTGATTGCGGGATTGCAACCCCATTCACCTTGGCCATGGGCACTGCAGGCTGGGCCTGAGCGGTGGTTACGGCGATCAGGCCAGAAATTCCAATCGCCAGTAAATTAGAAAATTTTATTAGTTTCATATGGTTACCTTAGCTCCCCTGTCAGTGAACCGAATCAGAATTAAACTCTTCTGGAGTATACGCCTTTACACTAATTGCGTGAATATCCTTGCTCATCATCTCGCCTAATGCGGCATAAACTAGGCGGTGTCGAGACATTGCCGGCTTTCCAGAGAATTCTGAAGAGACAATAGTGAGAAGGTAGTGTCCACCGCCGCTCTTGGCGCCCTCATGTCCCGCATGCCGGGCGCTCTCGTCAGAGAGTTCAATGCTCTCAGGATTGAGTGTGGCAAGTTTCTGTTTGATTAGTTCGATCGTTTTCAATTGTGTCGTGACCGCTAATTTAAGTAGGAAAGACTTTCTTGAACGGTTTGACTGTAACTCTTGCATAGACACCTGCAGTAACGTAGGGGTCCGCTTCTGCCCAAGCACGAGCAGCTGTTAGTGACTCAAACTCAGCCACGATAAGGCTTCCAGAGAACCCTGCTGGACCTGGGTCGGGGCTGTCGACTGACGGGCAGGGGCCCGCCAGGATGAGGCGTCCGTCATTCTGCAAAGTATTGAGTCGTTCCAGATGGGCGGAACGGGCCGCCAGACGGTTTTCTAGGCTATTGGGGGCATCCTCAGCATTTATCACGTAGAGCATCATTTTCCTTTTTCCTCCTTGTCTTCTACATACTTTGCCAGCATCAGCGCTTGTAACAAAACAAAAGTCAGCATCAGGCCCATGAACCCGAATAGTTTGAAATTAACCCAAGCCTCGGTGGAATAATTGAAGGCCACGTAGAGATTGATCCCGCCCATCGATGCAAAAAAACCTGCCCAACTCGTATTGAGTCGCCCCCATATTCTATCGGGCAGACTGATTTGTTCTTTCATCATCACGCGGATCAAGTTCTTATTGAAAAAACTATGGGCCACCAGTAATGCGCCGGCAAATAGCCAGTAGAGCACCGAGGGCTTCCACTTGATGAAGGTTTCGTCCTGAAGTATGAGTGTGGCTCCACCGAATACGCCGATAATGACAAGGCTCACCCATAGCATCGTGTCGACCTTGCGGTGACGGAACCAGACCCAGCCGATCTGTAGAAAAGTAGCAGCAATAGCCACGGCAGTGGCGGTATAGATGCCATAGATCTTGAATGCGATGAAGAACAAGATGACCGGGAAAAGGTCGAATAAAAACTTCATAAATGCTGGATGATAGATTTGTGGTTGGTAACGAAAACAGTTATGACAGCTGAAACTGGGAAAAGCTCCTAGATTTTTGAACTAGCCAAAGTATAGTTCAGTGTAAATGCATCGGCGTTGTTTTTCCCTCTTCGGGGAATTCGGCATGTACTACCTCCCCCTCCGGATTTGGAAACAGGGGTGCGCCACACTCTTCGCAGTATTCAAGAGGAAAGCGATTATCCAGCAGTGTGACATGGGTTACGCCACATTCACGAAGTGTCGTTTCGATCTGTGCCACGGTATCATTAGTCTCGTCTTCCTCACCGACCAGTGCCCAAACAATGCCGTAGAGCACGTCGTCACGATCCTTGAAGGTGAAGCTGATGCGATACTCTTCTAGCCATTGATCAAAAAATGGTGCGATCACAGCGCGTAAGCCACTTGCAGGGATATTTAGCGTGGACTGTAGAAAATCGATAGTGGCGTGCATGGAGTAAGGGCGAGCGAGGCGGTCTGCCATGCGCCAAGCGGAAAAGAAGCCATCCGGCAATAGCAGCTCCAGAGCGCAACCTTGGAATAGCGGGCGGAGTGCTTCGCTGCCGGGAGCCTGCCAAGCAAGTAATATCTCTTGTTTCTGAGTCTTAGTCTCGGGTACCTTCCCGACTTGGCTAGTTCCAATAGGCTCCTGCCACTGGAACATGGGTTTCCCCCGGGGTACAGCAATGGCGCCGAGGAGGTATCGAGTGTCTGATAGAAATCGCCCTGTCTCAGCCAACTGACGCGGGTTCATGTGTAAGTCACGATTCTCAGTTGCGGCTGCCCAAAGTTTATTGGCCAGTTCATGAGTCAGATGGTAACCACGAGGTAGTTGGTCTGGGCTGAATAGGTAATCCGCTAAGGAAAACTGAATATCCGCTGCCAGCACTTGTGCTTGCAGATGCGTTCGTAGACTGGCGAGCATTGGCTCTGGAATGGGACCAGAGGGGATCGAAAAGCGTGACCAGGTCAGTACTGGAGCTGCGAACATCAGCACGTCATAGTTGCCGTCTTCATGGGTCAAGACACTGCATTCAATCGCCGCTTCGATGGCATGGATGAACTCGCCATAACCAGCCGGATCGGTTTCATAAAGCTGATCCAGTGCTGTTTCTAGATTCTGATCATCACCCGTACGCAACTGGCCGTGGATCTTCGCTGCCAGTAGATTTTCCCAGAAGGCATCTTCAATCCGGCTCCCAGAAGCGGCGAGCCCTGCTGCTAGACGCGAGAGCTCCTGAACGGCGCGTGGGGATTTGCTGCGGTGCGGGGCACGAGTTTTTTTCATAACAGAGGCCGGCACATAATGATCAACAGCCCATTTTAACCTAAATGATCTGATTGGGCAGAGTGGGTTGTACACAGAACTTCCTTTCTCTTATCTGATCAGATACCCGCCCCTCGCGTGCTACGGTTCGACAATTCCGCTACACTTCGTGTTTTCCACACGATCTCTGAGTTTTCTTTGATTTGCGGCCCTACCATTGCCTTCTATATGGTCATCACACTATTGGAGTGACTAATGTTCATCAGTGTTCTTGAGCTTTTCAAAATTGGCATAGGTCCCTCAAGCTCCCATACCATGGGGCCAATGGTGGCGGCCAGTGATTTCCGTAGTCGCATTCAGACTTTAGCCGCAACTAATCCGGTTGATCCGGATCTCCATGTTCGCTGCATCCTGAAAGGTTCTCTGGCATTCACCGGGAAGGGCCACGCGGCTGATCGTGCTGTAGCATTGGGGCTGCATGGATATTCGCCAGAGGGCCTAGCTGAGCAGTCGGTAAATGAACTGATGGAGCGGCTATGGAATGGTCGATCAATCACGCTGAGTGAGACACTATCGGTGAGGTTTAGTGCGGCAATAGATGTGGTTTTTGATCGCAGCCAGCCGTTGCCGCAGCATCCGAATGGCATGATCTTCGAACTGCTCGACGGCAGTGGGAAAATAGTTCTGTCAGAGACTTATTTTTCGATAGGTGGGGGTTTCGTCAATACGCTTGCTGAAATTAGCAAGCTGGATGCGCCGCTTAAAATGGAGTCTGCTAGTTCGTGTCCCTATCCATTTGATTCAGCCGATTCCATGGTTAAGATGGCGGACGAGAGCGGCTTGTCGATCGCGATGCTAAAGCGGTTGAATGAACACACTAAGATGACCGATGATGCGCTGAATCAAGGGTTAGATGCTTTATGGCGTGCAATGCAGGTATGCCTTGAGAAGGGATTGGCAATAGAAGGTGTTCTACCTGGAAGTCTCAATCTGCCGCGACGGGCAAAAGCTTTATTCAAGCAGCTGCAAGATGCCCCTTTAGAGGCCAATCTGAATGACTGGCTATGCGCCTATGCCATGGCGGTGAATGAGGAAAATGCAGCAGGACATATGGTGGTGACTGCGCCGACTAATGGTGCTGCAGGGGTGATCCCAGCTGTTCTGTATTACCTTGTTCACCATGAAGGCGGGACACAGGAGCAGGTTCGGGAGTTTCTACTCACTGCTGCTGCGGTGGGTGGCATCATCAAGCATAGGAGCTCGATTTCAGGGGCGGAAGTCGGGTGCCAGGGTGAGGTTGGTTCTGCCGCTGCCATGGCGGCAGCTGGTTTATGCGCGGTACGTGGTGGTAGTCCTCAACAGATTGAGAATGCCGCGGAAATCGCGCTTGAGCACCACTTGGGCATGACCTGTGATCCGGTTGGCGGGTTGGTGCAGGTTCCTTGCATTGAGCGAAATGGATTCGGTGCCATCAAGGCGGTCACTGCAGCTTCGTTGGCGAAGCGCGGGAGTGGAATACACTTCATGCCGCTGGATGGATGTATTGCCGCGATGAAGCAAACTGGCCTAGAGATGTCAGTAAAGTTCAAGGAGACTTCTCTGGGTGGATTGGCGGTAAGTATTACTGAATGCTAGAAATCCCTGAGTAACATCGTTGGTCGATGATCATGCCTCTTGCTGACATCATCCTATCGGTCCATTTTCTGTTTGTGCTATTTGTGGTCAGTAGCCTACCTCTTATTTGGGTCGGTTCGGCGTGTGGGTGGGATTACGTCCGTAATCGTCATTTTCGGCTTATCCACCTTGGCGCGATTCTATTTGTAGCCGGCGAATCATTGCTAGGATTTGTTTGTCCGCTCACCGCTTGGGAGGATGAGTTACGTCAGTCTGAGGAACGAGGAAGCTTCATTCAGCGGTGGCTGCACTTCATCCTGTTCTACGATTTTCCAGAAGGAGTATTGACTGTAGTCTACGTGCTGTTCGCATTGTTAGTTGTGGTCACCTTGCGATTGGTGCCCCCGCGATGAAAGTTTCTAGATGGGTTTGTAGCAATCGAGCTTAGCAGTGCGACTAGATGGAATGTAGGTGTGGGGCTGTTTTAACGGATGGCGACGGTCAAGCGAGTGTCGCCACGTAAGAGACTGAACATGAGCCTGTCAGAGTAAATGAGATGGAGGGCGGGCACGAGGGCTAAAGGTTCAATGCGTTGCGTATGTTCAGTATCTCAGCTGTTTCGGGTGAAAATGTTTCCTGGTCAAATGCCATGTCACCATCAACAATCGGCTTGCCCTCAGCCTTAAGTCCACGGAAATTATATAGCGACGTATCTGCTAAGTGCGAGGGCTGTACATTTTGTAGCGCGGTAAACATAGTCTCCAGTCTGCCTGGAAATTTTCGCTCCCACTGTTGCAGCATCTCTTTAACTGCCTGGCGCTGCAAATTCTTCTGAGAGCCGCACAGGTTACAGGGGATGATGGGAAAGCTCTCTGCATCGGCGTAAGCGGCGAGGTCATTTTCTTTGCAGTATGCAAGTGGGCGGATCACGATGTGTCGGCCATCATCACTCACTAACTTTGGCGGCATTGTTTTAAGCTTGCCACCATAAAATAGGTTGAGAAATAAAGTTTCGAGTATGTCATCTCGGTGGTGACCTAGCGCGATTTTGGTAGCACCAAGTTCGCTCGCGATGCGATATAGGACCCCCCGGCGCAGCCGAGAACAGAGGCTGCAAGTAGTTTTGCCTTCAGCGATGACACGTTTAACAACGCTGTAGGTATCCTGTTCAACGATATGAAACGGTATGCCGATATCGGTGAGATATTCCGGTAGCACATGTTCAGGGAAGCCGGGTTGTTTCTGGTCTAGATTTACTGCAATTAATTCGAATTGTAGTGGCGCATGAGCTTGTAGATTTCGCAGGATATCAAGTAGAGCGTAGCTATCCTTTCCGCCGGACAGGCAGACCATCACCCGGTCGCCCGCTTCGATCATGTTGAAGTCGGCTATCGCGGAGCCAACCAACCGCCTCAAACGTTTGTGTAGTTTGTTGGTGTTGTACTGCTTCTTTCTGGATAAAACTTCCATTTCAAATTTGAATGAGTTCAGGATGGAAATTTATTGGCATTTTCCCAGATTGCAGGCAGCTTGCACAGTGTGGGTCTTCGGACGAGTGCTCAGTGAGTCGCTGACATAAAATATTCGCACGGTAAGAAACCCGCTTATATATTTCCTTTTGATATAAGTAAATAGATTGATAGTATTTAATATTATATGGATCCTTTGTTATTCTCTCGGCCATCGGTCATCAAGACTTTGTCAGGTGATGTAAATGAGCACACTTACTACCTCGGGAATGGGACATGTCGCACCAGAGGCAACGGCCAGACGGTTACCAACAGATATCAAGCAAAGAATTCTTAATGCCGTTGTAGGCATCGAATATGGCTCGGTCGAAGTGGTGATCCACGATAGCAAAGTCGTGCAGATTGAGTGTAGGGAGAGAATTCGTGTCGGACGTGGTGATTCGAAAAGTAAGACTACGAAATCATGATGCTTTCAAAATTGTGGGTTGCTAAATAGAGCTGTTTTAGCTTGGCAGCTAAACAACCACCGACCATAAATAATATGGAGGTGAAAATAACAATCAGATGATGGTGACTGACCGGAATGCCGGAGGCGCTATTCAGGAGAAAATAATGAGGAAATATTGGCAAATCGCACTTGTATCGGCAATTGGCATATTACCCATTGCGCCGATTCAGGCAAATGTGAATAACGGACAATCTGGAAAAGAGCAATCCGCCAGGCAAGGAGTTCAGCAGTTAGCTCAAGCTGGAACATCTGCTAAGTCCAACAATCGGGCTGAGTCAGAAGGTAACAGTTACAAGTGGTCGATTAAGACACCAGATCAACCTATTGCTCCACCTAATCCTAATCAGTATCTGTATTTGGATCGTGAGTACGATTGGTGGGAACAGCCCGGAACAAAGTCGGCAGCGGCCCCAAAACCCGTGAGTTATCATCGGCGTTCCAACGGCTATGCGACGAATCCTGACTCCGATCCACCAAGATACGTTCGCCAACTAAGCGAGATCGGTATCGAAGCATTCAAGAACGTGGATTGGTTGGATATTGGTCTCGAACACCGTACGCGTTATGAGATGCGTCATAACGATATCCGGCACGTTGAGGGTGGATATGACAATCCTTTCTTTCTTCGCCATCGTGCCTATCTTGGGATAAAAAGGATTATCGATCCTATACGCGGTGCAGTTGAGTTTCAGGATTCGAGGGTTTACAACCATAAATTTCCGAGTACCGACCAAGAGAACAATCCCTACGATTTGATTCAGGGATATGGTGAACTTTATTTCAAAAATGCGTTGGGTCAGGATGATCGTGGACAAGATACACCAGCTAGACTCCGAGTGGGCCGTATGGCCTACGAGGTAACTGATCGCCGATTTATAGCGCGAAATGAATGGCGTAATACGACGAATAGTTTTGAAGGGTTTCGCTTAAATCTAGGCAAACAAGATAACCCATGGGAACTCGATCTATTTGGACTCCAACCAGTAAAAAGGCTGCAGACTGAATTTGATAGACGTAATGACCATTTGTGGTTTTATGGTGCGATCGGTACTTGGCGCAAGTGGTCAGACATTGTCAGCATACAACCCTACTACATGGGGCAAACGCAAGCTGCCGATGCAAATGGCCGAACAGACACCAGCAAACTCGAGCGAGAGATCCATATGCCCGGTTTCCGAGTATATGGGAAGGTCGGAGACTGGTTTGATTACGATGCGAGCTTTAATTACCAACTCGGTTATCAGTACGATACGCTCGGAGCACTATCGGGAACCAATAGATTCAAACACGAAAAGATTGACGCTCATGGATATACGATTGAAGCAGGCAGAACCTTTAATAGCTACGCTTGGAAGCCACGAGTAAGCGCATTTTATGGTTACGCATCAGGCGATAAAGACCCTAACGACAACGTAAACAATCGATTTGATCGATTCTTTGGTTTTGCACGACCTTGGTCTGCTGATCACTATGTGATTTATGAAAATGTTAAATCACCTAAAATTAGGTTTGACCTCCAGCCGACTCAGAAATTCGGAATAGAGGCAGGGTATTCATGGTTTTGGCTGGCCAGCAATAAGGATCGGCTGTTTGACACCTTTGACGGGAATATTAGCGTCGTCAATGACCCTAAATTAAATCGCAATAAAGCAGGAACCTGGGGCGACTATGCTGGAGGAGCATTTGAGGGGAGGCTTCGCTATCAGCTGACTCCAAAAGTCAATACCGTACTTGGATACACTCATTTTACGTCAGGAAATTTTGTACAAAATGCAATCGGAGCAGCGCCAACTCATATTGCTCAACGTTCAGGTAATACTGATTTCCTCTACTTTGAAGTTCTGATTAGCGCTTTTTAAATTGAATTTACTTAAACATCATTTCTAAAGGAAAGGTCATGAATATTAAAACGTGGCTGCCAGCAGCTTTACTGGCGAGTCTAATAATCAGCAGTAACGCATCTGCAGATAGAGTTTTACTCAATGTGTCCTATGATCCAACACGAGAGCTATACCAAGAATTTAATGCCTCGTTCATCAAACAGTGGCAGGCAAAAACAGGAGAGAAGGTAGCCGTTAGGCAATCCCACGGGGGTTCTGGTAAGCAGGCGCGATCGGTAATTGATGGCCTTGAGGCGGATGTGGTGACCCTTGCTCTGGCGAATGACATCAATGCAATCTCTGAGAAGGCAAAATTGCTGCCTGAAGATTGGCAGAAGCGACTTGCTCGTAACAGCACGCCCTATACCTCAACCATCATCTTCCTGGTGCGTAAAGGCAATCCTAAGGGGGTCAAGGACTGGAATGATCTGGCCCGACCCGGTGTATCCGTGGTCACCCCAAATCCCAAAACTTCTGGTGGCGCACAGTGGAATTATCTGGCGGCGTGGGAATATGGAAAACGAAACTTTGGTGAGGCCAGAGCCAAAGAGTTTGTTGCTGATATCTACAAGAATGTGCCGGTACTAGATTCTGGTGCGCGTGGATCGACCACAACTTTTGTTGAACGTGGTGTCGGAGATGTATTCATCTCATGGGAGAATGAGGCTTTTCTGGCAATCAAGGAGTATGGTCCAGGTAAGTTCGAGATGGTGGTGCCTTCACTTAGCATATTAGCTGAGCCCCCCGTTGCAATCGTAGACAAGGTGGTAGACAAGAGGGGTACACGCGATCTGGCAGAAGCCTATCTGCAGTATCTCTATTCAGAGGAGGGGCAGGAGATCGCCGCAAAGAATTTTTACAGGCCGTCCAATCAGAAGGTTGCAGCAAAATATGCTAAGCAGTTTCCGGCGATGACGCTTTTTAGAATTGATGAGGCTTTCGGCGGATGGAAGAATGCGCACAAAATTCACTTCTCTGATGGCGGGACGTTTGACCAAATCTACCAAAAGTGATCATGCTGAGAAGCCAAAAAAATGGACTAATGGGAGTGCATAATTGAGTACGTTCAAGCGGCACAGTATCCTGCCAGGGTTCAATTTAGCGCTCGGATTCACATTACTATATCTCAGCCTAATTGTATTGATACCACTATCGGCAGCCTTTATTCGCACGACAGAACTCAGTTGGCAAGAGTTCTGGTTTGCAGTGACGACCCCGCGCGTGATGGCATCATATCGACTGACTTTTGGAGCGTCGTTTGCAGCAGCACTGGTCAATGCAGTATTCGGATTGCTAGTGGCTTGGGTGCTGGTACGTTACCGCTTTCCCGGCAAGAAGTTGATAGATGCTTTAGTAGATCTACCGTTTGCACTCCCGACTGCTGTCGCTGGTATCGCATTGACAGCGCTCTATGCGGGTAATGGCTGGATTGGACAGTATCTGGAGCCGTTGGGTATAAAGGTGGCATTTACACCGATCGGCGTATTCGTGGCGCTGACCTTTATCGGATTGCCATTCGTAGTGAGGACGGTGCAGCCGGTTCTTGAAGACATTGAGTCCGAACTGGAGGAGGCCGCAGCCATGCTGGGTGCAAACCGGTTGCAGACCTTTTCGAGAATAATCTTTCCGACGATTTTCCCTGCACTTATGACTGGTTTTGCACTTGCTTTTGCCCGTGCAATCGGCGAATACGGGTCGGTTATTTTCATTGCTGGCAATATGCCGATGGTCTCTGAGATCACACCTCTACTAATCATCACCAAGCTTGAACAGTACGATTATGCAGGCGCTACTGCTTTGGCTGTAGTGATGCTAGTCATTTCATTTATTCTGCTTCTAGTTATCAATTTACTACAGTGGTGGGGCCGGCGTCGTAGCGCCTTGGCATGACAATGGCTACTAATACACTCTCTTCAACTTCACGCGTGCGGCGCACACTAACCACCCAGGAGCCCAGTTGGGTACGTAGGGCTCTGATCGGGTTAGCACTTGCATTCTTGACACTGTTTCTTTTTGTGCCGTTGATATTGGTATTCTACGAGGCACTGAAAAAGGGGGTCGATGTCTACTTCGCTGCCATTATCGAACCGGATGCGTTATCAGCAATTCAACTTACTTTGACCGTTGCAGCAATTGCTGTGCCACTCAATCTGGTTTTTGGTGTGGCGGCTGCTTGGGCCATTGCCAAGTTTGAATTCCGTGGTAAGAATTTGCTGATAACGTTGATCGACCTACCGTTCTCGGTATCCCCGGTAGTCTCGGGGTTGATCTACGTTCTGATCTTTGGTTTGCAGGGATGGTTGGGCCCATGGTTGGCTGAGCACGACATCAAGGTCATATTTGCGGTAACCGGCATTGTGTTGGCGACAGTTTTCGTGACGGTCCCCTTTATCGCGCGCGAATTGATTCCGCTGATGCAGGCACAAGGTACGGAGGAAGAGGAAGCGGCTGTGGCGCTGGGGGCTAATGGATGGCAGACCTTCTCACGGGTAACGCTACCAAACATCAAATGGGGTCTTTTGTACGGCACCATCCTTTGCAATGCGCGGGCGATGGGTGAGTTTGGTGCAGTATCGGTTGTATCTGGCCATATTCGGGGTAGTACCAATACCTTGCCATTGCACGTCGAGATTCTTTATAACGAGTATAATTTTGCGGCCGCATTTGCAGTGGCTTCGTTGCTTGCGTTACTTGCGCTCGTGACGCTGGCACTGAAGACTGTGGTCGAATCTAAGATCACGCAACCCAAGGAGAATGCTGATGAGCATCGAAGTGCGTAATCTATCTAAGCAGTTCGGAACTTTTGCTGCGCTGCGTGATGTCAGTCTAGAAGTACGGTCAGGTGAGTTGCTTGCATTACTTGGGCCCTCGGGTTCTGGCAAGACTACTCTACTGCGCGTGATCGCAGGACTCGATGTGGCGGATGCAGGACAAGTTCTCTTTCAAGGCGAGGATGCTACCGACCAGCATGTCCGAGAACGGCAAGTGGGTTTTGTATTCCAGCACTATGCATTATTTCGTAATATGACCATATTCGAGAACGTTGCTTTCGGTTTGCGGGTTCGCCCGAAGGATGTACGCCCACCTGATGCTGAGATACGAGACCGCGTGCATGAGCTGCTTAAGCTAGTACAACTCGACTGGCTGGCAGAGCGTTATCCGCACCAACTCTCTGGTGGGCAGCGGCAGCGTATCGCTCTGGCGAGAGCATTGGCAGTTGAGCCAAAGGTATTGTTATTGGATGAGCCTTTCGGTGCGCTTGATGCTAAGGTTCGTAAGGAGTTGCGTTCTTGGCTGAGGCGACTGCATGATGATATGCACATCACGAGCGTGTTCGTTACACATGATCAGGAAGAGGCGTTAGAAGTAGCGGACCGAGTGGTGGTTATGAATGAAGGCCGTATCGAGCAGATCGGCACGCCGGACGAAGTCTATGAGAATCCTGCGAGTCCATTCGTCTATGAGTTTCTTGGCAATGTAAACTTATTTCATAGTCGTCTGCACCGCGGACGGGCTTGGATTGATGGTATAGAGGTTGATGCACCTGAGCATGCCGAGGCAGAGGAGCTCGCGGCGGTAGCTTACGTTCGTCCTCACGATATTGAAGTCGATCGTACTGCTCAGGGGGATACCGCACTTGCAGCCCGCGTCACTCATGTTCTTTCGGTCGGCCCAATAGTCCGCTTAGAACTAGTCCGTGATGATAGCGAAGATAAAAATCCAATCCAGGTCGAGATAAGCAAGGAACGCTTTCGTGAGTTGCAGCTGGTGAGAGGTGATCAAGTCTTCATCAAGCCACGCCGTTTTGATCTATTTCCGAGTCGGATACATTAGAGATATTTCGGCCACGTCTACTGTCTTAGTATTGATCATCTCTCGGCTTTCCGAAAGTCCGTCGGGGCGGTTTGGCAGAACATTTTTATGTTAGAATTTCAAACTTCCATAGTAATAAGAAGAGCATGCTGAAGAACGATAAAAAAGTCGGAGAGAAGGGGGCGGCAATACCAACAAAAAGATCCCTACGCTGGCCGATCGCGTTAGCTAGTCTCCCACTGTTTGGCATGGTCGCCGCTTTTGGTATTGCACCAGATACCTCCTTGAAAGATGTGCCTGTGCAGCAAGTTGTCCTCAATCTTGATCTCCCCGAGACCTCCAGTTCTACGATCACCGATACCACTTTCTGGCGTCAGGAGCGTATCCAGCGAGGGGATACCGTTGCCGCACTGCTTTCTCGGTTTGAGGTAAATAATCTGGATGCAGCTAATTTCCTGCATGAGGCTAGAAACATCAAGGCCATGCATCAGCTGGTACCCGGCAGGATTGTCCATGCGCAGACCACCGAGAGTGGAGAGTTGCGCATGCTTCGCTACTTCCCTGGGGGTAGTGAGCAGTTTTTGATGGAAAAAACGGACGGTGCTTTTAAGCTAATCGAACAACCGATTGAACTTGAGAAGCACGTCCAGATGAAATCGGGCGTAATAAACAGTTCATTATTTGCCGCCACCGACAGTGCGGGGGTGCCCGATAACATCACCACCCAGATTGTCGACATCTTTTCTTCCGATATTGATTTTCATCGAGACTTGCGCAAGGGCGATCGATTCACCGTAGTCTATGAATCACTTCATAATGACGGTGAGCTTGCTAGAGCTGGACGGATACTGGCGGTTGAGTTTGTAAACCAGGGGACACCTTACAAGGCGGTATACTTTCAGGCGGATGATGGCAATAGCGGCTATTACGCCCCCGACGGCAAGAATCTACGCAAAGCATTTTTGCGCTCACCGCTGGAATTTTCTCGTGTCAGCTCAGGTTTCTCAAGCGCACGCTTTCATCCTGTGCTTCAAACCTGGCGGGCCCATAAGGGAGTCGATTATGCTGCTCCAACGGGCACGAGGGTTAAGGCGACTGCCAATGGTACTGTGGCATTCTCTGGATGGCAGAGTGGTTATGGCAATGTAGTCATCTTGCAACATCAAGGTCAATACACCACCGCTTACGGTCATCTGTCTGCTTTTTCCAAGGGCCTGCGGAAGGGGCAGCGTGTTAGCCAGAACGATGTAATCGGTTATGTCGGAGCGACTGGCATGGCAACTGGCCCACATCTACATTATGAATTCCGTGTCAGTGGTGTCCAGCGCGATCCGCTGCGCGTGACTATGCCTGCAGCCATACCCATTCCGGCTCAAAATATGACAATATTTCACGAGAATACTAGGCCGCTGACAGCTCGGCTGGATATGCTACGCAATACCAATCTTGGATCCTTGGACTAGTCTAGAAGTCTGGGAGCGACTTGGCTACATAGCTGACGCCATCTGAATTGAAACCCATTTACTATATCGGCATCATGTCTGGTACCAGTCTGGATGGGATAGATGTGATTTTGTCGGACTCAAGTACATCCCTTCCCTCGTTAGCATGCACCTATTATCTGCCATACGACAAGAATCTACGTCAGCAGATATTGGATCTACACCAGCCTGGCAATGATGAGCTGCACCGAGCGGCCGTTCTTAGTAATGAATTGGCCCGCAGCTATGCTGAGGCTGTAGTTGGTCTACTCACAAAGAGTGGCGTCTCCCCGCAAGATGTTACAGCCATTGGCTGTCATGGTCAGACCATACGACACTGTCCACAACCCGAGAGGAGCTACACGCTACAGTTGGGCAATGCCGCTTTACTGGCAGAGCTTACCGGCATCACTGTAGTGGCAGACTTCAGAAGCCGTGATATTGCGGCTGGCGGCCAGGGTGCCCCACTTGTGCCGAAGTTTCACCAAGCTTTGTTCACAGATCTGAAAAATCATCGTGTCATTGTTAATATCGGCGGGATTTCTAACCTTACCAGTCTTACACCCTCTGGAGGGGTTGCTGGATTTGATTGCGGCCCTGGCAATCTACTCATGGATGCATGGTGCCTGCGCCACCTGGGAGAGACGTATGATCACGATGGTGCATGGGCTAGATCAGGAAAAGTAATTCCAGAATTGCTTGAGAGGCTCTTCGAATTGGAATTTTTTTCATTACCACCCCCGAAGAGTACTGGTCGGGAGTTATTTAATCTCTCCTGGCTGGAGGGTTATTTGTCTGGAATGGAGAAGCCAGAAGATGTGCAGTCGACTCTGTTGCAACTCACCACCTCAAGTATCGCCAAATCATTGCTGTCACACTTTCCGAGTGCTGTAGAAGTCTTTTTATGTGGTGGTGGGGCACGAAATACAGATCTAGTTGAGAGATTGCGGGCTGCATTACCAATGAAAAGAGTCGAGTTAACAGATGTGCTAGGTGTGGATGCCGATTGGCTGGAGGCATTCGCTTTCGCCTGGCTGGCGCAGCAGGCTATGGTGGGAGCTCCGGGCAACCTTCCTGAAGTAACTGGTGCAAGAGGCCCGAGAATTCTCGGGGCGATTTACCAAGCTTGAATTTCAGATTGAGGTTGAAACCGCAGCATTACTGAGTAGCTTCCCCATCAAGATAATCAAAAATGGGAGCTAGGCCACCATTTTTGAATACAAACTTGTTCCAGCGGGTTTTATGCTGAGAATGAAGAACCGCAACCACAGGTAGAAGCAGCACCTGGATTTTTAATCACGAATTGGGCACCCTCAGGATTTTCCTGATAATCAATTTCTGCGCCCACCAAGTATTGGAAGCTCATTGGGTCAATCAGCAGTTTCACCCCATTCTTCTCCATGACGGTATCGTCTTCATTAATCATCTCGTCAAAGGTAAAGCCGTACTTGAAACCAGAACAGCCGCCCCCGCTTACAAAAACTCTGAGTTTAAGTTCGTTGTTACCATCCTCTTCGATCAATTGTTTGACCTTATCCGCCGCATTATTGGTAAAGATCAATGGGGAATGTATCTCGGTAAGTGAGCTTGTTTCGGTGACTGTGTTCATGTTTAGCTCTATGTGGATTAACTGAAAATATATATCCTGCTACTGAGCCAAGATCAGCCACTTATGGCCGGTGTGTCAGCGGCATTCGTCAATGCAATCTCATCGGTCTTTTTAGCTTGGTCTACTCGGTCCTGATGGACCAATACACCCTCAATAGTTGCCCCGAGTTGAATTTCCAAGGCACGGTAATATACATCTCCAGATACCTTAGCCTTGGCTTGTAGCTCTAGGTATTCTACAGCATGCACCGGCCCGATCACGGTTCCATTAATGACCGCATGGGACACATGAATCTTGCCCTCAACGCTCGCCTGATCACTTAGAACTAGTGTGCTGGGCTTGTCACCCATTGCGGTGATATCTCCACGAACGTGCCCATCTATACGTAGGCCGCCACTGAACGTGATGTCACCGGCGACGTGAGTGCCTATACCGATGAGAGAGTCAATCTGGCTCTGGGGCTTGTTGGTCTTTTTTCCAAACATTCTATTCTTCCTTTACGAGGGTAGATTTACAACTTGTGTTAACTTTGGCTGCGACATACCATTTTCGAAGACTCGTACTTGCAGGCTCTCCACTATGACGTCAGGCTGTAAGTGAAAACTTTTCTCCACTCGCTGATAAAATTTAAAGTTGATGATAGGTGTCTTTGAAGGGCCCTCATCTGGGAGAGGTATTGCCACTTTCCGTCCATTCTGCAGTAAATTGACTGTGAATTCTAGGTTCCCCTGGAAATCTTTGTTACGCTGTTTCCCCTGAACTAGCAAAAGACTATACCGAAACTCTCCAGGAGATTGCCCCCGAGTCAGTTTGAAATGATATACGGAGACACCGCTGCCGGCCATTTCGGTGCCTGACATGAAGGTCTGCAAAAATGCTAGGTCTTCCTTCAACTGGATGCTCTCATCTCCCAGAGCCTTAACCTGTTTGACGAGGTCATCACGTGCCGCAACCTCCATCTGAGCGCGGCGTTCTAGTCCGATTGCTTCTATCCGAAGGGCTTCATTATCCTGCTGTAATTGCACATTTAATTTAGATAGCCGGTCCAGCTCATTTGAAGCACCTTGCATGTCAAAATTTGCAAACTTACGCCCGGTATCATAAACGCCCAGATATAGCCCGAGACTCAGTGCGAATCCGATCACCGCGATAATGGTTAGCCAGCGCAGATACCACGGAAAGTGTGGACGCACAGCTACTCGTGGGGCGGAGATGCCAAATTTTTTCTTTAAAGATTTTACTATGGGCATCAGGGATTATAGTAAGGTGATCTCAGCGTATTTAAGGTAACAGTGCAACATGATCAATCGCAAGGGTTTCCGGCAGGCCAAACATGAGATTCATATTCTGTACGGCTTGGCCTGCAGCACCCTTAACCAGATTATCCGTCACCGATAGTACCACTACAGTATCGCTTCCCTGTGGACGATGTACCGCGATGCGACAGAGATTAGACCCTCTTACTGAGCGGGTTTCAGGATGGCTACCCATGGGAAGCACATCAACGAATGGTTCGTTGGCATAACGTTCCTCAAACAGGGACTGTAAATCAGCATCTGCGGTGAGTCTTGCATAGAGTGTGGCATGTATGCCGCGGATCATGGGCGTGAGGTGTGGGACAAATGTAAGTCCAACCGACTTTGCGGCCATATTAGATAGTCCTTGCCTAATTTCTGGTAGATGGCGGTGGCCCGGAACCCCATACGCCTTGAAATTGTCAGAAGCTTCGGCAAAAAGTGTGTGTACTTCTGCCTTGCGCCCCGCACCAGAGACACCTGACTTTGCGTCTGCGATAAGATGGTCCATATCTACGATGCCAGACTCTATCAAGGGAAGGAACCCCAGTTGCACCGCTGTAGGATAGCAGCCCGGATTGGCCACCAATCGAGCTTTCTTGATCTGATCTCGGTTGATTTCAGGTAGTCCATAGACAGCTTCTGCCACCAGCTCTGGACAGGAGTGAGTCATTCCATACCACTTTTCCCATTCTGCGACATCCTTGATGCGAAAATCAGCAGCCAGGTCTATCACTCTCACACCTGCATCGAGCAGATGCTTAGTCTGCTGCATAGCAATACCATTGGGTGTGGCAAAGAATACCACCGAGCACTTTTCCAACGAGGCTTCGGCGGGGTCACAAAAATTAAGAGATACCCGTCCACGAAGACTGGGGAATAGATCCGATACAGGCATACCTGCTTCCTGGCGCGAGGTGATGGCCTCTATCTGTACCTCAGGGTGTTGAGAAAGAATCCGTAATAACTCGACGCCGGTATATCCGGTTCCGCCAACGATGCCAACTTTAATCATAGAATCCCCATGGTTCTGCTAAACGAGCGTTATTTATCCCCAATCTGTCAACCTTGCTCTCTTTGCAGGGAAACGAAAAGAATCATATATATGACAAGAAACAAATAAGAAAGCGATTATAAGCACCAAACAAAAAAGCCGCCAGAAGTTGGCGGCTTTTCCGGGATACAAGAAAGGCTTAACGCTTGGAGAATTGCTTGCGCCGACGGGCCTTGCGCAGACCAACCTTCTTCCGCTCAACCTCACGCGCGTCGCGTGTAACCAGACC
>Ga0209553_1000457_pt1 | contig 21399 bp, 15 predicted proteins | sample LauGreFBDMM110DN_2_FD_188217 | JGI IMG/M metagenome (GOLD analysis project Ga0209553, IMG submission 188217) | Freshwater lake microbial communities from Lake Michigan, USA - Fa13.BD.MM110.DN (SPAdes) (version 2) | ecosystem: Environmental > Aquatic > Freshwater > Lake | place: Lake Michigan...
GAGATAGAGGTTGTTGATAATCTGTGCATTGGATTGACCGGCATACAGTGCGACATATTCTGCCGAATTGCTGAATTCGGCGGCAAGCGTCGTGAGTTGCGCTTGGGTTGCAGCTACGGTGCTAGATAATCTACCTTCCCAGTACGCTAGGCCTACGGGATCAGCCGGACGATTAAAGTAAGCCACATAAAGTCTTTGTACTGCATCGGTATTAATAGCCATTTGTTCTCTCCATTTATGAAAACTACAAAACTACATTAGGGATTTCATTTCTATTTCTATTTCTATTTCTATTTGTGGCATCACAACGTAGCTTGCAATACCTAACCTGCATGATCTGTATCTGTGAGCGGATAATGGCAGAAGGTACAATCTATTTATGTGACGATCATCACATAAATAGATAAATTTCTACAATTATGATGTTTTTTTCCACAAATCTGATTTGTCAAACCAGTTTGCAGGATTATTTACGCGAAAGCAAGCTGTTTGGATTGAATCTGCTTGTATCTGTTGAAACACGCACAGTAAATCGTAGGGTGTTGGAACGCGCCCTACATTTGTTATTATTTAATGATGTATCCAGGAAGTGACGCCGGTGCCCAGGCGATTGTCGTCGATGCGGCCCTGGAAAATATAGGCTGCAGTGCCGCCGTTCTCGGGGCCGATGGCGCCGCTGACGGCCATGTTGGTCGGGCTGGCAAATTGACTATCGCCGAACAGCCGGCCGTCGCGTGCTACAGCGCCATGAGCCTGGAATTTGAAGCGTTCGTTCTGCTGGCTCACGAGGTCAAAACTGGTGGCAAAGGAAGTTCTGGCAAAGTCGACCTGAAGCTGGCCATTTTCGAGCTTGGCGGGTGACACTGAGCGGCTGGGTTCGTTAAGGATATAAGCTTCGCTCTGTTTGAGCGCAAAACCCATCGTGCCCTGGATGGGTGCCTGCCAATCAATCCCACTGGTGCGTAACAAGGCGAAATACGGGGTAATGGCCAGCACCTCTCCTTTGGCCTCGATGATTTTGACAATATCGATATTGCCCGCTTGGTCAAGCACGGTCTCCCATCGTCCCCAGATGATCTGCCGCTGCAGTTCGGGCGGGGTATTCAACACAGGCGGGGTATTCAACAGCAGCGAATTGGCGCTCCGTTGCGTGTCCAAGCTCAGATCGACATTGCTGGGGTTTAGTATCGCCTGGCTAGTACCCGCGATGGTGCCAGCGGTGATGCCAGCACCGACTCTGCGGCCGCTGGGCTCACCCTGGAGCGGCGGGGCGATGTCATCGGGCGAGAGTCCGTTGCCTTGCAACTGTTGTGGTAGCGCCTGACCTTGCTCCACTTGCAGGATTTGCCCAGCCTGATCGGCAAACAGTTCGCGACTGGTGTTACCTTCGCATGGTCCGTTGCCTGCGGGGCTACAGCTACCGCTAAAACCACTGACCACAACCCCACCAGTAATGACCGCAATGCGGGAAGTTATCTGGTCGGTTGAGACGGTAAAGTCGGTACCGCGTATGCCGATGGCAGCGACCGGGGTATTGAAACGAAAGTTCTGCCGGGATTGCATGACTGCCTCGCCGGAAATGCTGCGGGCGACGCCGTTCAACAATTCGAGCTTGATGCGAGTTTTCGCCGGATCTTGCTGGTCAACGTGATAAGCGGCGATGCGCGCACGGCTGTTGGGGCGCAAAATCAGAAAGCCATTGTCGACAGTCTTCAGGTAGACATAACCATCGGCGCCGGTAGTGAGCTCGTCGCCTTCCTGGACGGCATGCTCCAGGGCAATGGAACGGCCAGCGATCTGCACGTCACCTTTGACAAAGACGATGCGGCCAGCTTCGCCAGCCTGGGCCAGGCTCGCGGCTAGCAGCAGACCTATAGTAAGTAAAAACCGATGCAACATGGATTGCTCCTTTGTGCCATTGTGCTGTTTGTTACGGCAAATTCTGTGATAACTGTCACACATTTTATTATAAAGCAAAATGACGGCGGCGCTAGAACGGGTTGTCTTGGTGCGTGGAACGCGCCCTACGGTGCTTATTCCCATGGGTTGTAGGGTGCACTCTGTGCACCATGTCGCCTACGGTTATTCTCCCCCAGGTTCTCCAACACGAGCTATTGTATCTGCCGTTCCCGCCCAATTCTGGTCATAAATGCCTTCTTGTACATAACGATAAAAGCTTGAGTAGGGCCAATCAATCACTCTCGGTATGTAGCCATGTTTCATCGGGTTCCAGTGTATGCAATCCACGTGCCGTTGCAAATCCAGATCATCGCGGATTTGATGTTCCCAAAAGCGCCGCTGCCAAATAATCGACTCCATGCACACAATTTCTGACTCGCTCAATGGGGCATCATGCTTGAGAAGCTGTCCGCATTGCTTGCTGACGGTTCGTTTGATGATCGCCCAACGCATGGAACAGTCCGCATCACTTTGCGGCAAAGGCCAGATGCAATGCAGATGATCTGGCAACAATACCCATGCCACGATTGCAAACGGCAAGTTCATGCGCGTTGCTTCAATCCCGGCGCGCAGTGCCTAGCGAAAAGGTTCATGCGTAAGAAATTTTCCGCGTCGATATGTGTTCACCGTAAAGAAATATGTCCCATCCGGTGTATTGGCGCGACGATATTCAGGCATGAACTCTCCTGTCAAAATGACAATCCACGATTGGTATACGCAGTGCACCCTACGTGAATCCGGGATGAGGGTGCATGAAATGCACCCTACGATTTATGGGTGCAGTGCGTGGAACGCACCCTAACAATAGTAGCGCAAGAAACATGCGTTATACTTATCGGTTGTTGCGTTCTGGGTGCGTTTGTCTGTGCGGAAAATCCACTATTTATGATGGCTCACGTCTCTCCTCGCAAGTTGTCATTGTCCACCACCGCGGTTCGGGTGCTCATCGCTGCTGCCGCGGTGATGCTGACTGCATGGACACAGTTGCTGCCGCTGAGCGGCGGATCGTATTTTGCCAATGAGTGGCTGCGCGACGGTTTCATCCGCCTGCACGCGTCGAATGCGCCTGAGTCGCGCATTGTGGTGATCGATATCGATGAATCCAGCCTGACAAGCGTCGGCTCGTGGCCCTGGCCCAGAACGCGTCTCGCTACGTTGATAGAGAATCTGTTGTCGGTCTACGAAGCGCGCGGGGTGGCGCTGGATATGGTACTGCCAGAGCGGGCCGACGCCGAAGCTGATATGCGGCTGGCATTGCTGGCGCAGCACGGGCCGGTGGTGCTGGCACAGGCGTTTGATTATACCGCCCGGCCCGCTCCTTTGCGGGTAGGCCAGGTTGCCGGAGGCAGTCTAATTACTGCGCCAGCAGCAATGCTGCCGATGGCCAGCGGCTATATCGGCAATCATGCCGGTCTGGCGCAGGCGGGCAGGGTCGGCAATATCGGGGTCGTGCCGGATGAAGATGGCGCCCTGCGGCGTTTGCCGATGCTGACGCTGTTTGATGGACGACTATACCCCAGCCTGTCGTTGCAGCTTTTAAATTGCTGTGCAAACGCTGGCGCGCTGAACTTCAAGCCGGCCTCTGAAGCTTACTCGCGGATTCCATTTAGCCGTAACTGGTCGGCTTATACGGTGGTAGCGGCTGCGGATATTCTCAATTTGCATGCGCCGGTTGCGGCCGTGTCTGGACGTCTAGTGCTGGTCGGATCTTCGGCGCTGAGTTTGTCGGACCGCGTAGCGACCCCGCTTTCAGTGTCGACCAGCGGGGTGATGGTGCATGCGGCCCAATTATCCGCATTGCTGGATGCGCAGGCCGGCAATACCCCCAGCCCCTGGCCGGGACAGTGGATCGCGATCATGTTTTCAATGCTGGTAGCGGCAATAGCCGTGTATACGTTCCCGCACCTGTCGGCAGCCTCCACCGTAGTGGTGCTGAGCAGTGCGGCGCTGATATGGCTGGCGCTGGCGTATGTGATCAGTCCGCATGATGCGGTTTTTTCGACGACGGGACCGCTGGCATCCACGCTATTTTTACTGATGGTTGCAGTGCCTTTCGACTGGCAGGTGACGCAGCGTAAAGCACGCCAGCTGCGGGGGATGCTGCAGCAATACATGGCGAAATCAGTGGTGGATGAGTTGGTGCGCAGCAATGCCACCGACCCGCTTGCTCCTGTGCTGTGCAACGTGACGACGCTGATTGCAGACATGGAGGGATATACCAGCCAGGTGGAATCGCTGTCGATGGAACAAGCGGCGCAATTGACCCACGATTTTCTGGATTGTCTGACGCGGCCAGTACTGGCGCAAGGTGGCACGCTGGACAAGTATACCGGCGATGGTCTGGTGGCATTCTGGGGGGCGCCATTACCCATCAGCGATCATGCCGATCTGGCACTGGATGCGGCACAGCAAATCCTGCTGGAGGTACAGCGCTTTAGCCTAGCACGACAGCAGCATGGAAAATCGCCACTGCGGGTGCGCATCGGCATTGAAAGCGGGGTTGCGATGGCAGGCGATTTTGGCTCGTCGTATCGCATCATTTATACGGCGGTGGGCGATTGCGTCAATGTCGCTTCACGCCTGCAGGAAATGGCGCGCGATCTCCCGCACGACATCCTGATTGGACAAGGCACGGCCACTCTGGCCCAACGGCATCGCCTCCGTTTACTAGGTGAAGTGACGTTACGCGGCAAAGAAAAATTCACCAAACTGTATACGTTAGAGCCTGTCTGAGAGCCTGTGATAAATTCTGCTGCGCTTGGCGCTACCGTGTTACTCGCGAGCCGCAAGATTTCGCCTATCTAATATGATACGTCTCGTCTCTCGTTTGCTCGCGCCTCATCTCGCCCGTGCTCGCAACGAATTTTTTCACAGGCTCTGATTTGAGCAATCCAGGCCAAAGAACTAAATGGACACTGCTACTGGCGCTGCTGCTGATGATGGGCGTGCCGGCTTACGCCCAAACCAATTCGACTCAAAAAGATCTTTACCTGGATGCAATACAGTCAATCACCCAAGGACAAAGACAGGATGCCAGCAGGACATTACGCTACATGGTCCAGCAGGAGCCTGAGCACGCTGGTGCCTGGCTTGACCTGGCCATCCTGCAGTGCAAGCTGGGCTACGCGCAAGAAGCCGAACGGTTGTTTGCCGAGATCGAGGCGCGCTTCCAGCCGCCTCCTGGAATCAGGGAAATCATCGCTAGACTGCGTGCACAGGGCTGTGCTGGCTGGCAGCCAGCCGGCCGGCTGTCGCTCATGGTGGGACGCGGGATCAGCGACAATGTGAACCAGGGAGCAAGTACACCCAATTTCACTATTGGCACTGGTGTTTCCCGCATCGAATTGCAGTTGTTACCGACATTCCTGCCTCGCAGCGATCAGTACACAACTCTGTCGGGCGAGTATGCGCGCGATCTGACTTCCGCCGGTACGCTGGGATTTGTCCAGTTCCAGGGGCGTATCAACGACACGGTAAACCAGTTCAGTACTCAGTCGCTCGCGGCGGGGGTGGAACACCCGTGGTACGTCGGTGACTGGCGCGTACGCACAACAGGAACAGTGTCCGCGCTGATGCTGGGAGGGCAATTCTACCAGCAGCAAAGCGGGTTGCAGACTCAGATTTCACCACCACCGGCGTTGTTGCGGCTACCTGAAAACTTTCACGTCAGTCTGTTGACCGGCGTGACACACTTGGTGTACCCAACGCTGGTACATTTCGATTCGAATATGATGGAAATGCGCGGCTTGCTGGAATACCGCACACAGCGGACACGGCTGCTGACGAGCATCGGCTATTCATACGATAAGGCGACAGCGGCACGGCCTGGCGGTGATCGCCAGGGGCTGGTTGCAAGTGCCCACTCCCATACCCGCATCATGAATAAGGTGTTCGGCGAACTGGGCTGGATCCGTCAAGCATGGACAGCCGAGTCAATTTATTCACCGGGATTAATCGACCAGGTCCGCCATCAGACAACTGATATATTGCGCGGCGGCTTGATCATTGCGGTTGCACCGCGCCATGCGCTGCATATTGAGTTGCGCCAAGTAATAAATGATGAAAACATCTCAGTCTTTCAGTATGATAGCCGACAAGTGCAAGTGAGCTGGCAATGGCTCAATTTCTGATGGCCCACCGCTGGCGGCGGTTGCGCCACCTGAAACACAAAATGAAAACTATAGTTTCATCCAAGACATCATGAAGGGGGTATCGAATGAAGTCTGCCACGGATACATTGGCGCTGTTGCACCATAAGAAAGCCGGAGCAGCCACGCAAGCGCCGACTACGGTCCAGATCACCATCAATGCCAAAGTCAATGCCAGCAAGATTCAGATCAATCTGCGCAAGATCCCGCTGCTGGCCGATCTGACCGAAGAAGAAATGGAAAAAGTGAAGGAGCATTTGCGCATTAAGCGATTCGCACGACGCGAAACTGTCATTCAAAAAGGCGGGAACAGTGACAGCTTGTTGTTTCTGCTTTCCGGGCAATTGCAGGTTATCGACATCACTGAAGATGGCCGGGCAATTGGCCTGCGCATTCTGTCGGAAGGTGATTTTTTCGGGGAAATCTCGATCATAACCTCATCGACACGCTCAGCTTCCGTCATTGCCTTGAGCGAAGTTCTGGTGGCGTTCCTGCCCAGCGCAACAACCTTGTACCTGTTCTCGCATTCCCTGCTGGTCGCCAACTATATGTTGCGCTACATGGCCTTGAAGATTCAGCGGGATTCGGAATTCCGTGCTCTGTTAAGCATTCCTAACGCATCAAAACGGATCTACACTTTTCTTGACCTGATCAAGGAAAAGAAACCCGGTACTCCGGGAACAGTAGAAAACCTGCCAACCCATCAGGACATCGCCATCATGATCAATACCAGCCGCGAGACCGTGACGCGCGCGCTACTGGCTCTGACACAACAAGGCATTATCCAAAAGGAGCTGCGCCGGCTGATCATCCGCGATCCGGAAGCATTGCAAAAATTGGCGCAGGGTTCGACTTAATCATAAATGAGGGTGCATGAAATGCACCCCACACCCCCACCGTTACTCCCTTTAGCGTAGGGTGCACTCCGTGCACCACCTGCATTAAAAAAATTTTCTGTTCAGCCAGTATTGACTGCCGTCCGCTATTGTCTTGCCTGCCAGCGAACAACTCTTGTTCCAATTGACCTGGCACGGTTTCTCACGGTGCAATTGCCAGCCCTTGCTGAAAAACAGATCAATCAGCTTCCCCTCGATTGAGCGGCTGTGTGTAGCAAGCATCAAGGTCCTGACATTGGCTGACACCCAATCGATCTGATCTTGCAATAATTCAAGCTCACCCCCTTGAATATCAATATGCATAAAATCGACCACGCCCAGATCCTGTAACAAGGTATCCAATTTCTTGCATGCTATCGACTTGTTGTTAAGCGCCTCACCGCGATAATCGGTTGGCTCATCCACTGTGGTTGCGGCGGTCCCCATATCTGCAACATCTGCCTCCGGAAACCAGATAACCCCGTCATGCGTCCAAACCGCGCCATTAAACAGCCGGGTAAAAATGATTCCGCATTGCGCATCTTCACTTGCGGCGCCTGGCGGTCTCAGGCTGTTAGTTTCGAGATGACGCTGCATCAAAGAGAAACGCCGGGACGAGGCTTCGACCCCCACCAGCTTGAGTTGTTTGATGCCTTGCTGACGTCCAATTACTCCTGCGATGGCTAGCCATGGAGCCCAGCCTGCGCCAATTTCAACTACGCAGACTGATGTGCTTTTCAGGAAACGGCTAAGTGCGTCCGTAATCGCCACATACTCTATGGCTTCCGCATGAAAGCCATCATCCGGCACCGGCAGCTGCAGACGCTGAGTATCCAGTAATTCGGGTTTTAGAAATGGCACGCACTCATACAGTGTTTTGACCCCGAATCCGTCCGTATAATGATCAATCGCCGTGGCTGCAGTGGCCGTGGAAAATTTCTTGAGGGCGGCCAGATCCTGTTCTTCGTAACCGGAATACACCTGCAGCGGGGATGCAGCCGGGACATCGTCAGTCCGGGCAGTATCTATCTGTTCGTTCGCCGAATAACCGAGCGCCTGCTGCAATACTTTTTTGATTCCCTGTTTCATTCCTTCCTCGTAATTGACGAGAAATTAATGCGATCAACAAGCTGCCGGGTGCTTTCCTTCCACGTAAGCCAAGGCATGCCCGTTGACTGCGGTGCTAAGCCCTTGACGTTTAATTCTAACCATTTATTAAGAGCTTCCGCGAAGGCAAGTGATTCAAGCCCACTAAAATAAAATGCGTGTCTGCCAGCCACTTCGTGAAACACTGGAATATCACGCGCAATGATGGGCAGCTGGTATTGGGCTGCTTCAATCAGTGGCAGGCCGAAACCCTCCCCTTCGCTGGCGGCGATGAGACAGGTGCTGGTAGTGTAGATTTTTTGCAGGTACTCATCGCTTATGCCTTCCAGCCAGAACAGGCGCCGGTTCAATTCAGGGTGGCGCCGCAGCTTGTCTGCCAGTTGATCGACCAACCAACCGTGCTTGCCGACGATCACCAGATTGATGTCATGACCCTGCTGCCAGAGCAGATCAAAAGCGGCCAGTGTCTGGGTGTGGCCCTTGCGCGGCTCGATTGTGCCCACCATCAAAAAACTGGCCCTTGCTCTCAGCTCGCCAAGCACCATGGATGCGTTGTCCGGCATTCCCTCAGTGGGCATGCTGTTTTTAATATCCGCCCCAAGGTGAAAACTGCTTACTATTGGCCCTGCAACTTGTGCGGGCGGATTGTCTAGCAGCCAGCAACGAACCTCTTCTGCAACTGCCTCGGAGATGCAGATCAAGCCGGTGGCGACTTCTGAAATACTGCGTAACCATGCTTCGAACGCCACATTGATGCCACTTGGCCACCAGTCAGGGCGTTGCAGCAACAAAATATCATAGATGATGAAATAGAACTGTACCCCATAGCTCTGCAGGCGCAGGTGCAGGTCGTGCACAGAGGCTGTCAGGGTAATGTTCAGATCGAGTACCAGGCAGATATCGTCTTGACAAAAATCAGCGATTTCATCAGTCGCATCTCGGAATGTCGCCCCAGTAAAAAAGGAAGCGACAAAGACGTTCGCATACCGGTAGCGCGCCCCGTCAAAATAGATTGGCCTGACATCGATATTGGGCGGAGGATTCTCAAGCAGTTCCCGTAAAATGCTGCGAACGACACGCTGAATCCCCGACCTGGCATCGCGTTGCACCAATTCTGAAATATCAAGCATCAACTGTCTAGGTGTATCGCGTCCCGTGTTGAAAGCAATGCAATCGGCGGCCCTGACCAGGTCAGCATCACTGGGCCCGCCCGTGCCACTGATGTCAGCGATGGCGAGAACTATTGCAGAAGAGCTGGCAGAGTCTGGCGACGAATGCATTGCTGCCTGCTTTTGCTGGACAAACGCCTCCAGTGCACGAAGGGCTCGCTGGGCGCATTCTTCCCATGAAAATTTCTTGGCCTGATTCAATCCATGCAGACGCAACTGTTGCCGGAAAGACTCATCACGCAATGCGTAGGCCATTTTTTCCATGATTGATTGCGGCGACAGAGGGTCAAATAACGCTTCGGCCAAACCAATTACCTCAGGAATGCTGGTGCTGTTGGAACCAATCACCGGCACCCCACAAGCCATGGCCTCCAGCGCAGGTAGGCCGAAACCCTCATGTTTCGAGGGAAAGACAAACAGCGTCGCTTCACTGTACAGCGAGATCAGGTCTTCGTCTTCAACATAGCCCGTCAACACCAGTTCGTTTGCCGCCAGACCTGCGCGTTTACCCAACTGTTCCAGTTGGCGGCGTGCCGCATCTTTCAGTTTGCTGACGATCACCAATTGATGATCGTTGCGCAGCTCGACCGGCAGCAGGCTATACGCGGCAATCAAGCCATCGATATTCTTGCGTGAATCAAACCCGCCCGGCGCATACATGATTATTTTTCGGGTGATGCCAAAGCTCTGACGCAACACAGCTATCTCCTGTGGTGATCGATGCTCTGGCTTGAAGCAGGTATCCGCTGCCGTCGAGATGCTCACTATGCGGTCTGGCTCCAGTCCCAGCGCTTCAATGGCCTCCAGTCGTGAATATTCTGAAATTGCCAGCAGCAGACCCGTATTCTTAAGCGACTGAATCTTGCGTTCGTAATGCTGCTTCACTATGGCTGCTGGAAGATAAGCGGCCGAATTCAGCAATGGAATCAGGTCGTACAGAATCACGGCTGTTTTGGTGTCGCAAGAAAATGTGCCGACTGAAGTCGTCGCATCATCAACGTAACCCTCAAACAAGCTGGTCACTAACACTACATCCGGCCGCAATTGCTGAATAAAATGCTCACGGATTTTTTCCGCGGCGCGGGCGCGCCAGGCATTGAGGGGATTGCTCTCTGTCACGGGCAAGGGCACATCAAACACGCGTATGCGCTCTAGCGGGATGATGCCCGCGAATACCAACCGAATATGACGGATGCTTTGTGGGAATGCGGCATTAAGGATCAGCCAGATTTCATGCTCACCTGCATTTCGCACCATGGCCAGAGTGAGCGAAAGCGAATAACGACCGATCCCCCGAAAGCGGCTTTCTGTCTGGCTGCCTTGCAAATCAATTACGATGCGCATCAATTTTTCCTGGCACCGATAGCCTGTCTGAGATCGGCATAAATACGAGCTGCACGCGGCGACAGGTCGCCTGACTCCTGGGCCGCGCCGCCTGATGCGCTGGCCGGTGCGCGCACAATGTGATGCAAGCGGTGCCTGACACCAGGCATGAGATCGAGAACCGCAAGCGCCGCGCGCTCCAGTATCTGCTGATGCAGCACCCATAACCCCAGTCGCTGCAGCAACGATCTGCCCAACCCTTGCAGACCATTGCTGTGCCTGCCTGACTGGATGGCCTCTCTGATTCGGCGTAATTCGATCACAGCAAGCCGTAGTGGCAAGGTGATGCGCCATGAGCGGCTATTCAGCACATCACGCAATTGGCTTTCCATCTGTACAACGTGCGCCTTGGCTTGGGCAACGCGCGCTTCCGCTTGGGCAACGCGCGCTTCCGCTTGGGCAACGCGCGCTTCCGCTTGGGCAACGCGCGCTTCCGCTTGGGCAACGTGCGCTTCCGCTTGGGCAGTCAGCGCATGCTCACTTGCCTGATGTGACGTCACTAACTCTCTGCAAATGACGGAGCCCTTCGTCAATATCACGTCATCGAACACATTTGGCGGGGTAGAGAATGCCACCGCAAGCTCAGCATGTTCTTTTGCAACGTAAAACCGATTGAGCCCGTCAAAGTAAACAATCTGATAGTTCGCTGCGGTAAGGATGGGGTCCCAGTTGGCATAGTCTGTCTCGGTCGAGTTGGGAATGGTTGCCTCAATCACCATCACCCAGGGTCGCGAGACTTGACTGTCCCACCCTTTGAGCACCCGGCCTTCAAGTCCTTCTACGTCAATTTTGAGCCAGTGCACATCTTTGCCGGCAAGCGGCTGCAAAGCAGATTTTAAGGTTAAAACCGGAACCTGAATCTGTTGGCAGTCAAACCCCTTCTCGGTGTGGTGACGCTGAGCGTAAGCGTCCACCGCGGTACTTAGGCCAGTTTCTGGTATCACATTGAGTTCAAGCGTGCCTTCAAAGTCGGACAGCGCAACTTCCAGTACGGTCTCGTCAGGCCTGTCCTGACGCAGGAGCCTGGCGTATTCCGGCACAGGTTCAATGTGGACACCTCTCCAGCCACGTTCATAGAAAGCCTTGCTGACTGAATCAATCACCGGGTGCTGGGCACCCACATCAACATAACAGCCTTTTTCGACGTGCTTCAAGGCGCGCCAAAGCATTACATCCTCAAAATTCTGGGCGTATGAGGTGAAGGCCATCTTCAGGCTTTTGTAAAAATGATGTTCATGAACTCACCATCGATCACAAAGTCATCTATGTCGAATTCAGCCTTGGCGGCTAGAATGGAACGCGATCGCCCCAAATAAAAGAAAAGATGGAAGCGGGTAAATTCGTAGAGATATTCAAAACATGGCGTCGCATGAGACATTTTGCCGCCATTTTTAAGCAGGGTGCGCATTACCGAAAGTTCGCGCACTGGATACCGCAGATGTTCCAGGACATTGTTTGAAAAGATGCCGTCAAATCGCATGGTCGATAATTGTTCCATGCTTGAAATAATATGGGGACTGCTCACCGTTGCTGCACTGTGCGGTTCATAACCATACACATTCCAACCGTCTTGTCGCAGCAAGTCTATCGTGTCCGACCATGCCCCGCTACCCCAGTTCAGATACACCCTGTCTTTTCCTGGCTTGAGCGCATGGAATGCCCTGATCTCCTGTAGCGTGGAATCGCCCTCAGCAAATATCTGGTAGTGCCATTCATAGTCCCTGGAAAGTTCCGCTTCCGATAGGCTCAGTATTTTCTGGGCACCAAAAATCAGATCACATTCTGGGCATTGATGGCGTACCAGTGTGCCACCCTCAAACATACAGCCCGTAACAAATCTGCCAAAGCTGGCAACCTCGCCGTGGTAATCGCACAGAGGGCAGGATAGCGCCATGATCGGAGTACGGTGCCGTTCTAGCAAATCAACCAGATCCCACTTGACACTGATCTGGTGACGCAGCGATTGTCTGTAATTGCGATCAGTCGCATCCTGCATTTCCTTGCGCGCCAGCGCCAGTTCACCCAGCGATTGTTCCACCTGTTGACTATCCAGCAAACGGTTGAGAGTCTCTGTCCGAATTGCCGCCACACCCAGGTGACCCAGTATTTTGTTGATGAATTTAGCGAGCGTCATGGGAAATCTGGCGTTGCAAGGAAATACTCGGCTCAAGCCAGACGCACCCGGTAAAGATGGGCTGACTTAGGTTCACCACGGTGAACAATAGCGCCAAATCACACCATTCGTAATTATCGCCCAGGTGGGTATCGCTGCTGGTCAGGGCAGTAGCGACCGAATAGCTACCCTCTCCCAGATTGACTGGAAAGGTAAAACGGTATTCAGCCAAATCTCCCGCCTGCATATCATGTAACGGCATGTCTGAGTGATGCGTGTTGGTACCATACATGGGCTGGCCCAATCGATCCTTGATCAGGTAACCCAATACTAGGCGCGGGACGGGTGTATTGGTCTGCACTTTGATGCGCAGCGTCACGAGCGCGCCCACTGCCACTGTTTCCACCACTTCGCCACCCTGGTTGAGCAGGGAAATTTCCACGACAGTAGCTTCGTTTGTACCTGAAGTAGTCTGTACCAGTCCATTCTCTATTTTTTTTTGCTCAATGGTTGAGTTTTCACGCCCTGCAATCAGCGCATTGTAGAAATCCATCACCTCTTCAGGGGTGCCCTCTTTGATAATGCGACCTGCGTCCAACAGAATGGCGCGATCACAAATGGACTGAATCGCACCCTTATCGTGCGAGACGATCAGCAAGGTGCTGCCCTGTTTGCGGAACTGGCGAATACGTTCAAAACTTTTGTGCTGAAAATATGCGTCACCCACTGACAACGCTTCATCCACAATCAGCACGTCTGGCCGTTTCGCAGTGGCCAGGCTAAATGCCAAACGCATTTGCATGCCACTAGAATACACACGCACCGGCTGGTCGATGTAGTCGCCAATTTCCGCAAAAGCTTCAATGCTGGGCATGAGGTTTTGCACTTCAGCGGCCTGCAAGCCCAGCAACTGCCCGGCCATGATGACATTTTTCCGGCCACTGAAGTCAGGATGAAAGCCCATGCCCAACTCAAGCAGGGCAGCTACCTGTCCTTGCAGACAGACCAGCCCGGTAGTGGGTTGCGTGGTTCCAGTAATCAATTTCAACAACGTGCTTTTGCCCGCGCCATTGATGCCAATGATGCCCACGGCTTCACCGGGCACCACATTGAAATTAATGTCCTGCAACACCCATTTGAGCGCATGGTGTGATTTATCTCCCGGACTGAGCCATTCTGCTAGGCGAGACCAGCGAGTGGGGTATTGCTTGTAGGCTTTTCCCAGATTAGTGACGCGAATGGTACCCATTATCCTTCTTCACATAAATACCGCAGAATGTATTCTCTGCGCAGGTATATTTCATGCGGCGATGCACGGCAGACGAACCTGGTACACAAAGTGCACCCTGCTCCAATATTTGCCAGTCGTAGGGTGCATTCCATGCACCAATCATGCACCTTCAAAGTTCATCCACCATTTCACCAGCGCGCTTGCGAAACAGCTGCAGACCCACAGCACAAAGTAGCAGCCCCGCTATGAAGACCGGAATCAACTGTTGCCAATGGGGAAGTTCGCCGCGCACCAATATACCTTGATATGCCAGGATGATGGGGGTCATGGGATTCAACATGATCAGCTGTTGCGCCCAGTCCGGCAGGGTAGTCACTGGGTAAATGATGGGTGTGAGCCAGAACCAGAATTGCAGCACGATACCAAAAATATGCCCCACATCGCGAAAGAAAACATTTAACACGCCGATATTCATGCCCAGCCCTAACGCAAAAACAACATGCACCAGCAAGATGGGCGCCAGCGCCAGATAGACCCAGCCCGGGAAGCTGTCAAAAATTACCAGGAAAACCGTGAATAAACTAAAAATGATGGTAAATCCCAGACAGGCGCTAAGTACTGCAATAATCGGCAGGATAATGCGCGGAAAACTCAGTTTTTTGAGCAGGTTCGCATTGTCAATGAACATGTTCTGGCTGCGCCCAACGATTTCTGCGAATAACCCCCAGGTCAGAATTCCCGCGCACAAAAATATGCTATAGCCAAAGGTGCTGTCGATACCCGGCAGCCGGGTGCGCATGACACTGGCAAATATCAAGGTGTAAACTAGTATTTGAGCCAGCGGCTGCAGTACCAACCAGGCAGCACCAAGCATGGAGTTACGGTAGCGTGATGCAAATTCCCGCTTGATACTGCCCAGAATAAAACCACGAAATCGATAGATATCGGACAGGTATGGCGGCATGGCAGGTTTATGAGATCAAGCTCGATAGATGCGGGTTCATCAATAAGGGCTGAGCGTAGCAGATTTCAGTCATGAGAGAAAAGAGAAAAGTCTTGACCGCGTAGAGCTTATTTAGTTCTCATCCGGAAACGCCCAAATATTCAAGGCTGCCCGCTGAGTGTTCTGGTCCGCCGCTGTAAATGGAACACTTTCTTTTGTTACAGGCAAAGTGAGAACTATTTAGAGAGTCCCCAAGCGACAAGTTTACCGGGAACGCCGCTGGAATCTAAATTTGGGCGCAGATACTCCATTAATCATATAAAATTTGCCTAAAAATTCGGCCGGGAGGTTTGTCCCTCCTTCCCCGCACATTTGCATGCTCTCTGCAAGGAAATCGTATTGGTTGCCACCGTTACCAGTTATACCCTGTCCCGCAATCGTGCCAACCCCGGTGAGGGTTTTGATGGCGTAGTGCGAGTGTCTGTCGGCAGCTCATACGGCACCGGTGTCTTGCTCTACGATGGCCGTGCAGTGTTGACTGCTGCCCACTTGCTGCAAACAGCCACGGGAACCGCCGCCAGTGCCCTGGTGCATTTCGAGACTACTGCAGGTTCCCAGTCGATCACTACCAGCAAGATCGGCATTATTCCCTCTTACGATTCTATCAACAGCAACAACGATCTGGCGCTGGTATGGCTGAGTAGTGCTGCGCCTGTCACTGGTAATCGCTATGAAATATACCGCAATAGTGACGAGATCGGCCAAATCATGACGCTGGTGGGCTACGGAAGTCCGGGCAGCGGGGTAACCGGGATCGTGCAAAATTACACCGGGACTCACCTGCGGATCAAAGCACAAAACCGGCCGGATGCAGATGCAGGAACGCTCAAGGCGTCTCTGGGCAGTCTGATGAACTGGAATCCGGCAGCAGGAACTCTACTGACCGCCGATTTCGATAGCGGCCTGACACAGAACGATGCTTTAGGCAGGCTGCTGGGGGGATCTGATACGGGCATGGGTATTGATGAGGGCATGCTTACGCCCGGTGACAGTGGCGGGCCTGCCTTTATCAATGGGCAGGTTGCCGGTATCGCCGACTATATCGTCAGTCTGGCGCGCGGCGATGTGCAGCCGGATGTGGATACCAGCCCCAACAGCAGTTTTGGTGAGTTGGGTTTCTGGCAGCGCATCAGCCATTACCAGCAATGGATCGATCAAAGTTTGCGTAACAACTATTCCAGCGCACCAACCAAGCCGGAAGAAGTACAAAAGCAGATTGCAGAGGGTAATAGCGCTACAACCCACACCTATTTTCTGGTGCAGTTTAATGGGCTGCGCACCGACCCAAACGCTACGTTGAGCGTTAATTACACTACCCGTGATGGCACTGCCAAGGCCGGGGAGGACTACCTTGCCGTCAGTGGCAAATTGCTGCTTTATCCCGACGAATCCCAAGCTGTGATTCCGGTGGAAATCATTGGCGACACCCTACCTGAACCCAACCAAAATTTTTATCTGGACATCTCTAGTCCAGTAGGAGGAAGTTTTCCAAACGATGCAATTACACTGACAGCCATGCGCACTATTCTCGATGATGATGGCTGGATCGGTTGAACCCAACTGGTAAAAACAGGTGATTTCAGGCGTTGTGAAGAATCATGATTGCAAGAAAAATCTTTACAGCTCCTGTGAAGCTATTGTAATCTTCGCACAGTTTGTGATATTCGTCACATTTTTATGATATTACAATTATCGATAATTACGCATCTTTTGTGCGCTGACTGTTCCAAATAATGGCTAAATTCCAAATTCCGCAGAGTGAAATTGCGCAAATCCTGATCAGCTTTAAAGGCGCGTTCAGAACCGTTGGCGTTTTCAGCGCCATCATCAACATATTAATGCTGGTGCCTGTGTTATACATGTTGCAGGTGTACGATCGCGTTTTGACGAGCCGCAATGAGATCACCCTGCTGATGCTGACGATCATGGTGCTGGGCGCCTATCTAGTCATGAACACACTGGAATTTATCCGCAGCTTCGTGCTGATCCGGGTGGGTGCACAGCTAGACATGAAAATGAACAAACGGGTTTATACGGCGGCCTTTGAACAGAACCTGAAACAAGCGGGCAGCAATGCCGGGCAGGCATTGCAGGATTTAACCAATATTCGTCAGTTTCTGACCGGCAACGGCATATTTGCTTTCTTTGATGCGCCGTGGTTCCCCATCTATCTGGCGGTCATTTATCTGTTTGATCCCATGCTGGGCACGTTTGCTTTGGCTGGAACAATAATCCTGATTGTGCTGGCTTATATCAATGAAGTAATCTCAAAAAAACCTCTGGCAGACGCCAGTGCCATGGCGATCGCTTCCGGGAATCTCGCAACCAATAACCTGCGCAATGCTGAAGTCATTTCAGCAATGGGGATGTTACCCAATTTGATGGCGCGCTGGTTCAATCTGCACAGCCGTTTCCTGCAACTACAAGCAGAAGCCAGCGAAAAATCTGGGATTATCACTGCACTGACCAAATTTATACGCATATCCATGCAATCACTGATTCTGGGGTTGGGGGCGCTGCAGGTGCTGGATGGAAAAATTACTCCGGGGATGATGATCGTCGCTTCCATCCTGATGGGCAGAGCGACCTCCCCGGTCGATCAGTTGATAGCTATATGGAAAACCTGGAGCAGTACGCGCAGCGCGTACCAGCGCTTGAATAAACTGCTGGAAGCCAACCCTGCGCGCGAAGCGGGCATGTCATTACCGAAACCGCTAGGGCAGATTTCGGTGGAAGCGGTAACAGCGGCACCACCTGGTTCCCCGGTGGCCGTGATCAAGAACCTGAGTTTTGTGATTGCAAAAGGCGACGTGCTGGGCATCATCGGCCCGAGCGGTTCTGGCAAATCTACCCTGGCACGGTTGCTGGTTGGCATTTGGCCGTCTGCGATGGGCAAAGTGCGCCTGGATGGGGCCGATGTTTATCACTGGAATAAAGATGAACTGGGTCCCAGCATTGGCTACTTGCCGCAGGATGTTGAACTGTTTGCCGGGACAGTCAGCGAGAACATTGCCCGCTTTGGTGAGATCGATGCGGGAAAAGTGATCCTGGCAGCAAAGCGTGCCGGCGTGCATGACATGATTCTGCATTTCCCGCAAGGTTATGACACTCCCCTCGGCGACGGCGGCGGCGGCTTGTCGGGCGGGCAGAAGCAGCGCATTGGCTTAGCGCGGGCGATGTACGACGACCCTTCACTGATCGTGCTGGACGAACCGAATTCAAATCTGGATGATCTGGGTGAGCAAGCTCTGGTTGCGGCAATTAATGATTTGCGCAACCGTGGCAAAACCATCGTGCTGATTACCCATCGCACCAGCGCGCTTAGCACCACCAATAAATTGTTGCTGTTGCGCGATGGCATGGCGCAGATGTTTGGCCCCACCAACCAGGTTATGGCTGAGCTGGCCAAGTCCAATCAGCAACAGTCGCAGCAAGCTCAACAAGCCAAGCAAGCACAGATCCCTGCTGATACACAAGCGCACATTGAGGCAGGCGCGGCTGCGGATGTGACGGAACAGGAACGCCGATGAAGAAATTATTTGGCAACAATGCAGCCCCTACGGATATCGCCTTCCAGGAAACACCGTCGCTGGAAGTCAATACCGATGCAAGTTCGCATGCGCGGATGGGATGGTGGATAGTCATCGTGGGTGTCGGCGGTTTCTTGTTGTGGGCATCGATCGCACCGCTGGATCAAGGCGTTCCACTCAGCGGAACAGTCGCGGTTGCGTCCAACAGAAAGGTAATCCAGCATCCAACTGGCGGCATCGTCGATGAAATCCTGGTCAAGGAAGGCGATGTGGTGAAAGCTGGCCAGACTTTGATAACAATGAATGATACGCATACAAAAACACTGGCTGAGATCTCGCGCGTGCAATACTTTACTGCACGTGCTGTGGAAGCGCGCCTGACCGCAGAACGGGATGACCAGCGCACAGTCACCTTCCCACTGGAACTGGAAAGCACCAGGGATGACCCACGTGTGGCGGCCAACATCAGCCTGCAAAACCAGTTGTTTGCTTCACGCCGCACGGCGATCCACAGCGAGCTGAGGATTCTGAAAGAACAGCTCCACGCCATGCGCGACTTAGCCAGAGAGGGCTATGTGGCACGCAATCGCATGCTGGACGTGGAACGTACCTATGTTCAGCGCCAGCAAGACTATCAGAAAGAGGTGCGCATGCAATTGTCCGAAATTCAGAAAGAAGCAGAGTCGCTCAAAGCGCGGCTGGTCGGTCTGGATTTTGACTTGGCGAATATAGAAGTGAGGGCGCCAGTGGACGGCACGGTCGTGGGGCTGAGCGTGTCCACGCGCGGTGGCGTGATCGGCCCCGGTTTCAAGTTGATGGAAATCGTACCCAGCGATGATCTACTGGTGGTTGAAGGGCAATTGCCGATACATCTGATCGACAAGGTGCACCTGGATCTCGAAGTAGAGCTGATATTTTCGGCGCTCAATCAGAACCTGACACCGCATATACCTGGTATCGTCACGCACGTCTCGGCAGACCGACTGACCGACGAGAAAACTGGGCAACCTTACTACAAGCTGAAAGCCAAGGTTGCGCCAGAGGGCATAAAAATGATTGCTGATTTGCAGATTCGCCCCGGCATGCCGGTAGATCTGTTCGTGAAAACGGGCGAGCGCACCATGATGAATTACATTCTAAAGCCAATACTTGACCACATCAAGATGGCAATGAGCGAGAAATAAGGATGCCTGTTTTGTCATTCCACCGCCGAACCATGTTGTTCCTGAGCATTGCCGTATTATTCCATACCGGTAATGCGGCGGCGTTCGGGTTGATGCAGGCATTCGATGCGGCGCTGCAAAACGATCCTGCTTATCGTGCAGCAATCCACGAAAATACAGCAGGGCAGCAATTCAAGGTAATAGGACGCTCGCATCTGCTGCCCAACCTGTCGTTCGTTTACACCACTAACCAGAACCAGCAGGATCTCACCCGCGACACCGGCCCCGCGAGTCCCTCCCGCCAATTTGTGAGCGAGACCGAGGTACTTTCGCTCCGGCAACCACTCTTCAATCTGGATTCGCTGGCCCGCTATAAACAAGGCATTGCGCAAACCAATCAGAGCGATGCCAAATTCTCCGAGCGCAACCAAGAATTGATCGTGCGCATAGTCGGCGCGTACGCGGACACCAAGCATGCGGAAGATCAACTGGCATTAGCCGTCGCGCAATTGAATATGTTCACGGAACAGAAACAGATTAACAACCGCATGTTCGAAAAAGGTGAAGGCACCAAGACCGATATGTTAGAAACACAGTCAAGATACGATCTGGCCGAAGCGCAAGTAATCGAAGCACGCGATAATCTGGCGAACATGCGTAATGTGCTCGCGACCATCAGCGGCATGGAAGTCACGACGCTGGATTCTCTGTCGGATAATTTCCGTGTAAAACCAATGGACCCCGCCAGTTTCGATGAATGGAAGACTATCGCGCTGGAAGGGAATCTGGAGATCATCGCGCAACGCCATACCGTGGAAATTGCGCGCGAGGAAATCAACCGGCAACGTGCCGGCCATGCGCCGCGCATCGACATCGTCGCCAGTGTCAACCGGCAGAAATCCGATAACCCAGTTATGGTTGGCCTGGATGCCCTTACCCGCAGTGTCGGGGTGCAGGTAAATGTGCCGCTGTACAATGGCGGCAACGTCAGTGCCGTGACCAGCCAGGCAGTAGCGAACCATGAAAAAGCCAAAGCCGAACTCGATGCCAAGATCAATCAGGTACTCATTGAATTGCGTAAACAATACAATCTGGCGTTGAGCAGTGTGCATCGTATCGACGCGCTGACAAAATCCGTCAGTTCGGCGAATTTCCTGGTCGAAGCGATGCAGAAAAGCGCTCAGCGCGGAGTGCGCACCAACCTCGATACGCTCAATGCCCAGCAACAACTGTATACGGCAAAACGTGATCTGGCACAGGCACGCTACAACTATCTACTGAGTTATCTACGGCTACGGAAATCCGCCGGCACGGTTGGGGTAGGCGACCTGCAGGATATCGCGAGTTATTTCGTCGCTAGCCAGTAAAATTCGTAGGCACTCTGTTTGAAGACAAGCATTTTTTCTGTAATTTTTATGCTTTCAGCCTCATGCTGGGATTGAGAAAACCCAGCTATCTCAAGCCTTCTCTGGCAGAGAGCTGTTCTAAAATCAGACTGGCTTTTCTAACCACCTGAAAATTAAGTTACCCCCGGCAAAGCCGGGGGTTTATCTCTGTTAGCCCCTCAAAGGGGCAGAAACATGAAGCGCCTGAAGGCGCTGACTCACATACCTAACTTGAGCTGATCATAATGAGCGTCTTCTTTGTCTTGATTCCTGACGTAAGCCCTGACCATCTCCTCATCGAGTCCAATCGTGGTCACAAAGTAACCTCTAGTC
>Ga0209553_1000458_pt1 | contig 21380 bp, 38 predicted proteins | sample LauGreFBDMM110DN_2_FD_188217 | JGI IMG/M metagenome (GOLD analysis project Ga0209553, IMG submission 188217) | Freshwater lake microbial communities from Lake Michigan, USA - Fa13.BD.MM110.DN (SPAdes) (version 2) | ecosystem: Environmental > Aquatic > Freshwater > Lake | place: Lake Michigan...
GATCTTAACAACCTTCCAACGGCTGGAAATGTTAAGGGAGTCCTCAAGAAAGCAGCGCAGCGACTAGGGAAACCAGAGTCGTAAATCTTCAACATTTTAAGCCGGTGCTAAATTAGTTTAGCATTGGGAGAATGCTCTGGAGTCGCCTACGCTGGCGTAAATAGCTAAATCACACTGTCCTAAGCAAGACGTTTAAAAGGCTCAATGGCATCGTTTCCCCTCACTTGAGCTACAGCAGGTGAGGGTTTTCTATTTGTAGTAAGTTGTCGAGCAGGGAGGTTTTGTGATGGAATTGTTTATTTGGGTAGTTGGTTTGGTTGTGTTCGTAGTGGTTTCAGTTTACTCGGTGGACATGGCCTTAAGTGGCCTAGGTTCCCGTAAGTAATTTTTCAACCCTTGCTTGCCAGCTACAGCAGGTGAGGGTTTTTATTTGTAGCAGGGAGACTCTATCATGAGTCCGTTTATTTGTCCGTTTTACGGTGAACTTTCCTCTGAAGAAGCGGAAATGTTGAGGGTTCCACACGGCACCCCAGTGAAATTGGTTAAAGAATTCCGTAAGGTTAGACGCATTATGCGTTTAGTTTTACGAGCAGCCTCGGCTGCAATTGTGATGGTAGCGGTGGCAATTGTGGTGGTGGTATTAATTTAACTTTTAAACCCCTTGTGTGAGGCACAAGCGCAAGGGGGTATTCTAGTGCCATGGAGATTAGCGATGACTCTGACAATGCAGTTTCAGAAGTTGGGCGTGCAGACAGATGTAGGCGTATGGGACGATTCCCAAGGCACCAAGGCAAGACTCTATGCCTTGGCCCAGAAGGCCAAGCGGCTCAAAGGTAGAGGTAAACGATTGCCAAAAGGGTTTCAGCTTGATGCTTTTGACCCCGAGAACATTGGGATGAGCGAGGAGGCGTCAGATTTCTACACTCCCGAACAGTTGGTAGAACTGTTCGCTCATCCACGGAAGACCGTGGACTGGGATCAACTAGACGAGCTAAATTCGATTGGTTACTTTTATACAGGAGATGAGTAATGCTAGTTCTAACCCGTAAGCCCGGAGAAATAATTGTTCTCGACCTCGGTGGTCGAGAGATTAGTGTGCATATTCTGCACACTAGTACAGGCAGAGTTTCCCTTGGGGTTGATGCCCCAAAAGATATTAAAGTGCGGAGAGGTGAACTCTCCGCAAACCCTACCAAGACGGTAGGGGCAATTGGGTAATCCCAATGGTCGCAGTATGCGATTTGTTATTGTTGCTTTATTGCAATAATAATAAATCTCATACTGCGGCTGTTACCTTCCTATTGCTACAACGCAATGGGAAGGTTTTTTTCTTAGCTATTGGACAAAGGAGATAACATGGAAGCCGAACGAGATAACATGTCGGATGTGTACCAGAGCTTCATGATGCAGGTACAATCCACACTTGAAGCCAACCTAGCCCCAAAGGCTAAGTTGGATATCATTGCGGAAGTCGTGGAAGACTTCCAAAAGTTCCGCAAGGCATGTAGGCATGTAAAGCGGGTACTACGAAAACAAAAACCTTCAGATAAGTAATTTAGCTTTCTTATTGGAGGGGCATATAATAGACTAATCTTAGTTCAAAATGAAAGGAACTAACATGAAAGCATTGATAGTGGAGTTGTTAGGTGACGGTAGCCGAGGAGTGGTCACTATTGAAAGTGAGCTTCCAGACTTTGTCAGCCAAATCGAGGAGTTGCAATCTGCCAAAGCAAGAGACTTTGTCTTGCAAGCAACAATTAAAGCGGGTATCAAGGGTCTGCCTGGAATTAGCCGGACAGTAGACTCGCCTTACCCAGTTACAGCGGAAGGTGAATCCCTTGAAACGTTAAAGGACGAGAAGGGTGCACCAATTCCTTTGACTGACCCGAGAGCGACTCCCAAAAGCTATAGAGCTAAGTACGAGGTCACTGCTCGTCAATGACCCAAAATGAAATGATCATGCTTGATGAGGCAGCAACAAAGCGTCTCATCAAAGCAGTCGGTACAGATCTAGAGCAGATCTTATGGCTGGCGGACTGGTTGCTGCATCTGAATGTATTTTCAGATGCACAAGTCTATGATACATTGAACTTTGTAAAATCTGGAATTGAAGCTTTTGCAGTATCAGTAAAGACTGACACTCCACGAGTTACCACCATCTGTGTATGCGATTCCCGCTGGGTTTCCATCTCGGGTGCTGCTTCTTTTCTAGATACGCAAACCTCGGAAGTGGTAGAACAATTACCACAAGCAGCGGTAACGCATATCTTTTGCGACCTAGCTGCACTACAGCTACGCATGGAACACCGGAAGAGGAAGTTCAATGGTCCACAACCAGCTACTCAAAAACCTGCTCAAGCAAGCAGCGACAAGCCAACTGAGCAAACCCGTAGCTCCGAAGATGATTCAGCGCACACTGCTGATGTCTGAGGACGCATTCGCTACACCCCTATTCCTATTGGTAGTGGATAAGTATGGCCCAGAAGCTATGCAATGGGCACCAGAGACGATACGCATGGAGCTAGAAGCAGATTTCCAATGTGAGCTGCCTTCGTTCTCCCTAGATAAAATCATGGCTGCAATTACAATTGTAACCACAAATTTCTTTTACAAAGATGTAGGTAGATTCATATCTATCTGCAATATACTCGCAGGGGATGACTTCAATCCCGAAGTCTTTGACCCTGCAGATACAGACGAAATGCTTCTCGGAATTACGGAAGCCATGCTTTTATGGCCTCCGGATGAAGACAAGAATGATTCAGAATTTTGTGAAGAAATCCGAGAATACATTTCACAAATGTTAAAGGTAGAAGGTATACTTCACCCCTTCGATGTCCTGCGATTGGCGTTTCCCGCCGACCAATCGGTAAATGTGGACGCAGATTACGCCGATGATCCAGAGATGTATTCTGCCATTTACCAAGTACAGCAGGGGAAGACAGACGAGACGCGGGGTATATATCTGGATAATGTCTCAGCGTTGGCCCAACAATTATCTGCGTTGTCTTTGCAAAACGGCAGCACAGAACCTATGGTTAAACAACTACAGGATATTGTACAAAAGGCCGGGCTGGGCTCTTCTCAAGGAGAAGCGTTATGATGAGTTTGATCGCAGTTGCGTTGATGTCAGTAACTAGTGCAGGCGAACCTGCAAAGAGTGCTGGAGCTACATGCTCTACTGCCCCTAGAAAGGTAGTGACTATTAATAGGACTCGTACCACAACCAAGGGTTGCGGTGCTAAAGTTAGCAGAAAGAAACGCTGCTGCCGTTAAGCACTAGCGTTAAATTACAAACCAAAGGACTAGCATGAAAGTGCTGGTCCTTTTTCTTTTATAGGGGAACAAAATGGAACCAGTAAAGGTCGTAGTGGTGTGGGCTTCCACCCAAGAGAACTTGGATAAGGGGTTTGTCCACATAGTGACTGGGCATGAAGGCCCAAGGGTATACGATAAAGATGCCTTGGATACAAGAATAGAAGAGGACGGCAAAGACATACCATATGCGTTGACTTGGCAGGAAGCTTGGCACTTCATGGATGGAGATAATATTGGAAGCAAGGTGCAGTTAAATTTGAAAACTGCGAAGCGTATCGGACTATTTAAATAAGGAGAAAACATGAGTCACTTAGCAAGCGGGTTTTGCGTTACAGATATCGAGGCACTCGCCTTGACTGTGAAAGAGAAGTGCCCAGAGTTGGAATTGGTGAAACAAAAGACATACCGGACATGGACAACCGATCATGGTGGTAGGCTTGTGGGGGATTATCCCCTGCCAGGCTTGTATCAACTCAAAATGATGGCAGTATTAAAGCGTCAAGGCATTGATGTGCATGCCAAGGCAGAGGCACAAGGAGTTAAGCTCCCAGCTAACCTAGCTGAGTTGGAACTAAAGTCTTGGGACCTAGCCCAGCAAAAGTTGCTGCTGCAAGACGCAGAGTTCAAAGCTGCCTATGAAAAGATATGCAGTGAAACAGTAGGGCAAGATGCCGAGTTTGTAATTAGGTACAAACAGTCACACAACAACACTAAAGCCTACGAGATAGGCTTGATACCTCACCCAATAAGGAAGGGTGAGTATGTGATGATGACGGACTTCTATGCCCAAGGTAATGGGCTGCTTAATGCTAAAGGCATGGGCCAGCACAAGTACAAAGACGGAAGCTGGGGTGGAGAGCTTAAACAAGCCTACGCAGGGATGGCTGCAGAAAGGGCCATCATATCCCAGATCAAAGCTGGGAACCCAGAGTATGGCCGGTATGAGAAGACTGTACTTCCCGACGGCAAAATCAAGATAGAAGTCTTTCCAAGGAGCTAAGCATGAACAACAAGAAGATCGTCATCATGATCGATGACAAAGGAGAAGTGCAAGTAGAAGCCTTCGGACATAAGGGCGGAAGTTGCACTAAGGCAACAGATCCACTGACCAAAGCGTTAATCGGCGGAGTGATAGAAGATCGGAAAAAACCCGAATTCTATCAAGGAGATGCGTCAATCAAGGTTCGTGAGTTCGAATAACTAATTAGAGGAGACAGTATGAATATTGTGGAAAAATTGAATGGGTATTTCGCAGCTGGTCAATCTGGGCTGGTGCTCACATCAGTCGAACCAGAGGAGTGTCTTCGTGAGCTAGCTGAAGCTGCTAGAGCTTCGCAAGCAACGGAAGACAGGCTTGACTTATTGTTCTGGGATGTGGCAGACGGAGTTACCGACGCACATGGTAACCCAGTAAACTTAGGGGCAGCAGATGCCTCACAAGATGACGATATAGCTGCGTTGGGGCTTGGTAGCTCCTCCAAGAAGATAGGGTTACATGACTGCTTCGAGATCGTGCTAGGAATGATTCGTGGTCGTGCCTATCGAGCAGCAGCGGACGAGACTAGTTCGGATGACCGACACATGCGTGTGCTAGTCGTAAGGAACTTTGATAGGCATCTGATGCCACAAGGCCAGCAAGGTGCACTAGACTCAGTGCTACTAGCTCAAGCACAAAAGTTGATCAATGAGGGTCAAGCGACCCAAGTGTTTCTCATCATGCAGACTACACCAGAGTTCGAGCTCCCCATGGAGCTCATGGTGCACTGCGAGTATGTGGTGCATGAGCTACCTACTGGAGAGGAACGCAGTTCAATCATTACGGACTTAGGAGTGTCCGAGGTCAGTCAAGCGTTGCTTAATGCAACTGCGGGCCTATCTAGGGCCAAGACGGCCCAGTATGTGGCCGAAACGATGGCAAACTTTGGGTATCTCAACCCAGCTGCCATCTTCCAGAAGAAGGCAAGCCACTTGTCTAGGGCATCCAAGCTGGATGTCTGGAGCCCCGAGTTCGTTACGCAGATCAAGCTGTGGCCAACCCCAGCTTGCCTTGAGCTGCAAGATGCCACGGATGTGACAATGATCCAAGAAGAGAGTCATGTCCACAACAAGCAACTTAAAGAAGGTGAGATACGAGTAAGGGTCAAGTTCATTCAGAATGGCAAGAAGATAGAGAAGTGGCTAGACCCAATGCTATCCAGTTACTTTGAGCACACTTGTAGACCCGAGCGGGATTTCTTCTCGCTAAAATCGGTGGTTGGCCTCAATGGGTTGAAGGGCTTTCTAAGGAAAGGTTTTAGGCCAGAGGTGCCAGATCGTGCTCGTATGAAGCATGTCCTTATGCTTGGCGTGCCGGGCACTGGTAAGTCCTTCACTATGCAGTGCTGCTCCGGTGAGTTTAACACTCCCTTGTCGTCAATGCAGGCTTCCAATCTGTACAGCAAGTGGCTGGGTGATACCGACAAGATCCTCGCAAGGATGTTGTCTACAGTTGAGATGATCGGTGGCATCCTTGCCATTGACGAGTTTCAACGGTTCTTGCCCCAAGGTGGTGGTGGCGAAAGCGGTGGGGTAGAAAGCCGTCTGTTGGGTACGCTACTCGGCTGGTTTAACAATCAGCAAAGTAACTTAGTACTGTCAGCTGCAAATAATATCAGCAACCTACCCGACGAGATCACCCGCTCTGGTCGTGTGGATGCTTTGATGTTCGTAGGTTTCCCAGGCAGAGAAGCCAAGGATGCTGCATGGGCTATGTACATGAAGCGTCATGAGCTAATCGAGCAAGAAAGACCAGAAGACAACTATTGGACTCCAGCCGACATCATGTCGTGCTGTCGTCTAGCTGAGTTACAAGGTGTAACCATCAAGTACGCAAGCAGGTGGATAACTCCATCCTACGAAAAGAATCAGAAGCAGATGGATGGTCTAATGGAGTGGGCAGAGTCCGCTGGCTGTATCTGCTCCGAAAGCGGAGAACGGTTTAAGCATCCAAAAAGTGCCGGTAAATCTTCCGTAACGGATGGACCAAAGAAAGTGACTAGAAAAGTAAAAACTAGTCGAGAACTCTAAAAGGAGAGTGAGAATGGCGCACGATGAAAATCTATATGCCAAATGCGTGAGCATTTATGAAGAATCAAGAGATGGTCAAAGCGCAGTAATCGCTTACTGCGAAAAAATAGGTCACAAGACATGGGGAAAATGCGAACCATGCGAATATGATCACAGTCCAATCATGAATGACAACTTCATGACTTGTTTGGTATGCGGGCATTCTACTTATCACGATGGAAAATTTAACAAGGAGAAATAACATGGGAATGATTACAAGAATGCTAATGAAGTTAGTGCCTCAAGAAAAAATCGATAGCCTCATCAAAGAGGTTATCGAGGCTAAGTTCAGTGATGTACGGATGCAAGATCAAATCCAGCTATCCATAAGGGTAGCTGCAGAGGCAGGGATAAATAATTTGGAACTGGAAGAAGCGGTTTCTTCCAAGTGGAGCATCAAAGATGTGGCAGCTTCGGTTGCAGATGTGCTTTCTCAAGACAGGGGCCTCTTAATAGATGAGATCGCAGAGAAGTTCCATGCCTCAGACATCGCCAACGAGATCGACACCAGTGATATTGCCTACGAAATCGGAGCAGAGTCCGTTGCTGAAAATGTCAACATCGACGATGTCGCTGGCTCCATCGACCTCGATGAGTTAGCCGACAAGATCATAGGTAAGAGAATGAAAGACATAGACATGTCTAAGATTGACTATGAGCAACTAGCCATAGCATTGATGTCCACAATTAAATTACTAGCAACACTCAAAGAAAAAGTTTCTAAATAATAATAAGGAGAATAGTATGCAGAAGGAAATATTTGACGCAGAAGGTAAATCTTTGGTAACCAATAAGACGGTAACTTATTGCACAGTGAAGTTCACTGTGGGCTGGTTGCCCGGAAGCATAGGCTTCACGGAACAAGCCAAGGCCGTGTTGGCCTCTGGACTTGGCACAGACAGCAAGGTCATCCGAGGATCCTATGCGATCCTCGGTGCATCTAGAGACAGTCTAATCCAAGAGGGAGCTGCCCTTCGTAGGTTGCTGACCCTAATTAGAGACAGCTATACCATCCCAGAATATACCTTGGTTGCATCCGCAGCCCAAGACATCTCGAATCTTCGTCCAGAGAAAGTCAAGGGTAGCTACTTGATCGAGTCTTGCAAAGTGGATGAGTTCATGGAGAGGTTCAATGCAGCACGACTGCAATACCTCACATGGGGTAAGCGGGTGTCTGAACCCGAAAACTACAAGCGTATCCAAGATGCGGATCGCATCAGTCTTGCTAAGGACTGGGATATCATTTCTAGTAAATACCCAAGTGCACATGCACTTGCAGACGCAGTTACTTGCGATATGCCTCGCATCGAGCCCTTCGATGCCACATTCACCATGGCGGATGTCGCCCCAGCAACAGCCAAGTACCTTCGAGAACAAGCAGAAGCACGACTCAATGCTTCTGTGGAAGGTGCAACCTCCGAGCTTATTGCTGAGTTCAAGGAAATGGTCGAAGCCGTTGCCAAGAACTGCGGTAAGCGTATTCGCCTCTTGCCTGGGCTAGAGTCCAAACGACAAGAACTGCGGTATGCAGAAGTTCAGCAGATCCTCCGTCATGCCGATGACGAGGAAGTACCAGTGGGTAAGCTGCTGGTGACAGTACAGACAGCAAGTCTCAAAGACAAGTCTTCATTTGCCTTCATCCAAACAGGCAAGCCAACTACCCTGCTTCTCACCGAGGCAGAGTACAAGGAACTACAACCATATGAGACTGAAGAGCATCGTGCTCTAACCCAGTCTGCGTTTGAGAATCTTCAATGGCTAGCCCAGAAGATATCTGCGGTCAAAACTATGCTGGGAACTGACCCAGAAGTTAGTAACCTAACTAACCTTGCAGATGAGATCTCTGCAACCTTGAGCACCCTAGGCGGTTCTGCTGCTGAGATTACCAAGCAGCTTAAGAACTCAAGCTTTGCTAGGACAACCACCAAGCAAACTTTTGGCAAGTTCTTTGATCGTCTTGTAGCACAAGACATCGAGGTCAAGACCAAGAGCAAAGTAGCTCGCCGTAAGATCAAGGTAGGTGGAGGTGACGAATGATCATCTTCATTGCGAAGGATGGCATAACACAAGGGCTAGTCAGCCCAGTTACCCAGCTACTACAGCTGGGTAACATCAAGAGGGTTAGTCACATTGAACCCGTTAACTCCGTATTGCGGTGGTTGTTCCACCTCATTCGGTGTCGGGTCAAGGACACTTCTTATCTCGCAGCATTCACCCGCTATTGGCCTTGCCAGTGGCGGGCAAACATTATTGGTGGACCTATCATAGGTCCATTCAAAAGGCGTAAAGATGCTATAGCAGCGGAAGTACTTTGGATTAATTCTAAACTAGGAGGTAAAAATGAAGAAGAAAATGAAGAAGTTTGAAATCAGACAGACTGTTATTGAGATTAGTATCATAGAAGCTGTTGACGACGAAACAGCTTTGGAAATATTTTATCAAGGAAAGCATAAAGTTGAAATTGGAAGTGTTAAAGGCGGGGATGATATCCATATAGAAGAAATCGAATAGGAGATAACAATGACAATTGATGATGCAATAAAAATGTTAACTAAACGCAAAAGAGATGGTGTTAAAAGTATTATCTTTTCTTTTTGGACAGCAGAATCATTTGACCTTCCAGATGATGAGACATGGGAAGACGCTTCTGAAAGCGTAGAAGATAATATGGATTGGTCTTATACACATGATCGTTTATCAGAACTATTAAAAAAGGAAACAGAAAATGAAAAAGTTTGAAATTAGACAGCATGTTATTGAGATTACTATCGTAGAAGCTGTTGACAAAGAAGAAGCTTTGGACATATTTTATAGTGGAAAAATAGCAGTCTCTTCTTATGGAAGCGTTAAAGGCGGGAATGATATCGATATAGAAGAAATTGTTAAATAACATAACGACAACATTTTAACTAGGAGAATGATTATGAGTGATTTGAATATCGTGGAAGTAACTGCTTTGGGTAAGTTAGTGGACAAGCAGCTCAAGCAGCTTAAAGATGCAGGTGAAACAATTGCCCCAGGCAATCATACCTTCAATTTTGATGTTCATTTGGACGGAAGTCTGTCCAGAGGGGAAGATACTAAGGCTACCCCACCTTTCGCAATTGCGGGGTTCCTAAAGCCATTGCTGCTCAAGTACGCAATGGGTTTGGGTAAGGAAGAAGGTAAGCAATGGTTACAGAACCTAATGAGCGTGCAAGCTGCATTAGGGGCCGTGATTCAGTTGGGTGCAGACTCAGTCATGCAGTCAATTGATCCATCGTTTACAGCGTTGTGGTCGGCAGCGGAAGCCCAAGCGAAAGAGAAGTTCCAGTCTGTTGCCGAAAAGGCAGATAGGGCTGGACAGACCATCGTGGTCGGCGGTTTAGAAAGAGTAGCAGAGGTAGCAAAGCTGCCTAAGATCGTAAGGTCAGCTAAGAAGAAATAAACACTTTAAAGGAGATTGTTATGAAAATTGAAGTCTCAAGTGCGGAGTTAGGCTTACTTCATTCGGTAATAGAAAATGTAAGATATCTATTAAAGGAGGAAGCAAAAAAACTTGATACTGTTACATTTGTGGGCATGAATGAGCTGTGCCAGTCTCGCGCAACTCATGTAGAGAATTTGAAACTACAAATATCAGTGCTAGATGCACTTTATTCAAAACTTCCAGACTAAGACTAGCCTTGGCCATAAGCCTTGGCTAGTTCTTCCAATGTTGCATCATCGATCTCACGAAACTCTGCTGACTTGCTAAGTTGCGGATGCTGCCCAGCTTCGCTCATCAAGCGTTCGAGCAGCTCCGCATCTGGCCTAGGCAGGGTGTGTGCTACTTCTGCAATCTTTTCGGGGTCTATGTCAAACCCACGGCATACCTCATCAGCAAAGTCGTTACCGAATAAGCTGACTACATCTTCACGCGCAAGCTTGGAGAACTGTGACTTATCGTATGCGTTCCCTGTTTGCAGCGTGCACAGCTTTGTGATATCTGCAGCAGCCTTCGTGTAACTGACTTTGAAAAGTACATCTTCAGCCCTTGGGATTAGTTCCGTGTACTTGCCCTTGAGCCCAATGTTATGGTCAATCAGATCGACTATTGCAGCTAGCTTGATTAGCTCTTTAGGTTGCAACGCAGTGCGGGGAGTAGTCCTAACCGCAGCAGCAAGCTTTGTAATAGCCTCACGCTGTTCGTGCTTGTTGGCAAGTCTGGCTCTGTTCTCTAGCATGCTACATACTTCTAGAGGATCGGGTATACCTCGCCCTGCTTGCTTCTCGATGAAGTCGGTAATAGCTTCGCCCATGTTTGCACCATAGCGAGCAGCTTTCTCTAGAATCTTATCGGCAATTTTATTACGATCAATAAAAGGTATTCGGTCACAGTTTGTCTGCAACCATTCAGCTGCAGTTTTGACTTGCAAGGAATTGGTCATAGGGTAATAGCGTTCCTTAATCCCATCCTTGCTTTGCCATACATAAGCATAGCTGCTGTCTGGAAGTTGATCGCTGCCCCTTAGATCGGTGGCACGCTTGACTATTGCATCGTAAGCGGGTCGAATACCAAAATAGTCAGAAAACTTTTTAAACCGTTCACAAATTTTGTTTTGGTCGTTAGGATGGTACTCTGCTGATTTTTCATGGAAGTACGCTGCAGACAGCCAAGTAGCAGCTGCGGAATGACATGCGTACTTCTTATGTACGGGGTCAGCATAGGCGGTGACTGCGATAGTTGCTGGAGCCATTGTGGCTTCCAGATCGGCATCCTTCACAAATTGTGGGAAATCATAACGCTGAGCGATCTTAACCAGCTCGGTTTTATTTTTGTCATTTGCGGGATCTAAAACTATAGAAGGCGAAGGCATTGTGTCTCTCCTAGAAATTCATGCAGGGTTATCATTTGCGGCCATAGCTCCACTAATCGGGATGGAACCAACCGCATCTTACCCAGTATCAGCTAAGTGCCCTTACTGTGAAGCACAAGCTTGGGCCATTTATCAAGATACCAAGTCTTTGGAAGAATGGTATTATTGCTCCCAGTGTAAGGCCACAGGGACGATTTTGGCAATGGCAGCTGCACGATTAAATATGCTTCAAGAAGAAGCAATGTACTATTTGGCCGAGCAGTTGAACAGAACCATAAGTCCGGGCAATATGCGATTATACCTACGTGGGCTAGGATTTTCTGCAAAATTGCAAGAATTATGGAAACAATCTCAGCTTTCCATGAAGAACGAAGGCAGAGAACATTATCAAGCTTTGCTGCGTTTAGGCTGGAATATATCCTCACCTATGAGCCGAGAAAGACATCTAGCAGGGCCTGGTCAACTCTTGGGTATTTTAACTCCTACACAAGTTGCTAAGTATGGAAGGTTTCGTTTACTTAAAAAGAAAGACCCTACCGTGGTAGTGCCTTATTATCGCTCACCTACGCAGATAGGTGCGCTAGCGTGCTTTAACAATGGAACCGAAACAATAGTTACTTCTAATGTAAGTGGTGAGGTCGGGTTTGCAGGCTTGCCATTCCTATGGCAAACGCAGTCAGACAGTCTTGTGCTTACTTCAATGCTTACCAACATGGTGCGGATGCAGCTGCGTAACTTTAATAGCAGCGAGATGCCCTTGCCCATCTTAGCATGGCGACAGTTCATGATTACTGAGCGTAAGAAGCAATGGCCTATGCTAGGAGGTAGACAACTCATCTTCTGGGAATGCCATCCTACTGCAGCGATCTTACATCAAGCTATGTTGTCCAATGCTTCTATGACTTTTACTGGGCCGGAGACTGTGCGACAGCAACCTAAAGAAGTCAGTGGACCTAGGTGGAATCGCTGGATGTCTGATATGCCAATAATGGAAGTCTATCAGCAGATAGTACGCACAGCTAAACCTTATGAGCGAGCTCTTTCTAACTGGGCATTATATGCAGCACCAGCAGACAAGACTAAGTTACTTCAAGATGCAGAACAGCATAGCTCGGAAGTAGCTAAGCTTGTCCGCTCCTATGTTGCGCCACACTTGCTCACAGAAGTTGGTAGACGGATACGAGTTCCAATTAGCCAAAAGTTGCCGACAATAGGTGGAACCACCTACATGGTAATGGTAGAAAAAAATAACAAGTGGTATGACGACGCAGGCAATGTAAGATTTTCAGGCATTGTGCGAGTAGACAAAATAGTGATTCGCCCCGATGCCTCTAAGGAATATATTGGATACTTGCAGACCAACGAAGGCAAGTACCCATTTAGAGTTCCGGTTGAAAAGGCTAACCTAGCTTGGATAACTGAATTTGCGTTAAGCCATGGTATAGTCTTGCAATCTGATTGCTTCTGTAACATATGGGGAAATCGTTGGCTAGAGAAATTCAACCCCTTTATAGCAGCTTGCCAGATCGAGTTACCCGAAGTTGTTAATGGGTTGGAGTCTATTGGCTGGGATGGTAGTGGTTTTCAATTCCGTAACTCTAGATTGTGTCGTGGTGAGTTTTCTTCAAATCCGGAATTTACATTTCCAGAGGATGCCCCTGGTCCTAAACAATTGCTGTGTAGGTTGCGAGATGATGTGATCTTTGCAATCAGTGACGAAAGCCCAGAGCTAGAAATAATATGGGCTTTTGCTCTAGCCATGTGTGCTCAGATCACAGCCCCTGCTGTAAACTTTCCAGCTTATGGCATATGGGTAGACCATCCTACTTGCAGTTTATTTTTGCAAGAACTGTACCATAGGTTTGAGATAAGATGTGGGCAACCTCGTGGATGGGTACACAAATGGCCACGCAGGCTTCAGCGGTTTGCAACTGCTTTAACTCAAGATGATACCGGATTCTTTGTAACTAGCTTCACAGCAAGCCAATGTAAAAGCGACACATCTAACTTAATCAAAGTTACGAACATTCCTAAAGGGCTGCAGCCTAGGAAAGTAACCCACAGTTGTGACAAAATTGTGCTGCAGTATTTAAAACATTTTAGTAAGTCTGACCATGAGATACCAGCTAGCTGGGAAGCATGGAAAGACTATACAGTAAGGCAGATGCAGCAGTTGTTTGGCTTTATTAAATCTAAAGCTTTAGACAATGCTCCAAGCCATCTGCACATTACCTAAGGAGTAACATGAGAGACAATTTTATGATCTATGTAGATCGTGAAGGGTGTATGCCACAGCTAAGGCGTAAAAAATGGAAATGTATATCGCATCCCTACTATGTTAGATATGTAAACAATCACCCAGTAGCTATGCATGGCCCCGCAGAAGTATTGAAATTTCAGTGTTATAGCTACGCAACACAGCAAGGCGTAGACATTGCAACTATACGGCAAGAGTAGCTACTCTGGATCAGCGATGGCTCGCCCTTGCATTGCAGTGCGAACCTCATCGCTGATACGCATGTCTTCGTAAGCGGACAAGTCTGGCCATCGTCCATGCATCTGGAACAGCATCATAGTCCCCATAGTAACTGCTTGTGCAAAGTCATCTGGACCCGCTGGATCTCGTAGAATTCGGTAGTGATCTCTTCCGCTTCCAGATTCTGATTTATCTTCAATAAGATTTAGAAAGTCGTGGAGTAATCCAGTGTCTTCCGAACCTTTATGATCATATTGGAAGAATCGAACTATGTGTGACTTGATGAACTGACAGCAGTAGTTCAAAGCACGATTACGATCCATGGTGTAATGGTTTCGAGGATGAAACTCATTAGCTGGCTTAAAGTTAATTAACCCGCTCTTAGCTGGACCTACATAGGCAACCGCTAGGATGTTAGCTGGGTTTAACCCAGACTGCACTAACAGAGTTTCTCGGACAGTACCTGCACCTGTGTAGTCATGTACCACATGGCTGCAATAGAATGTCTGCATGATCCCAAGGATAAGCCTAGCTTCTCGTACATGGTCATGCGGGGTTAGACTGCGAAAGCCGTAGATGATATCTACCCGCCCATCTGGGGTCAAACCGCACACTGCAATTGCGGTGTACGATTGCAGACTCATGCTGCTCTTACCCCTACTTACACCACCGCCACCCCAGTCTACAGAGACAAAGCGGTATATGTAACTGTCGATGTTCTTTTTGGCTTCGTCTACCATACAACGCCAAGGAAGGCAGGCAGCTTGCTTTAGGTCAGTAACAGTGACTAGCTTAGAACCACTGTCCCAAGATTCTCCGCAAACTTCGTTGTAGAAAACATTAATGGGAACATTGCCCTTACCATTCATCTTATCTACAAGCTTTTGCCATTTTTCGGAATCAGAATAATGCATCGGCATAATTAGCTGAGGAACATGGTAACCAACAAAAGACCAGCGTTTGCTTGCATTGCGATGCACCCACCGCCCTGTTCCGCCTTGTGCGGCAGGACGAGGGTTTATAGATTTTGCACACTTAGCGCAAATTACACCAGGCACAGTATCGCTAATGCCAGAGTGAACTGGCCCGATCATCTTGATTAGGTCGTACTCCAATGCCGGAATGTTCCAATGTCCGCAGCCGGGGTGCGGGCAGCGTATGACCCATTCGGCCATAGACGAATCCGTCCAAAGCTTTTCAATGGTGTTATCTAGTGTCTTGGGAGTGCCAGCATATTGGATAATTCCCCAGTCTCTAGAGGCAGACAGCGTTTCATGAATGATAGGTAAAAATGAGATATCCATGTATTGGATTTCATCAATACAGTTCTTGTCCGCACTTACCCCGCGCACTCTTTCTGCATCGGTGTAAGCAAAGGAAAAGAGCATCTGCGACTTATTCTTAAATGAACGCTGTAGCACATTGTTAATCGTAGTCTCTCCAGAAAACAGACGACCTACTGGGCTACTGTCAATAAAGGGAGCTACATAATTTTGCGAAAACCTTCTCACCATTTCAAACAGTGGTGTGATGTAAAGTGTCGAAAAATAGGGAATGCAGTTAGCGAATAACACTCCTTGCGCTGCAAGTGATGTGGACTTCGACACCTGTCTTCCTGTTTTTAATAAAGTGGTACGAGGCATTCTTGTTCTAAAGAAAGGAGCAAACGGAAAATGGTCATGTAAATGATAAGGCTTTCCTCGAATAGATAACAAAAGAGGAAGCAATGGTTTTAGTGTCAGATAACCCGTCTTGGCCATAACATGCTGAGCCATGCGTAACTGTTGAATTTGCTGAGTATCTAAAGAGTTCTTTACATAATCAGATAACAGCGACGATTCCAGCATAGGGCCAAAGTCAATTTCAGAACCCGAACTTTGTTCCTCTGCCAACATTTGGCTAGAGGTTTTTTGTAAATTCAACATAAGGAACTTTCTATGTCAAAACCAGAAATCAGTAGTATTGTCGGTATGTGCTTAGCCTACCCTGTACTTGTGGTCGGTTGCACTTGTTATTATACTGGAAAAGGACTCACAACATTGGGGTCTTTTATGATAGAAGCTAGCGGACTAGTCCCACGGCCTATCGTAGTAGTAAAAACCGATAGCCAATAACTTTAACCAGGGGAGGCTATTATGCCATCTCGAAGTGCCTACGCCTACCAAATAAGAAAGCAAATGCGACCGCCCGGAGGGTTGTTGCCCTCGTTTTCTACTAAACAATTGTTAATTCACCAATACCCAGACCCGACTGGCAAACCATTGAGTGAACTAATAATTGGCGAAGGTGCACCGTCCCCTGACCGAGTAGTTCTGGCTAACTGGTCTCCTCCTAACACGGAAGAGACATAAAGAAATGGATTCAGATATCGCTTTGTGGGGGCTATGCTATGTTATAGCCATCTTTGTTTTTTTGTTCATGGGACTTTATTTCCCTGCATTTTTAGCAGGGGTAATCCTATACATGGGTATGAAACTTACAGGTCACTAAGGAATCTTATGTTTATTATCGTTGCTGCGTTAGCCACTTGGCAGATCGTGGAGATATGGAGACACTCAAAACTGATGGCCTCGCTGCGAAGTCGCACCGAGATGTGGGATAACTTCCTAGGGGAGTTACTAAGCTGCCCCTTCTGCCTATCAATTTGGGTTAGTCTCTTTTGCATGCTCGGTCTAGAGTTGTCTGACTGGGGATTGGCGGGATATATACTATCACTGATGATCTATGCATTAGCGGTATCAAGGCTCGCCAATCTAGGCAACGATGTTTTTAAACAATTCTGTTTGACCCCAAAAATAGATATAAATTTTAAAGAAACGGAGGAGTTATGAGTCAAGAACCGGAAGTCGAACCTAGATACATGTTTGATGAAAGATTGGATAACAAGTTTAGAACAGTTATCCATTCTGCGTTTCTGGAAGTTCCAGAGTTACGCAGCGTAATAGTTGTGTATGACTATTATCGAAACTTAAATGATACCAATATCGGCAAAGGTATGTGGTTATCAGCGGAAGGCGGAACAGAGAAACCAATAGACTCCGTTGTTGGATCTTTTGGTGCATTATTACAAAGTGCTGCACACATCTTGGATGAGATGTTTCAGCGACACCAGACACTGTTAAATGAGTTAACTCGAGTGTCTAAAGAGTTATTGGAGAAACAAAATGCGTTACAGAAATAAAGGAGTGTAAATGACAACCTCAACTGAGGCACTAATCGTGCCAGAATTCGTTGTCAGGCGGGATGGTACTGACATAAGTATACAGCTTCGTGTAAGCTGTATCGGTAATGGTTACCTAATAAAGACGGGTGGTACTCCATTGTATTACGCAACTAAAGAGGGTATGGCAAAAGCCGTATACGCAGGGTTGCTAAAAATGAGTGATAGTATTATTGAGAAAGTGCAGAAATGAGATATTTATCAGTATGTTCGGGGATAGAAGCTGCAACCGCAGCTTGGCACCATCTTGGTTGGAAGCCTGTTGCCTTCTCAGAAATTGATAAATTCCCTTCTGCCGTTCTCACCCATCATTACCCTAAAGTACCTAACCTTGGTGACATGACTAAGTACATGGAATGGAAACCCTATGAAAAAATCGATCTTCTCGTCGGCGGAACCCCGTGCCAGTCGTTCTCAATCGCCGGCCTTAGAAAAGGTCTCGAAGATCCCCGAGGTAACCTTATGCTTACCTATCTTGCAATCGCTGCACGTTACCAACCTAGGTGGTTGGTCTGGGAAAACGTCCCCGGTGTTCTGTCCTCCAACGGAGGAAGGGATTTTGGAACCTTCCTCGGGGCGTTGGGAAACTTGGGGTATGGGTTCGCATTTAGGGTCATGGACGCTCAGTGGTTCGGAGTGGCCCAGAGAAGGCGACGTGTGTTCGTTGTCGGATGTCTTGGAGACGCAGGGAGTGCAGCAAAAGTTCTATTTGAGTCCGAAAGCTTGTCAAGGCATCCTGCGCCGAGCAGAGAAGCGGGGAAAAGAGTTGCCGCCACTCTTACGGGCGGCTTTGGAGAACGCGGCGTTGATTCCGACCAAATAGCTAATGGCAACTATGCAGTTGCGGCTTGCCTTAGAAGTGGGGGCAATGGCGGGGTGCCTTCCTCTAGAGGCGAGCATTTAGTTGTCGGCAGTCTCGACACCGAATGCGGTGGCGGGAAGTTGACACACCAAACAATAGCCAATGGTCATATCATCGGTGAATGGCAAAGTCCAAATGGTAAAGACATCGTAGGGGCTATGCGGGCGAGAGACTACAAAGGGATTGGTAATGATGACCTTACCGAAGGTCGTGGGCTAGCAGTAGCCTATGCCTTCGAGCCGGGCATTGCAGGTCGAGAAGGCAATCCTAGTCGATTCACGGAAGAAGTAGCGGGCACACTAAGACGCAACATGGGAGATAACCAGACTGCAGTAGCCATCGGTACTGACTGCTACAATGGTGCAGTAACTGGAGATGTCTCCGCAACCGTAACCTCAAGTACAGGCAGCAGTGCGACCCATTCTGGTCCCACTGTGATGCAACCTGTGCTTGGTACTGACTGCTACAATGGCTCGATCACTGGAGATGTTGCTGCCACGATGGGTACATCAGGCAGCAGCGTAAATGCCAGCGGTCCGACTGTCATGCACGCATTCAGAATGCAAGCCTTCGGTGAATACGCAGACGACCAGACAGCCTCAGCCATGAAGGCTAGAGATTACAAGGACGCAACCGACCTAGTGTCTGTAACAACTATGAAAGCAGTTGGCACAGATATGTTTAATGGTGCGATCACTGGCGATGTTGCAGTGCCCATGACCAACAGAGCAGACGGAACAGGTACCGGCCCCACTGTCATGCAAGCCATGGCAGTGCGAAGATTAACCCCCATCGAGTGTGAAAGATTGCAGGGATTCCCTGACAATTACACTCAGATTCCCTGGAGTAAAAAGCCAGCGGATCAGTGCCCAGATGGAGTTCGTTACAAAGCATTAGGTAACAGCATGGCTGTCCCCGTGATGCGTTGGATTGGCGAACGAATCAACAAATTTAAATAAACTTTTCACCACTACAAATACGCTTTAACACAATTACATTGTGTGTGTATTTGCACACCTACAAGGAAGTTCCAATGGTAAAGACAAGCTTAATATTATTAGTAACCGCAGTGCTGTTAAGCAGCATCGGGTGTACCCGCACGATGGAGTACACAACGAGTACGGAAGTGTACCCAAACAACCCGAATGTGGTGCAGCGTATCAATGTTAGCACAACATTTAGATCCCAATGGTAAAGGAGACAGCATGAAAAAAGCAAAGTTGGTGCTTGTAATAGAACCAACAGAAGCGTGGGTAATAATCAGCGAGGAGCTAAATGGAGCCATTGTTCCAGCATGGTGGGACACTGATGAAAAGAACTTCAGTGTCCCTGTAACCTATGCAACCCAGCGAGAAGCATACCTAGAAATAGTAGATCTAATGATGCATAGGATTGAAACATTCATAAGTGACGAAACTTTAGATTGTCTCGACAGAGATGAAGACATGGTCGTTCCATGTACTATCACAAATGGAATCATCACCACGGAGTATGGTGAACTGTTCAGCCCCTTTAGACCTCAATCTGATTATGGGAGATAAATGACACCGTATCACCACGCAGTAAGCAGCGCCCTAAAGTTCGGAGGGTTTCCAGATGATTACATGGAAATCCATAATTGGTTTGATGAGACCAAAGCTTTTACAGGCAACTGGACTCATAGAGCATTGCGCCACCATTCCGCTGGCGTGGAATGGGCGGTGCAAAAGTTTGGCAACACGCTTCGCAACAGTGAAGAAAAGAGAGTGCCAGTCAAGTTCATTGCGGAGCAGCATGTAGAAGAAGATTGTGGTTTCATCCCCACAGTTCAAGACTGGCTTCAACCAGTCTTAGAAAGCCCTAAGAAGTGGATGCTTAGGGTAGCTAAAAAAAGTGTTGAAAGTAAACTAGAAATTAGTGAATAAGGAGAAGCTATGTCAGATTTGAGTCCTATCCCATTACCAAAAAAGATTTACGATAAAGCAAAAGAGTTAGGTGTAGGTTCTATAGAACTTGAATTTCGTGGAGGAAGTGACGAAGGTAATCTATATGTGCAGATAGTAGAGTCTAAGACAGACGATCTAGTCAAGATCGTTAGAAGAAAGCAACAGTTAAGTAAACTAGAAACGGATATAGAAATATGGGCATTTGATGCCTACGACTATAGCGGTGCCGGTGACGGTAATGATTATGGTGACGATGTCACCTATAACCTAGACACGATGAAAGCTTCTGTTTCATCGTGGCATATGGAACGAGTAGACCTTGAGCCAGATGAAGAAGTCTCTATCGAAATAGAGACTGAGAACGAAAACGAAAATGAGGAGGAAGATAACGATGAGTGATAATAGCAAACCAGTTTATGACAACCCCAAATTGCTTCAACACTGGGAAAGAGAATTTATTAGGTCATCCATTAGCTTTTATGTAGATAGGATGCGAGCTTTTCTCAAAAGCAACCCAGATATGAAAGACCTTCACATAGAACGGTGGGAGGCAAGACAAGAGCATGTGATGGAGAAGCTTCTACAGTTTCAAGATCAGAATGAGCCAGAAGAAGATGAGGAAGAAGAAACTTACGAAGAACAGCTTGCAGAAATAACCACTTTCACAAAGGTGGATAACGATGAGTAGCATATCGTACGATGTGTATATCGATTCTGGAATCAACCTTAAACTTCCTTCTGGAACAGATCCAGATACACCAGAAGGCTATGAGGTTTTAAAAGACTTAGCTACTAAAAAATTTATTGACATGCTATTAAAAATGCAAATTGATTTTACACATGAACCTTTAGATGGAGATGACAATGAGTGATTTAAAAAGCCCAGTAAGCGCTGCTTGGTCGCCAAACACCTACGCGCAGGATTGCTTAGAGATATTGAATACAAAAGTGAATAGGTATCTGCATGGACTCGCAGAGCACTGGAAGGGTAAAGCATACTTCACGCAGCACGGGGAAACCCGACTTGGTTCTATTGCAGGGTATATCCTTGCAATGCACCATGCGGGGAAAACCGACTTAGCGGAAGCGTTAGCCGAAAGTTTCTTTACCAAGATGGCACACCTAACCCACAGCAGCACTGCCCAATACGCAGAGCTGCCGGATCCAAGCTGGATAGAGCTACAAGTTCTGTTCGGATCGGAAGACAAAGATCCGGTCACCATTGGTGTACCTAAGCAGAAAATTATCTTGCATGACGATGGCTGTCTGCACAGCTTTAGTTTCTCCGCTTACTTCCCGCTTAGATCAGAAATGTATTGGGATTGCTTTAACCAGTATGCCCAAGCAGGGGTTAGCAACCCTCATCAAAAAGTTGTGGAAGAGCTCAAGATAATGGAGCGAGTGCATCTAAACGAAGGTTACTCCCAGCAACTAACCGAGTATGCATTTAAAAACGCATACAGATATAATCAGTACTATACCTATGGGTACAATGGCGGGCTCATCTATCATGGACCAGGCTCGAGAGAGACCTTCAGCGTGACTCTTGAGACAAATGCGTTGTGGAGCATTCATACCTAAGAGGAGTTATGATGAAGAATCAAGGATACGAAGCATGGACATCCAGACTCAAATT
>Ga0209553_1000460_pt1 | contig 21378 bp, 20 predicted proteins | sample LauGreFBDMM110DN_2_FD_188217 | JGI IMG/M metagenome (GOLD analysis project Ga0209553, IMG submission 188217) | Freshwater lake microbial communities from Lake Michigan, USA - Fa13.BD.MM110.DN (SPAdes) (version 2) | ecosystem: Environmental > Aquatic > Freshwater > Lake | place: Lake Michigan...
AAACCAATTGCTGGAATTTAAATCTGTGGAAAATGCAGATTCAGACAACAAAAAAAATGCAGTAAAAACCAGCGTAAGGTGTGTTTTAAATATACTCTGTTTTTTTATATTGATATTCATCCGTATCATTTTGTCCTTTATATCTTCAGATGTGAAGCATTTTCACGATAAGTGCAACAAATAATTGTCATCGATAAACTCATGCTAAGCGGACTTAATCCAGCCTTGTGCGCTTCCAGCGACAGCGTTTGCATAGCCCGACCGGGCAACTGAGGTCATTGAGGATTGATCAGCATTGATGCCTGTTTCATACCCAATCTGCGGTGGGCGATGGTCAGGGATTGACCAACGGCCTGATTCCACTGCAAGGTCTGCTGGTCTATATGACTATGCTGGGAAATAGGCTGGTCAGTTTTAATCAAAATCATAAGCAACAAAATATTTGTGTTTATAATGAAATTTGCTTTTGGTATTTAACCTGGGCTTTTATTCATAAGAAAAAAATGTAGTTTTTATATTTAATAATATTGGCTTCGAGTTCTTTGCTCACTAGATGTGCTTCAACTAGTTCAACTTCAGCAGGATACTCAGTTTTTTACAATAAAACCGTTGATCCGATAACAGCTACAACTGCTGCAGGTGAGAGCAAAAAAGGAACATCGTGTGTTATTAATGTGTTGGGATTATTTGCTGTCGGTGATGCATCAATCGAAGAAGCCAAAAAACAGGGCAATATCAAGGTTGTGTCATCTGTAGACCGAGACGCATTTCGTATTTTTATCTTTTATGGTAAATAATGTACTATCGTAAAAGGCGAGTAAGTTTGCGATACTGAACTGGTTTATTTCAAGTCACAGTCTTGCCTTAAATACTATTTATCAGAGACTGACATTGATGAAATTGATACTCAATTGAATTCATTTAAATTGGTCAATGGGTAGGTGCTCACCACGGGTGATTTCCAGCTCACTGGTCATCAGTATGCGTTCAGGCTACAGGCTGCAGAATGGGCAAACGCTGATTTATGTATTGAACCATAAGATTGACCAATACAAACAGATTGGTCAATCTTAAATTATGAAATATGGGAGTGTTGTTGGGATAGCCGTGGGTACAGAAGAAAGCAATTCTGGGGTATCCCGGCAACCTTGTGAGCCAAGCGCACAGCAGCTTATGTTCATCCGAGCGGTACCCAATGGCAAAACCCAGAAGCTTGCTTATAGGGATGCCTATCCCGCAGACCGCAGCACTAAAGGTAATATCTGCACCACAGCAAACAGGCTTTTGCATTACCCAAAAATTGAGGCATTTGTTCAAGGCATCAACAGCACTGCCGCAGAGTTGCTGGCGGATGACCGCAACGAGACAAGACGGTTTGTGTTCAGGGAACTGTTTGCACTTAGTAAACAAGCCAAACAGGATCGACACAAAATAAAAGCACTGGAACTGCTGGGTAAATACCCGCCTCTCAAAGTCCTACTGGCGTCGCCTTGTTGGCTGTAGGTCATGAAGTGTCCGGGTCGGTGACGGTCTACCAAATCAAGTGATTACCTAAATACTGTGGAACTGATTTTAAAACATTTTCTCAAAACGCAATAGGTGATTAGAGTGGCGATTCAGCCCGTTTACGCGCCAGACAGGTACTCACTTTGTAGTTTTATCTGAAAAATCACAATACCGGTCAACAGCAGTGAAGCAAACGCAGGTTGACTACGCACAGCTTGCACAACAACTGCGCTCTGCTGACAAAAGCAACAACCGGCTGGAAATAACTGCACTGGTGCAGACATTTGCAGATGAAGTTGCGCGCATAGCAGTTGCACGCGTACATTACTTGCGCGACGGCGAACTGGTGGTATGAAAAAAGTGCTTATATGTGGAATATTTTTTATCAATCTAGAATTTTATTTGATCATGTATTTCTGAGTGTGTATCTGCCCCAAAAAACCTCAGCCACAAAAAACCAAAAGCACCAGCTGTCAGTGACGCAATGAACATAGCGATTTTTGGTGAGTTGATTAATTCAGTCTCGCCAGTAAAAGCTAGATTAGCAATGAAGATCGACATGGTGAAGCCTATGCCACCAAGAAGTCCAGCACCAAAGATATGCGTCCAATTTAGGTCTGAAGGCAGCTTAGAAATTCCGAGTAAAACTGAGATGAAAACAAACAGTGTGATTCCTAGCGGTTTACCCATGACTAAACCCGTAAATACTCCAAGACTGTTTGAACTGCTGAGCTCATCTGCCCAGTTCGAGCCGATGTTGATACCAGTATTTGCTCTCCAGCATGATGACCTGATGCTCTCTATCCCAGACAAGCGATTGAATTTGTGCGTCAACTGGAAGATTCAGAGGTGTTACTTGGGTCGAAAAGCGGCAGCTAATTAATCTATGAGTCTGATAAAAATCAAATGAAGAAATTGATCAAAGCTGCCAAGGATCTTCACTTCAATCAAACGCAGGCAAGCTGATATCTTCCTCAGGCAGTAGACACTTGCAGTTTGAATTTTTGTTTTTTATCAATAGCTGCCCAATCCCACTCTATGCCCAAACCATGACTAGAAGGTGCGTGCGCATACCCGTCTTTGATCAGTACGCGCGAAGTGGTGATGTCATCGAGTTGCGGAATATGTTCTACCCAGGCCGCATTAGGCACTGCGGCACAAAGGCTGACATGCAACTCCATTAAAAAATGCGGGCACACCGGGACGTTGAAACTTTCCGCCAAATGCGCCACCTTGATCCACGGGGTGATGCCTCCTATGCGAGACACGTCGGGTTGCACAATGCTGCAAGCCGATTGCTCAAGATATTCTCTGAACTGGGACAGGTGGTACATGGACTCACCCACGGCCACAGGAATCAACGTATGTTCGCGAAGTTGCCTGTGACCAGACACATCTTCGGCTGGCATGGGCTCTTCTATCCAAGACAAATCCAGGCCATCAAAGGCGCGCGCGCGCCTCACGCTTTCGGGCCGGTTAAATCCCTGATTGGCATCGGTCATCACATCAAAATCCGGGCCGACTGCGAGGCGCACCGCTGACAGTCGAGCCAGGTCTTCGCTTACGTGCGGTTTGCCTATTTTGATCTTGGTACCCTTAAAGCCCAGAGATTTAGCTTCTAAAGCCTGCTCAACTAATTCCGACGTAGATAACTGAAGCCAGCCGCCCTCCGTGGTGTACACGGGAGCTTTGGGTTGAGCGCCTCCCAAAAGCCGCCATAAAGGCAGCGCCTGACTTTTGGCGCGCCAATCCCAAAGCGCTGTGTCCACGCAGCACAGCGCCAGGCTGGTGATGGCCCCTACCGCGGTTGCATGCGTAGAGAAAAATAAATCCTTCCAGATCGCTTCGTTATCCACCGGACTGCGACCAATTAAAAGCGGTGCCAGATGGTCTTTGAGTAATGCTATGACCGAGCTACCGCCGGTACCTATGGTGTATGCATAACCGGTGGCTTCAATGCCGTCGCTGCAATGCAGAGTCAGAAATAGGGTTTCCTGAGTGACAAATGATTGAATGGCGTCGGTTCTGACGACCTTGGGCGGCAGGTCAACCTGGCGCAACGACACACTGCGAATGACAACCTCAGGCATCAATGGTCTCCTATGAGTAAGCGAACAGCATGCCTGCATAAAGTGGGGCCTGCATGGGCAATGGCCCTGTATATCGGTAGGGGGATTGTATGAATAATGAATACCTTTTTTTGCTGATTTTCTTGTTCTGAAAGAGTTACTGCACACGGTAAAAAAAACAGAAATCTCCTCTGAAAACATAAATAAAACTATGAAAAAACACAGCAAAAATATCCTAGGTGTTTTCCCGAGGCCTCGTTTTTATTGATTGACTGAGGCTGCTTCTTTAAAAATAATTCGTTGTCACAAAAGAAACGTACGGCTACATGTGGCCATACATTTCATTGAATTGACATTGAGTTTCTTTCAACCAACACGGGGAAGTTTATGAAATCCATCAAACCAAAAATGAAGTTGCTTGTCAGCACATTGATGCTGATCGGTGCTGCTTCGGTATCTGCCGAAGTTACCTGGAATCGTCTTTTGAATGCGCAAAATGACCCAAATAACTGGCTGATGTATCACCAGTCTTTTGACGGCTATCACCACAGCGGACTTGATCAAATCAACACAGCCAACGTGAAAAACATGGGCGTTGCCTGGATCCATACTCCCAACGCTACCAAGCGCGGTATCCAATCATTCCCACTCGCAGTTGATGGTATTTTGTACTACACCTCTGCCAGCGGCAAAGTGTGGGCGCTTGATGGCACCAACGGCAAGCCTATTTGGAGTTACCAGGCCAAACTCGACAACGAGCGTGGCGAAGGTACTTTCTACAACCCGTACAACCGCGGTATCGCTATTGCTTACGGTAAGGTTTACATGGGTACTGTGGACGGCCGCATGATTGCGCTGGACATGAAGACCGGCAAACCCGTGTGGGACAAGATGGTCATGACAGTTGAAAGAGGTAACAAAGGCTTTACCGGCGCTCCTTTGGTCGTGAAAGACAAAGTCATCATCGGCTCTAACGGCGGTGAACTGTCCGGCTGCTGCGGCCCCATCTACGGTATCAATGCCGAGACCGGCGACACCGTATGGCAATTTGACACCATCGGCGGCGACCAGCGTTCACGCGATTCTTGGGCCAATGACACTTGGAAAACAGGTGGCGGCGGCGGTTGGATGACTGGTCAGTACGACCCGAAAACCAACTCCTTGTGGTGGGGCACTGCCAATCCGGCACCTGACTACGACTACTCAGGTTCAAAATGGAAAACTGAGGGCGCACGTCCCGGTGACAACCTGTACACCTCATCTGTCATCGTGCTCGATCCAGATACAGGCAAGCTGAAGTCATACTTCCAGGAAATGCCTCACGACGCATGGGACTTTGACAGTGCTGTGGGCGAGTTCATGCGCATTTCCAAAGGCGGCAAAGACTACATGATTCACCCCAACAAGGGCGGCATCATTTTTGCCTACGATGCTGCAAAACTCGGTGGCGGAGAAAAATTGAATGTTGAAAACGCTTATATGATTGGCGAGACTTTCAACTACATCAAAGGCGTTTCCAACAAAGGTGAGCTGCTAGGTCGTGTTGACTTCACAGAAGGCAAGTTCCCCAATATGTGCCCCGCTATTGACGGTTCCATCAGCTGGAATGCAGGTAGCTACAGTCCTAAAACGGGTTTGCTGTACAAAGCGACTCAGGAATGGTGTTTCGACCTCGAAGTGGTTAAGGCAGATCGTCCAAAAGACTTCTCAGGCCAGAACTACTTCGGCGCTTCATGGACTGCTACTCACCCGAAAGGCAAGCAGGCTTATGGCACCATCCAAGCCCGTGACCCTATCACTGGTAAGAGCACATGGCGCGTAGAGTACAAGTACCCCGTGCTTGCCTCTTTGTTGTCCACCAAAGGCGACCTGGTCTTCGTGCCTGGTGCTGACGGTGTATTCCAAGCGCTTGATGCTAAAACAGGTAAAGAACTGTGGAGCCATAACAATGGTTTGGGTCACCACGGTGGTGTTATCAGCTACACAGCCAAAGGCAAGCAGTATGTTGCTGTTGTGACTGGTTGGGGCAGCCACGTTGCAGGTAACTACGGTCCCTTGTTCGGTGCACCGTTCACTGAAATGGCGACTGATAACGGTCAGTTGATCGTCTTTGCTTTAAGATAATTGTGTTGATCTGAAAAAAAGCGGGAAGTGAAAACTTCCCGCTTTTTTGATGTCTGTTTGAATTAAGCCTCTTAAATATGCACTGTAGATACAAACCGAATATTTCTGGAAAAACCATGCTGTATCGTATGACTGGTAACAAATTTTTCTTGCTATTGGCTTTGACAGTATGGTGCTCATTTCCGATTTATGCTCAGGAAACACCGCAAGCAGAGGCCCCGCAACAAGACCCGAAAAAACTTTTCGCCAACAGCTGCAGTTGGTGTCATGGTCTTTTCGGTATGAAAGCAGGAAAAGGCGGACCTAAGTTGGCCGGTACAACCAAAGATGAAGAAAGTATTTACAACACCATAGTCAAAGGGCAGGGCGCCATGCCGAGCTTCAAGAACAGCTTGAAGCCCGACGAAATAAAACTATTAGCCCGATACATTAAGTCATTGCCTAGCGAATGAACTAATTTCTAAGGAGCCAATTTCCTGAACAGGTCACTTTCCTTTATTTCAATTCGGATTTAACTGCATCAAGGCCTGCTTGGGCACAAATGCCATCCTGTTCAGCTGTGGCGCCTGAAACGCCGATGGCCCCGATTTGTTTGCCATCAGCCGTCATGATGGGCAAACCGCCTTCAAAAGTAACTATTCCTGGAACAAAAGCTATGCCGGGTATAGCTTTGGTGATTTCACCAATGGTCTTGGTGGAAAAAGGCAAACTGGCAGACGTTGTTGCTTTCATTTGTGATATTTCAATACTTTTCAAAAAAGAGTCGTCCTGGTGCACGAAATAAATTAATTGTCCACCTGTATTGACGATGGCAATATTCATTTTCCAACCTTCCTGCTTGGCTTTGGCTTCGCAGGCGTTAGACATTTTTTTAGCCAATTCCAAAGAGATGACAGGTCTGGATTCAAGCGCGCTCACACTGCTCATGGCTATTGCAAGGCTTAGGCTCAGAAAAATTGATTTATTAACGACATTCATTAAGTTCTCCGGTTGATTTAGAAAAATTGATAATCCAGTCAAAGCTTTTTTCAAGCTGAGACAGCAGCAATGATAGAAGAGTCTGGCTTTTTATTCATGACCTGACTCATCTAAATAAATACGGGTAACCCCTATTTTTTATACTCAATAGATTTTTTATTCGACTTAAAGTTCGGGTGGCCAGTTAGCAGTTACATAGCAGGGATATTTAAATGACGGGACATAACCCCCTTAAAATATACCTATAAACATTGAGAAGCCCCCGCACCATGAAAAAATTTATCTGCTTGTTCGGCCTTATCGCCGCAGGTTTGCCGCCAGTATCCGTGCATGCGGCAACGCCAACGCTTAGCGAGTTACTTCAGATTCAGCAAAGCGTTAACACCACTTGCTTGGTTCGCGGCCAAGGCCGGGCTCGCATGCTCTGCCGTTGTGCGGCGGTTGTGGTTAGCAATAAGCTTGCCGCTCAAGACGCAATAGACTACCAGGAACAGGCCGAAACTTTGTTTGAACAGTCCTTTGAATACTGCAAGACGCATGAGGACAGGGGCTTTGTATCGAGTACCGCCAAACTCTATCAATTCAAGTCGACTATTGAGGAATCACTGAAAGGGAATGACTTGAAACCAGACACTACGCAACGATGAACTATTTTGTGAATACATGCATTTAATTTCTCATATTCAAGCAATTACCTTAGATCTTGACGACACGCTTTGGCCCGTTGCTCCGACCATTGCCGGTGCAGAGCAAGATTTGCTTGACTGGTTAAGCACCCATGCTCCCAAAACAGCAGACTTGACCCGGCAAAGCGAAGTTAAACAAGCAATCCGCCATCAAGTCATAGTAAAACACCAGGATCGTTCGCATGATCTTGGTTTTTTACGGCGAGAAATTATTCGCGAAAGTATGCGCCTGGCTGGTGACGAACCGTATTTGGCAGATGCCGCTTATGTTGTGTTTGACGCTGCCAGGCAACGCGTGACTCTCTTTCCGGGCGTAGAAGAGGCGTTGACCAGGCTAGCTGAGAAATACCGTCTGGTTGCAATATCTAATGGCACTGCCGATGTGTTTGTCACGCCTGCCGGACCTTACTTTGATGCGGCATTCAAGGCGCATGAGGTAGGTATCGCCAAGCCTGACGCCAGAATTTACCAAGCCGCTATCACCCATTTAGGATTGAATGCCGATCAGGTTCTGCATGTAGGTGACGACGCCAGGGCTGATGCTTGGGGCGCAAGTCAGGCCGGCTTGCAATCGGTATGGGTGAATCCTGACGGTCATCCTTGGACACACGCATCGCCATCTCCTTGGACAGTACGTCACCTGTCTGATGTAGCTGATCACCTTCTGAGTTAATGCCTTCAAGTAAGTTGTCATCTTACACAGGCTATATTGATATCTGATTGAATATCTACTAACCCTCAAAGCAAAGGAATTTCGCCATGCTGCCAACAAACCTGCGATATCTTGGAGAACCTGTAAAGAACTGCCTGCTTAGTTTGTTGCGAAAGAGTTTGCTGGCTTCGGCGATCTTATTTTGTTTGCTTACCGCCGCACGCGCACAGCTCACTGAAACAAGTGCACAGGCTGCAAAGGAGACAGTGCAGGCCCAGTTAGCAGCTTTTGCTGCCGATGACGCTGAACTGGCTTTTTCCTATGCTGCGCCAGCTATCCGTGACATGTTCCAGACCCCGGCGAAATTCATGGCCATGGTTCAACAGACCTACCCGGTGGTGTACCGGCCTGCCACGGTCTTGTTTATGACTGCAAAAGGATTGGATTTGGCGGTGGTGCAGCCGGTACGGATGTGGGATCTAGCCGGCAACTCCTGGCTGGCTACCTACACACTAGAGCGACAGGTTGATGGCCGTTGGCTGATCAATGGTTGCGTTCTGGCGCGTGAACGGTCAAGCCAGGATATGACGCTGGCTGATTGAATCAGTCTAGCTAGGTCATCCACAATATGAAGATCACTGAAGTCCCTATCTCATATTCTGAAAACACCGTCGGTTGAGACCTTTGCTTTTTCTTACGATTGCTGGCCTGCTGCCGCCATCACAGATACTGATGAACGGTGCTTTAGAGCTTGCTCGCTAATTAGTTTTTTATTTTCATCTGTAAGTCTGTTGAGATTTTTCAACTGCATCAGCATTCGAGGATTTTTCGCCAAAGTGTTTGAATGCGTGTTCAAGTAGTCCCAATACAAGGTAGTGAAAGGGCAGGCTGTGTCGCCCGTTGATTCTGCTGGATTGAATTTGCAGCCTTTGCAATGGTTGCTCATGCGGTCAATGTATTTGCCACTTGCCACATAAGGCTTGCTGGCCATCAGGCCGCCGTCGGCAAACTGACTCATGCCCAATGTGTTGGGCAGTTCCACCCACTCCACCGCATCCACATAAACACCCAAATACCAGGCGTGCACTTGTTTAGGCGCTACCCCTAGCAACAAGGCGTAAAGACCGGTCACCATCAAGCGCTGAATATGGTGCGCATAGCCGTGGTTCAGCGTTTGCAAAATGGCGTCGCGCAAACAAGCCATGTCGGTGTGCCCCGACCAATAAAAGTCCGGGAGCGCGGCCTGAGCGTTCGAGGTGTTGAGCTCCAGGTAGTCCGGCATGTGGGTCCAGTAGATACCGCGCACGTATTCGCGCCAACCTAATACCTGCCGCACAAAACCTTCGACAGCTTCCAAAGGTGCGTGCCCATCGTGATAAGCCTTGGCGGCTGCATCGCAGACTTCCCTTGGGTTCAGCAATTTCAAGTTGAGGGAACTTGAAAGATGCGAGTGGTAAAGCCATACCTCGCCCTCCCACATGGCGTCTTGGTAGAGGCCAAAACTTGGCAGTCGGTATTCCACAAAATCCTGCAAAGCAAGCAATGCTTGTGCGCGTGTCACTGGCCAGCCAAACTGTTCTAGCGAACCCGGGTGGTGAGCAAAACGCTGGTTCACCAAGGCCATGACGCTCAGTGTGGTCGCGTCGGGCGTGAAGCGTGTGGGTGGCGGCAAGCTGCCCGGGCCATGCTTGCCAAAGCTGCCCCGGTTGTCGGCATCAAAATTCCACTGCCCGCCGATGGGTTTTTTGCCATCCATCAACAAGCCGGTTTTCAGCCGGAGTTCGCGGTAGAAGTACTCCAATCGGATTTGCTTGCGATCGGCTGCGTGCACCGCAAAATCACGCACCGTGCTGAAAAAATGCGTGTCGTCACGAACCTCCAACACCAGTTGATGCTTTGTGGCCGCCGCACGCAAGCTTTGCAGCACGCGCCATTCGCCAGGCGCAGTCATGATAAGCTTGTCGGGCGTGTGCAGGGCCAATGCTTTTTCAAGCTCCGCGCCCAAGCTACCCCGGTTGTCTGTGGCATCTAACTCGCTGTAGAAAACCTGCCAGCCTTTGTCTCGCAAGGCCGCTGCGAAATGCCGCATGGCACTCAAGAATACTGTGGTGCGCTGTTTGGCCGACACCACATGCGTGGACTCTTCGTCTACCTCGGCCATCCACACGGCGTCTTGCTGCGGATCAAAGCCGCTGAAGGCTGAAGCGTCTTCGTCGAGTTGATCGCCCAGAACCAGGATTAAATTGCGAATGGATGTCTTCATATTCAAATCTCTAAAAGTCAAATCCAAGCTGCTGTTTGTTTTCGCTTCGCTTGAGAGATGGTTTGCTGTTTACATTCGTTTTTTTGCGCGATGCGTGTTTGTCAATCACTTCTTTTTTGCCCGCTCTGACCGCCGGGGTTTGTCGCAGCTGGTGAAGGCGATGTTTGGACTCGCGCGTGGCTGTGGCCAAGTCCACGACGGGTTGAACGATGTCAATGCAAACGCCCTCAGAGGAGTGCATGGTCTGTGGCATCAACCAAGGTTGAAACAGCCAAGCTTGCGGCACATGCCGCATATGCGGCAGCCATCGCTTGACAAATTGTCCGTGCGGGTCGTGGTCTTGGGCTTGCTTGATAGGGTTGTATACGCGAGTGGTATTGATGCCAGTGGTGCCTGATTGCATTTGCATTTGGCTCCAATGAATCCCGGGTTCATAGTCTAGGAATTGTGTAGCCAGCCATTCACCAACTGGACGCCAATGCAACCAAAGAGGGTAAGCTGCCACGGATACCAACATGGCACGCATGCGAAAGTTCAGCCATCCTGTCTCTTGCAGCATTGTTACGCAGGCATCTACCATGGGCCAACCTGTTCGCGCGTCTTTGAGGGTTTCAAAATATTCAAGATTAAAGTCTTGCTCTCGAAGTCCGTCGTAGCCACGGTGCATATTTCGCCATTCAATGGCCGGTTCACTCTCTAGCTTTTGAATGAAATGGCAATGCCAATAAAGGCGGCTGATGAAGGCCGTTAAGCCGGATCGGTGTCGACTTGCCTGGGGCGGAATGAGCGCAAGTTGAGTTCTGGTTTGCTGCACCACTTCGCGCATGCTGATGCATCCATAGGCCAAATACGCCGACAGACGGGAGCATGCATCAGGGGCAGATACAGGTGAAGATATGCCGCCCCTGTACCCAATGCTGCGCGCGTTGAGAAAACTGTGAAGTGTTTTCAATGCAAGCGTGCGTCCCCCGTGTTGTCGCAGTGGCGGGTTATGTTTCAAATGCGTCGGGGCAGCTATTGCCAAAGCCTGTGTGTTTGCCGGACGCCAAAATCTTAATGTTTCAAAGTGTGATTGTGGCAAAAGCATGTGCTGCTCCCAGGCGCTTTGCCACAGGTCGCGACTCTTTAAGCGCCTGACCACACCAAACTGTGGAAATTCATGCCAGGCGACGCTGTATTCTTTGCACCAGCTTGCTACTTTCAGGTCACGCGCAAAGGTCCAAGCATTCCCAGTTTCTTCATGCGAAAACAGTCCGGTGAATGACGCTTCATTCCAAATCTGTGTCAATACAGCGCTTAATTCACCGTGGTGGATTTCAACCTGACCGCCAAGAGTGCGTAAATGTGTGTCAAGGTCTTGCAAGGACTCACGGATGAACTCAAAGTGTTGAAGAGCTGTATCAGCTTGCAGCCACAGTTCCGGCTCAATGACGTAGATGCATCTGACCGGCCCGTTTTGACTGGCCTGCGTCAGCGCCATATGGTCTTGCCAACGCAAATCACGCTTGAACCAGACCAAGGAATAACTCATCGGCTATGGCTGCTTGTTTTGGACTGTCGACAAGCATCTGAGCAGTACTTCACTTCTTGCCAATTCTTAGCCCATGACTTTCGCCAAGTCATATCACGTCCGCAAACTTGGCAAGGCTTGCTTGGCAAATTTTGTTTATTCCCTTTGAAAGAAGACCTTGTTGTAACCATAGCTCGGGCTATACGCTGATCAATTGATCACCGCGTGAGGGAAGTGTCATCAAGTGTTTTTTTATCTTCTTCAGGGTCATCACTTTTCATGGCTTTTGGCATGCTCATTTTTTCGCCGTCCCATACCTGCCCGCACCAACAAACGCCTTCGTCGTTGATGATGCAAGTACCGGTTCCACAGCATCTTTGGTCTTCACTCACTTAAGCTCCTTGATAAAAAATCAGTGGTTAGCAGTTTGCTCTGCGATGGTCTGCAATTTGACGATCATCGAACTTCATACCCGGGTGCCTCAGGGCGCGATGTTTGGTAGTTCTGCCTTTGACCCGTTTTCTCCATAAGCTGAATGAGTCAGGTTTTAATTCAGCCCTCATCAGGTGGATTACCTCCGCCTCTGACAGGCCAACTCGCTCTTGTATGGTCTCAAAGGAAGTACGGTCTTCCCAAGCCAATTGAATGACAAGGGATACATCGCCTGCCGTCAGAGCCTTTTGTTTAATTAATTTGCTGATGGACATGGACAGAATATATTTCAATCGTGGATCGGTTTTTTGAATAGGTTTTGAACAGGTTTAAAAGTTAAACCAACTTAATTTTACACATAATTCGAGAATTTTTGAAAAAATCTTTGGGTTGTACAGGTATTGAATAGACTTTATAGAAGTTAAAGTATTAAATAAAAGCCGATTAACAGATCAGAGTTTTGAAATGGTATCCCGACAGGCATCTCTTGGCCGTGGATTCATTGATCAGTTGAGAGAGCCATTGTTCAAGAACCAAGTGCTCATCTCGCCCTTGCCTTTGACTTCAATGACACCGCGGTGTTCGCTACACAGAGCCATGAGGTAATGAGCGCCGGCGTTTTGTTCATCCAAAGCGAGCAGACGCAGGCAGACTTCTTCGGACTCGCTGAGCCTGCCGAGGTTAGTGAGCAGAACGGCGCGCAGGAGCAAGGCATCAGTGTCCTCGTGAGATTCTTCAGGTAACAAGCCGATAAGCTTTAACGCATCCGCAAACCTTTCTTGCTTCACGTCCTCAAGAACCAGACTCAAGTCCCAGTCGCGGGTTGGCACCGTCACGGTGGTTTGACTCTGCGGGTGTGAGAGGGTGACCCGGGGTGAATCCTGGTCCTGCGAACGTGTTCGGGTATCTGCTAGGGTGGCGATTCTTGCCGCGGCATGTTGAATCACATCCACCCAGTTTGCTGTCGATTCAACGACCTCGGGCAGCAAATAGTCGGCGGGCTCTGCACGGGCGGCGCTCCAAGTTGCTGCCGCGGCAGTGTCGCGAGCAGCGCGCTGTTGGTAGTAGAACGTGTCATGTGTATGGCAAAGGTGAAAATCGGGTGTGATCCCCCTTAGTGTTTCTGCGTGACCAAGGAACAAAAATCCACCCCCAAGCAGGGCCTGGCTGATGCGGCCAACGACGCCTCGGGCAATTTCGGGGGTGAAGTACATCAGCACATTGCGACAAAACACCAGGTCGCAGTTCAGCGACCTCCAGAACAAAGGGTCTTCATCGACAAGATTACGCTCCTCGAAACTCACCATCTTTTGGATGTCAGGCACAAGCACAAAGTCAGTACCGTCTGCCCGAAAGTAGCGGCGTCTGCGGTCATCTGATGTCGATCGCAGCGACCATTCGGAGTAGCGGGCCTGGGTTGCTTTGAGAAGGATCGCCGGGTTGATGTCAATGCCAATGATCTTCACATCCCAGGCGTGAAGTTCGGGCAAGGCTTCGCGCAGCATGATGGCCAATGAATAAGGCTCATCGCCAGAGGAGCATCCGGCCGAGAGGATACAAAGTTGCTTCGTCTGGGATTTGGCGCGAATGCGCTCAGGAAGAACAATGTCGGCAAGCGCCAAGAAGTTGTCGGCATTGCGAAAAAAGAACGTTTCATTGACTGTGAGTTGCTCGGCAAGTGAGCGCCACTCGGCAGATCCCTTGTGTGAAGCATTCAGATGAAAAAGGTAGGCCCGGGAGGATTCAAAGCGGGCACGTCCCACTGACTGCATCCGATGACGCATGACGTCAGCTAGGTAGTCGAGCTTTTCGTCCTCGTACTGCAACCCCAGATGGCAGGTAACCATAGTTCGGAATTGTTCGATATCGGTTCGCGCGAGAACGGGCGTCATGGTCCAGCCTCCGCTGTTGCCAGGGCTGTCCAGACTTCATCGGTAAGGATGCGCGCAGCACGCAGTACAAGCAGGAGTTGCGCATCGCGGCTGCCGACCGATGCAATCAGGTCGGCGGTGACATATTGCAGCAAAGGCGGTAACTCACCGAGTTGGGTCAAATCCATATTTCGCAAACCGACAACGCTATCTACGCCGATCACCACCTGACGATCTTCCACTTTGAGGGTTAAAAAGCGGCCGAAGCTAGGGCTGTTTTCGCAGTTTTCCAAGAGCGCTTTGAGGTCTACGACAGGTACAGGTGTGCCTCGGATGACCGACACGCCGAGCACAAAACCGGGCGTTCCGGCAACGTGTTTGATGGGTAGCGGTCGCATTACTTCCGCCACATGGTGCAGCGGAAAAGCACACTCACGTGCACCGGCCATAACCACAAGTACCTGGTTAAATTCAGAAATGTAGGCGGTCAAGTCGTCTTGCATGACGCCTTGCGCGTCTGCGACGGTAATCGAGAATTTAGCGAGATTGAAAATGATAGCAACGCAGATTTTCTAGGCATAGCGATCTCAGTAATTAATATGACGGATCGCCCAAACAAAATTGCGAGCAGAATTTCATTCTATGCTCTAACTCAGTGCGGCGTAAGCTTTTATTCCATGCCTTCGGAAAAGTAGTGATAGTGGTGCAGTCAGGCAGACAAGATTAGCTAGAAAAGTATAATTCTGAATGCGTAGCAAAACCAAAACAGGTATCTAAAAAAATAAAATGTATCTAAAAGTATAGTCGTTTGTCATTCTCATATGACATCAAGTTATGTAAATTCAATCTTGCGATATTTTTCAAATTCATACCCCAAAGCACAACTATCGCTCACTTGTCGTGAACGAGTTGTGGTGGGCGTGGGAAATCCCAAACTGAAATTTGGCCTTGCTTCGGAGCTTGGGCAAAAGCAGGGCGATCCTTATCTGGCCATCATCAATGAGCGCAGGCCAGTTCCAACGAATCCTGATCATCCATTGCAGTGGCGAGACAGGGTACACGTCCCTTCACGCAATCATTCACTGCTTCGAACCTTCAGAGAGTCTGCGACCAATTCCAACAGCATAAGGTGCTGCTCTTGCGGCGAGCATCGGATCGTTGGATGGTTCTACACCTTTTGGCAAGACTGTAGGTATAAAAGTGATGTCACGGCACGCGCCTGCCGAATCTTCAGAGACTGATGTGACCTTCAAATTACCGAGCGTTACTTTGCGACGGCCTTCGGGCAAAGGAACTGTGGCACTGTCTAGCCTGTCACCCGACTCAGCCAATTGAAGATTGAAATTGAAAGTGACTTGGCCATCCTTGACACGTTGACGGAGTTCGTCGAACAGGAAATGAGGTCCCTTGGCCTTTGCCTCTTCATCGCTGAGGCCCAGCACGCCAGTGGCGGGCTCAAAAATCCATTTGCCGAATTGCTTCTCGCCCTTGCTATTGACAAACGCAAAGGCATTGACGCCCCAGTAATTGACCGATGCAAAACTTGCTGGCACGGGTTGGCTTGCAAAGTATTTGCCTTGTAGCAGCACTTCAGGATTGGCCTCTGCAAAAGCTTTGACTTTTTCTGGATTGGCCGCTTTGGTTGAAGGGTCAGGTGTGAGCGACTCTAGGCGACCTAGCAGTTGTGCCGGTGTTGATGATCCAAAAACAGGCGCTGAGATATTACCCATTTGCCATGTTTCACCATCAGAAAGGTTGAACTGCAGCGCCATGTTGCGTTGGCTCTTGGCATTGTCTGCAGCTTTTGGGTTTCCGCCGCCCACAGAAAAGCGAATGATCACAGGTATTTTTTGACCACTGAATGCGGAAGCAGATGACAGGGCGCGACCTTCTGAGCTGCCAACAAACTCACCCGATGCGCATATTCCCTTGGCCCCCGAGCGGCGATAACCTTCGAATTTACCGCCTGCGGCTTCAAAAGAATCCACCATTTTCACGGGGTCAACAGTTTCTGCGCTGATTGCCGCAGCCATGATGAGGTGGCTCAAAGTGACTACAGACAGGAACGGCAGGCTTGAAAAAAAATTGATTGACATAATGTTGAAAGCATGAAGTTGGAATTTCAATCCTATATTGAAAAAAACAAAACCAATGTGCCAAATGAGAAACCCCAGCTTCAACGATACTAATTTGACAGACTGACACAGTCAGCAAATTGCTATTTCGGGGTGTCGTCTTTAGTGTGTACTGGGATTCAATCAATATATTACCAATTATGTAGTAATTTGGTATTTATAAAAAAATTACCAAATGCTCAATATAAAGCAATTTAGCTGGGAATTAAGCTCCTATGTAAGCTTGATTGCCAAATAAGTTTAATATTTCACGCAGGCTAACAGGAGCAGCCATGAAAGAAGCCAGTTTTGGTAGGTTTGAGCAGTCCTTCATGTTTCACATGATTCGTGACTTTTTCCTGCTCTTGATTGTGGTCGCTGGCCTTGAACTCGGCATTCGCTATGCGGTAGTGGTCTATGACTTCAAAAGCAATGAACCCCAGCGTGTTGATCGAGCTGCTCAGCAATTGGCAGATGATGTCAAATCGATCATGCTGAACTCTGGGGGCCCAACTGCGGCGCAAACTGTTTATCCCATTTTGAATCGCAACTATGACAGTTTGGGGCTATCCATTGCGGTGGAACCTTCAGACATCACGGTTGAATCTATCAAGCAAACCTTCAAGTTAGATCCTATTGGCTTAAGACAGCGCTGGCCCGAAGGCGATAGCAGCGGGTCGTCCGTCCAACTCAAGGCTGAACAGTTTTGTCTAGGCTGTCACGTCAAGGCGAAAGTGGGTGACGTGCTCGGAACTGTCACCGTGAGAAGCTATTTTTCTCGCAAGGTGGCTACTTGGTGGCACGAGGTTCGTGTCACTGCCAGCGCCTTGAGCATCAAAATTGTCATACACACGATAGTACTTTTTTTCTTACTCAAAGTTCGCATGGAACCCTTGTTGGCACTGCGCTCAACAGCGGCTTCGTTGGCTAAAGGGGTGATGAATTTGTCACCTCGAAGCAAAGTCAATTCAAATGATGAATTTGGTGAGTTGGCCCAGGACATCAATCATTTTTTAGACCGAGTCAAGCAAATCGTGCACGATCTTGACGGCATTCTCAGCGAGGTGGTGTCTGTGGGCTCTCGCCTAGGTGGTCTCAATCGTCACCTAGAACAGCAATTAGACGGGATGCGTGACGATGCATTCAATAACAGTTGGAATGAAAGTCAACGAAACCTGTCAATTCAAATTGTTGCTGCCCGTGAGGCGGGTGCATTTGAAGTCTTGGTTCAAACTTTAGATGCTTTGTCTCATTCTTCTGAGCGAGGCGATGAGCTTGCTCCTTTGCGTGCCCAGTTGGCTAAATTACAGAGCAGTTTTTCGGCAATCACCCATGCAATTCAAAACGCATCACCCTCGCCAGAGTTAGCACAGGCGCAGGCAGCCCAGTACCAAGCCTTGTCATTGTCCCTGAGGGAAATGGCGTTGCTGGAAGCCAGCATGCAAAAAGTGGCTGAGTCAGGTCAACAAGTCATTCACCGATTAGCAAAGGGCAGATCCGATTCTTAAGTAATTTACACGACATAGCCCAAGTCTGATTACCATCAGCGGATGCCATCTTCATACGTCATCAGTTACCGTCCCGATATAGACGGATTGCGTGCAGTTGCGGTACTGACAGTCATCGCATTTCATGCCTTTCCCGAATGGGTTTCAGGCGGTTTTATTGGCGTAGATATTTTTTTTGTGATCTCGGGTTTTTTGATTACCAAGCTTATTCAAGCTGGTCTTAACAAACACAATTTCAGTATCAGTACTTTTTACGCAAGCAGAGTAAGACGTCTTTTTCCATCACTGATTTTGGTCTTACTGGCCTGTCAAATATTTGCTTGGTTCGCCTTACTGTCTGACGAGTACAAATTGCTGGGCAAGCACATATCGGCCACTGCATTGCTCATTCCAAATTGGGTTTTTTGGAGCGAGAGTGGCTACTTTGATTACGCCGCCAATACCAAACCACTGCTGCATCTTTGGAGCCTGGGCGTAGAAGAGCAATATTATCTATTTTGGCCCATCACTGTTTACTTGCTATTCATTTACAAATTAAACGCGATCAGAATAACTTCAATCCTTTTGCTCTGCTCTTTATTATTGAACTTGTTCGTGACTGAAAGATTTCCATCGGCAGCATTTTTCTTGCCTTTCACCCGAATGTGGGAATTGTTAGCAGGAAGTTGTCTTGCCTTTTTTACACAAGCAAACTTGACGGGATTTAACCCTATCAGGGCTCAGTTCGAAAAATACAAATGGATAAGGCACGGACTGTCTTTTTTGGGCTTGTTGCTGTTGTCAGCAAGCTTATTTTTTATTGACCAAGACAAGCACTTTCCAGGTGGCTGGGCGATATTGCCCGTGCTTGGCACTTTGTTGATCATTGTTGCTGGGCATCAATCTTGGTTTAACCAATCGGTGCTGTCTAGCCGAATACTGGTTGGCATTGGGTTAATCAGCTACCCTTTGTACTTATGGCATTGGCCGCTGTTGTCGTTTGCAAGAATTCTCGAACAAACTCAGCCACATTGGCAAATTCGCATTTTATGTATAGCCATTGCATTTATCTTGTCTGTGCTTACCTATTTTTTTATTGAGCGTCCAATTCGTTTTGGCCAAAATCTAAGGGCTAAAACATACGCTTTGACCCTACTGATGTTGATGACAGCAAGCTTGGGCTTTACCACTTACATTTCCGAGGGATTCAAGTCAAGATTTGCCAATCAACTGATTGAAGAACAAATCTCCGACCTTGCATTCAATATTCCGGCCAGTATGGAGTGGTATTGCCGCGACGCAAGCAATGAAGGCCCCCGCTGCCTTTCAAGTGCACCTGATCCATCAACTGTGGTTATAGGGGACAGCCACGCACTGACCATTTACTCTGGTCTGATTGAGCGTTTTAAAGCCAAAGGTCAGGACGTAGCTCTTTATGGAGGAAGCGATGGATGTCCGCCATTGTTAAATGTCGTTATTCAAGACCTAGGTGGAGATACTAGAAACTGTTTAAAAAAAGGTACTCAAGCTATTTTGAGAGTGATCAAGGATCCTGCAATCAAGGAAGTCATTCTGACAAGCAGGGGTCCCATGTACACAACGGGCAAAGGTTTTGGAGAGGTAGAGTCGTCACAATTTGGGAGCTGGGTTCTGCACTTTGATGATGAAGATAGTCAACTGCGAAACAATGAAGAGGTTTTCCTCATGGGCTTGGCAAATACCTTGGATGCTATGCTTGCTGCAGGTAAAAAAGTAACTTTTTTGCATGATGTTCCAGAGCTTGGGTTTGATATCAGAAGCTGTTTTACTTTCAGGCCGTTGGTAATTACCCATAAGGCGATGGATCCATGTGCAGTTAGTAAAAGTGATTTTGTGGCCAGAACCAAAATGCACAGGGCTGGCGTGGATCAAATACTGTCCGTAAGACCAGAAATCAAAGTCATAGATTTAGCCGAAGCTTTGTGTGATGACGAATGGTGTTTTGCTTCAAAAAATGGTATCTTGTTTTATATAGACGATGATCACCTTAGCCTGCGAGGTGCTGAATATGTGGTGAAACAGTTATGGGATAAATTTTGACTAAAAATAGATGTTAAAAAACCTGTTTCAGTTATATTTTTTGGTCACATAGATAATGGGAGCACATCAATGCAAAAAGACCTGATATCTCGTCGAAATATATTGCTGCGTTATGGACGCCTTGCTATTTCTTTTGGTATGTTCGCACCTGCCATAGTCACTAGCCGAAAGTCATTGGCGCAGCAGTCAGCTAATCATTTCTGTGGGAAACAAACGCCTTCCCAGATGCAAGGGCCCTTCTACATACCCCTTTCACCCGAGCGTATAAATCTTATAGAACCAAAAATGAAATCATCCAGCATGCGTTTGGCGGGTCTTGTGGTTGATACGGCATGTAGACCCATTTCAGGTGCGATGTTGGACTTTTGGCAATGCGATGAAAGAGGTCAGTACGACACAAAAGGATTTAGTCTGCGGGGGCATCAGTACTCCAACAGTAAAGGAGAATTTTTCTTGGAAACTGTAATTCCTGGTTCATACCCCGGAAGAACACCTCACTTACATGTCAAAGTTCAGCGCAAGGGGGGGCAACTGCTAACAACTCAACTTTATTTACCGAATCACCCTGGTAATGCGCAAGATTTTCTTTTTGATCCAAGCTTGTCATTAGTGCCCAAAGGGCGGGATTTTCACTGGCAATTTGTTTTGCCAAGTTGATGGCATCAAGTGAAACGCAAATGCACAATTGCAACGCTGCGTTACTGCATGGCTTATTTGGAAATCACCGCGATCAATCCCAACGCCACTGCACAAAAACTCAGTGTAAACAAGCGGTGGTTCGATCTAGATGACGACGGATTACAAGCATCGATTGCGCAACAGCCCATACTTATAGCTACTCATGCAGCCCATAGAGCTAGAGCCGCCGAAAGGGGGGGCCAGACTCTTTTGACTTGTAGCGAAGGACATTGTCAGCAATTTTTGTTGGATGATCTATTGGCATACTGTGATTTTTGAATTGCCTAGTATTTCTTTAGAGACCCTATTTTGTCTCTTGGTTGACGCTATCAAACGTGATATGTGCGTGCAATATCTCGATGAGATTTAAGTGCAAAAGTCATCTAGAGGCTCTCAGCGCGACAACCAGTGTCGTAGAAAATCAAAAAGTATTGCTTTTGAGGATATTTTTTTTAGACGGATCATCGGTCTGGGCTCGTATCCGAAAAGTACGAAATTCGAATCCATAGGCCGACGCCTAACTTGATAATTTAATCAGCCTGTCAAGTGAAAAATGTGAAATTGAACGTTTCATAGGCCGTACTTGATAGGCTGCCGGACTTCGGTCTCCTCACACCTGATTACTTTGGAAGGTGTATGAATCTACAGCGAGCGTTCATACCTATGAGAATCAAAAGCAGAAATCGGAGTTAAATTGAGATAATTAGTTCATAATGATGAAAGCTAGTGTTTTTGCAATTACGCTCATTCCTTACATGGATATTGATTATGAAAATTGTTAAGTTCTTTTTGCTCTCGTTAGCACTGGTTTTTATAGGTCAAGTTCAAGCAGGCGCATGGGACGAACTCAAGCCCTATGAGATAACCGACAACACACCCATTGTTTTCAGTCCCAAAGACAACACACTGGTTTTAGAAGATCCACAAGG
>Ga0209553_1000461_pt1 | contig 21372 bp, 34 predicted proteins | sample LauGreFBDMM110DN_2_FD_188217 | JGI IMG/M metagenome (GOLD analysis project Ga0209553, IMG submission 188217) | Freshwater lake microbial communities from Lake Michigan, USA - Fa13.BD.MM110.DN (SPAdes) (version 2) | ecosystem: Environmental > Aquatic > Freshwater > Lake | place: Lake Michigan...
GGTCTCCGCCGGCAGTTTCTTTGGGTCGGCACCAGAAGCAATCCACTTGTCCGTGGACCCCGGTCCCCAGTTATACGCAATCAAAGCCTTCTCTGTATCGCCATACTTTTGCTTCATGGCCTGCAAATAATCCACACCCACCCGTGCAATCTCATCAGGAGACTTGTCCTTAGCAGGGGTTACACCAAAGCCGGGATCCTTAATGGTCTTAGGCATAACCTGCATCTCACCAAGTGCACCCTTAGCGCTGGTGGTCAGAGTTTTGCCGTCATCTTTGTAGCGCTTGTCGCGGCTCTCCGCTTGCTTAACAGCAGCAACTAACTCTTCAAATGTCTGTTGGGCCATGGTCCGAGGTCCTTGTCAAGTGTTTCTCTATTTTATGCGGCATTTCAATAATACTCAACCGAGCGCTGATCCACCTCCGGCTCGTCATTATCATCAGACTCCAACGCAATAAAATTACCTTGCCTAAACCGAGTCCACGCCATCACCGCAGTATCCACTTGGTCATCGTTGTTCCCGTTAGGAAAGGACGCGCATTCCTCTACAAGGTCCTCGGCCCACTCCTTACCCTCAGGATACCAAATCATGCCGGACTCAAGTAAGGGAGCAACAGCATTGGCGCGGGATACCTTGTCCTGACCAGACCTTCTACCACCGGGGGAGAACATCGTGACAGGAATGCCAAGACGCCTTAGTTCCTGCTGCAACGGAGTACCAGTAGCCTTCGCCTCAATCAAAACATTATCAGGCTTCCAATACACATACTCATCCTTTGCCATGCGCTTTAGCTCAGGAAAATCCCAACGGCCCTTGCGCACATTGAGCAGCATCAAATTAGCCCCCGAGTCAGCATCAGGATAGAACACGCCCCACGTACTGATAACAGAAAAGTCAGCAGTCTCTTTCTTCGAGTATGCCGTATCGTATACCTGAATCAAATACTCACACTCAGGCGGCTCATCATGCCGCCACTTGCGCCACCAGTTCCGCTTCAAAATAGCACCCTCATCATTCGTCGGCTGTTGCTGCCACTGGGCATTCCACTTCTTCAGGCCAATAGATACCTTGACCTTCTCTAACTCATCAAGGCTCCAGTAATCAGGCCAAAGAGGCCGGCCACTCGGCAAAATAGCAGGGAACTCCAACACCTCCCACTGATCCGACTTTAAATAGCCCTGCTGCTTTAAGAGGCGGCCCGTTAAATCATCCGTCTTCCACCGCGTATTGATCACAATAATAGCGCCGCCCGGCTGTAATCGCTGACGCGGGCCGGACGTGTACCACTCCCACGTGTTCTCCATAGCCGTATCCGACACAGCATCCTGCTCGTCCAAGATATCGTCCAGCACGACAACATTACCACCGCGCCCGGTCATCGCACCACCCTTACCAATGAAAAAGGCTTCACCTCCTTGGGCCGTGTTCCACCGACCGGCGGCCTTACTGTCAACTGACAGGGCCATCTTTGGGAATAACTCCTTGTACTTCTCGTCGTCAACAAGGTTTCTAATCATTCGGCCAAAACGCTGCGCTAACTCAGCAGTGTGGGAGCCGACAATGAGTTTAGTATCAGGGCTCCGGCCCATCAAATACGCCGGAAACAGATAACTCCCAAGCTGGGACTTACCATGACGGGGAGGCATCGCGATCATCAGGCGTTTGCACTCGCCTGTAATGACACGGTCAAGGGCTTTAGCGATACGCCGGTGGTGTTCCCCGACAATCATCTCGGGCCAGACGTACTGGCAGAAGGACAGAAAGTCAGTGGTCGCTCTGTCCTGAGCTTCTAGCAATCGAAGACGAAGTTCTAATCTTAGCTGCTCGTCTTGTACGTCATCCGGTTTTGTAGAGTGCATAGGCCACGTTTTGAAATTTGCATAAATATAACCCCTGATTGCATTTAAAACAACAAGGGGGGTGTTTTGGGGAGGCCAAGTTTAAATAGGTTCTAAATTTGGCTAAAACTTGGCGAAGCTTTTGCCTGCAACTGACGTACCGAAAATGGCCCTCCCCCCTTTCTAAATCCCAATCCAAATACACACACAGAGAGTAACAGGCGGGCCCACCCACCCCCGCCACCACCTAATAAGGGAAAAATAAAAGAAAAAACAGTAAGGGTAAACACCGATGGCGCGCCATCGGTCTCTGTGCTATGCATACAGGGCCTGTGGCCCTGTATTACTATACTCTGTATAGTAATACATCGGCTGACAAAAAAGGCAGCCAGTTCGGCTGCCTTCTTGTTTGTGATTTCTAGGTTGTATGTACATACAACCTAGACCAGCGCTTACTGGTGAACAAACCAGACCGGCCGGACCGGTCCGGCCGGTCTAGTCACAGACCAGTTCGAACTGGGGGACCTCTTCCACTTTCACCCCAGTTTGTACTTTTCTGCATGTTGGGCTATCGGTCCGGACAAATGCAGAGATGCTAACGAGCACATCGTCCAGTTCGAAAGTGTAATCCCGATTTAAGTACTGAGGCCAATCACGTGTTGTGGCCTTTTCGGTTTTGCTTGAAAAGAATTCAAGCAGGCCCATCAACTGGGTGTCTTTGAATGATTCCAAAGCATTCAAGTTCACAGCAATTGTGGGTTTGTGATAACTTGTTCGAACGAACAAGTTATGCACGCTCAAGTCTAGATCCTTGAAAACCCCAGAGTAGTTCACTCTGATTTTCATACGGGATTCTTCCAAAATCTTAGCTCTGGAAATTAGATTGTGTCCCTCTTTGCGGGACTGCTCTGTTGCATTATTGATCGCGTTGATCAATGGATTTGTCTTGCGTTTCATCTCTCTATTCTTTCTTAAGGTTGCACTGGATCGGTTGACCCAGTGCATGGATTATATCACGTATTAACGAACAGTAACATTAAATTCAACATTACCAATTGCTTCGCTTACTTTCTCATCTAGGTTATTTTCCATCCATGCTTCAATTGCATCGTCCACGTTGTAATCGGTAACATCGAAGTTGTCCGACATCCAGTTACTAATTTTGTCATCAACAAGGTTATCAATGTGTTCATCGACAACATTACCGATGGCATCTTCGCGGATCAGTTTGTGCTCTGCGATCCGCTCATCGATCAAAGCAATATCGCGGGCCGATACTTTGGCCACAACATCATTGACAAGCTTGTCATACATTCCGCCCAACTGGGTCAACATATCAGCCTGATCCATCTCGGGGCTTGGCACTTGGAACTGGGTCACTGTACTGTCGATGGTATTTAGCACAACACCGAATGCGGTGCGGACTGCCACTTGGTCAACGTTACTTAAAGTATTGATCAGCATTTCTGCATAGTCCAATGCTTCTTGAATAGTTGGACGTGATGCAAACAGATTATTGCGAAAGGGTGTTACTGGGTTGCTCATTGCGTTCTCTCTTCTTTCTAGGGTTGTATCTAATCGGCCGATTAGACAGTTGAATTATAGCACGTTATTTGAAATCTAAGTCAACACTTAAAAAATACATAGATCTGCCATCTTTTAGTTGTACGTAACAAAATGCATGTTCATCTTGTTTTCTAGGATCATCCCCTTGAGTGGCTCCCTCAAGTTCCTCTGCAGTAACAAAGGTTGGATGTACCATCGTGTCGTAGTTCTCGAACGTAAAAGATGCAGGGACTGCTAACTCTTCCTCAATCAGGTCTTCACGCATTCTTATTGTTCCAACCCATTCCCTCTCTTCTTCAGCCTCCACGTTCCAAGAATTGGGTGAAATCTCTTTTAACAGATTTCTAGCGGTCTCAATATCAAGGGTCAATTCATCAATCCAAGATCCATCGACAATGTAAGAGTCAGCGGACTGCATAAGATTGTTTAAGGCCTCACCCAAGTAATCAATTTTTTCTAGATCGGTCATAGCCATTTTTCTAGGGGGCTGATTTGTCATTTAATCTCTCCGAACAAGGTGTAATGCGCGGTGAAGTCATTGCCATCAAGTGTGTCAGCTATACGCAATTTTTCACTCTCGCGCACGTGTGCCTGAATGGCAAGCAAAGCATCGGCCAAACGTTCCTGCCAATTGTCGCCCCCTGCAATATTAATGTTGAGGGCCATTTGAATCGTATCCATCTCTCTATCCTTTCTGTTGTGGAGATCACAGTATAACACAGCGCCAGCACTTTGCAACAAATAAAAACAAAAAAAGTATGCGGGCCCACCCACCCCCGCCACCACCATTCAAGGGAAAAAATCAAAGAAAACAAAACCGGCAGCAGAGAAAAAAACCCCGCGGGCCTAACGGCCCGCGGGCCATGGGCCACGGCCCAAAGAACAAAAACCACGGCCCGCGGAGCGCGGGCCGTGGGCCACGCGCCACGATTGACGCGTCGATCAGCAGGGGCCGAGGGCCTAGTTTATAGGGTTTAGTTTACCGGCCACTTTATGCGTTTTTTGCATAACCCACCAGAGGGAAAAGCCGGACAATGCCGGCCTTTCTTGCACTGGTTAAGCGGACAGTAATTCTAAAGCCCTATTTTTAAGGGCCGCACCGGTTCCAAACCAAGCAGATTCAATGCGGGTATTGTCAGAACGTCCGCGCTCATGATCTACTAATTCAGTGACCGCATTCAAGGCCGCCCACCGCGTGCCGGCCACGCCCACAATGTCGGAACCAATAGCGCGCCCGTTGAATAATTCAATGATTCGCTTAAATGCGCGACTATCTTTAATCTCAATTTTGCCGGTGTGGTAAGGCTTCAATAATTCGGTTACAAATTCGTCCGCCTGTTCGGCCGTCATACTTTCACCGGCCAATTTGCGGGATTGAACTAAAAAGCGCTCCCACTGATTCGCGACAATTCCAAGCTGCAGCCGGACATCGTCCGCATTAAAACGCTCAGAATGTAAAACCCTTATTTGTGATTCCCCGCTGTTGATTGCTGCTGTGATTGTGTTATTGCATACCACGCGCACACTGGTGAATTTTGCAATTGTGGCCATGGTTCCATCGTATGACGTGCCAAGCAAAACATAAGGGCGCACTGTATCGCCTTCGACGATATCGGCCCCTTCATTCACTTTTGCTAGGGCCCAAACCCTCCGGCCATAACTTAGCGCGCCCGCGGTTTCCATGGTAAACCCGCCAAGATCCACAAGCTTACTAAAAAACCCCATTACTTGCGAGGGCTGCACTACGTTATACCCGCGTGAAACTACAGCCAAGGGCGCGCCGGTGTCGCTCCGATGCAAAACCTTTCGATCCGCCCATGCTTGGGGGGCACTCGTTGACAATGTTTTAAATAAAACGGGGCTTTCAAGCACGTCATAAGCCAAACCGGCTTGCTGCGTCCACTCCTGAATTGTCGCGCCTGCTGTTAGCTGCTGCCCTAGTTTATGCCAAGGGGCTAACCCTGAATAAGCTATTGCTGCTGTTCCTGTTGTTGTGTCGATCATATGTGCCATGCTATTCTTTCTGTTAAGTTAATGAATACCGGTTTTGTGCCGGTACACGGATTGTACATCATTTTTACACTCTGCAACATTTATTTACAATTTATTTGTCTAATTTATCTGCCACCCAACACAGCAGCAAAAAAACAACTAGGCCGGCAATTATCACGCGGCCCCCAATTCTAGGCCGACATCGCCCGCGATATGGTGGCGCAAAAAGGAACCATGTGGAAGGGTCCGCACAAATTCGCGAAGCGCTGCAGCATCATTAGCCGCGCCGTTTTTTCTCGTGTTGTGCCACTGTATAGCTACCGGTCCGCTTGCAGCATAACACCCGCCGGCCGCATCAGTTCCCACTTTTTTCTTACCGGTGCCATGGGCAACAAATACAACGACAAATTCGCGGAAGGGACGCGCACACAATGGCCGGCCGCCCCCGCACTGTTGACAACTAAAATTGTCGGCCTTTTCTGCAGGGCACTGCACAAAATTAACACCATGGATTTTTTGCGGCCACTGGTCGGCCGTTTCCAAGGGCGCAGCATAAACGGCCGGACGGCCTAATTCAAAAGCTCTTACTGCTTCGGCCGTAGTGTCACAGCTTGCATTTATCACTGTTTTATTTGGCTGAGGGAAGGGGAGCGCTTCGGCCGTGAAATGCGAATAGGTCCAAGCTTGGCCACCACGCGGGACACTATCAAAAACGGCCTGTAAATAATCGCTATCAATTTGTGATGTGCCGGTTTCACTTTTCGGGTGAAGGCTGCAGCTAGTCGGGCACGTGCCATAGGTTTCATGTTCGCCGCTGCGATAAGTAACTGCTATTGGGCCGGTTTTGCTGTTGGCGCTGATTCTGACTGTTTTTAACATTTTGCTATTCTTTCTGTGGTTGGATTAAAGCTCTGAGCCCATCATATAGGCAATTGTGAAATCTTGGATTTCACTTTCACTAAGCCACTTTTCTATGTGCTCAAGGGGCACAATTGAAAGCCCGTAAGTGTGCCGGAGATATGCGCAGGAAAAGAAAAAATCTTTATGGGTGCGTTGATAATTTTTCATCTCTATCCTTTCTGTTGTGAGGGACCAATTATATCAAGCTTTACGGCCTTTTGTGTGTGATATTTTTTTGTTTTTTTCTGTCTTCTAACAATTAAGGGCATGCTGTTTTCGTCCCATGGCATAACCAAAAAAGGCAAGTCATCGGCCGACATAACGCGCATAAAGTCACGAGCGCGAATAAGGGAAGGGAAGGTGCGGATCACACTCTGGGAATTGGGAAAGCACACGTCATATTTATAAATTGGCATTTTTTATCCTTTCTGGGTTAATCGTCGCGGTCGGTGTTCAACTCAAGGCGCGGGTAATCTTCATCGTCAATAAAGCTATCGTCAACATAAGCAAGCCCTACTCGGTCGCCGGCGTCCCAAATTATGATGGGCAAATCTTGCGGCAATTCAGCGAGCGCAGCCATTAATTCAGACACTATCATTTTGTATCCTCCTTTGCAAATTGCATCGCGGCATACCATACTTCCTTGGCATCGCAAATCGATGTATATACATCAGACATTGAATCGTAAAACTCGCGGCTGCTGCGCTCTTCACTGTCCGCACGTAAAAAACGAATGACGTCTTCGCGAGGGGCAACAGCGACACCACTCAAATATGCTTCAACAAAAGCCTGCTCTTCTGCGGTAAGGTCGCGCGGCACTTTTTCTTCAATTGAATACACTTCCCACTCTACATAATTTTCTAGCTTGCAGTCTTCTATCCCAAGGGCTTTTGCTTTTTCCGTAGCTTGGTCAAAATCTTTAGCTTGCACAGTCGCGTAGTAGTACTGATAGAAGCGCATTCGCACGTTATACGTTTTCATTCTGCTTCCCCCTCTTCTAATGATTCCAAAAACAAGATAACGTCATCAAGGCACATACCAATTGTGATTTCAGTTCCGTCATTGTCCTTAGGACGATTCTTCATTGTTTTTGACAACGCATTGCGAACGTCAATCATGTCGCACAAGGCGGACGACAAAGCATTTTGATCTACCATTTCTCTATCCTTTCTAAGCACCGGATCAAGCACCGGCATCGCCAGTATAGCAAGGTTTTTGTACCTTGCAACACTTATTTACATTTATTTTACTAAACCTAGGGTTTCCTCTAGTTCCCCCCATGGCATGCCACGCGAAGGCCAACAGCGAAGGGGCTCAAGCTTTATGCCCTCTGCAGCCAATTTCATAGCATCGCTCCCCTCATACAAACGAATGGTCGAGGGGCGTAGTGTGTTACCCATGTCGAGCACAAGAATGTAGCAAGGCCTATCCTTGGCAGCATGCCGAGTCATGAAAGCAATTTGATGTGGCCGCAGCCCAACCTTTAACCCCTTGGCCACCACTTTCAATTCCATCAAAACAAAGTATTCCCCGACACCCACCAACATGTCAGGAATGCCAAGGTTCACACGATTCTCAATGCGTTCAATGCTGCAGTTGACAAGGCCGGCTTTCACCCTAGCCGAAAACCTAGCTTCAGGTGTCATCTGATCCCCCCAAATCCTGCTCAAAGATGTCAGGCGGAGGCTGCTCCACTCCCGCGTCGAAATCGGGGTCTTTTTCTCTTGCTGCACTTTCAATCACCACTCCAGTGTCCGCATCGATCAAGGCAGTGGGTGGAGGCCCACCATACAGCTTTTTAAGCTCATCAAGCTTGCGCTGTACCTCTTCCTTGCTCATGCTGTCAATCGTGCCATGGCGGATCTCTTTGCGCTCCACATAAATCGTTCCCAAGGCTTGGCCCCTACGATACTCTGCTTGGACGGCTGCAGCAAATGCACCGGCATCCAAAGCTTTATCGCGAATGGTCTGCAAATCTCGCATGTGGCGCTCGTAGGATGTGTTGTACTTGGATGCCAACTCAGCACGATAAGCCTGAATGGCCGCTACAACGTGCGGATTGATGTCAGGGTGGGTAAGCTTCCAAGCCATGACAGAAGCGCTGGTGGACTTGTATCCGGCCCTTATGGCTGCCTCTTTCATGGTCACCCGCCCATCACCACTCACAAGCTCGGTAACAAAGGTCCATTCTTTAGGTGTTAGCTTCCTGCGCTGCTGCCGCAACGGGGCCACTTCTGTGGTCATACGCTTGCGCGCCTTGTCAGGCATAACCGGTGGAACGTTATAGACGTCTTTCTTGGCCATTAGCTGATTCTCCACAAGCGCCAACCATTGTCCACCTTGCGCAGCGTGAACACCCATTTGGGCTGATGCACACGTGTGAAGCGAAGGGCAGCCACACGACAACTCTCAGCCTGCTTGCGGATGCCAAACAGTATGCTGTCGCCTGCTTCCATATCCCCAAAAGGATATTTGGATCGATTGGTTGGCAGGGCTATTCCCTGATCAATGTGTACCATCATTAACTCCCGTAAAAGAACTACCACGAGTATATCGCGTGTCGCCCCAAGAGTCAACCAACAAAAGCAATCAGGGCTCCCTATAGAACTTTTGGAGGGTGTAGTGTGTTTTTATTTTTTCACTTTTCATCTCGCGGAGCCCCCCTAGAAATATTACACTGAATCTCCAGACGTAATTTGCCGAATGCTCATAACGTGTTGATTTCTCTCACTTCTTACGGCATTACGTCTATTACGTCAAATCTCACAAAAATAAAAAAAAAAACATACCTTACCCCTAAAAGGTCTATAGCACCTAAACCTTAGTATTACTTTTTGAGCCATTTTCACCCCTTTTGACCCTCGGTCCGCGGTCCTTGGTAAGTGTCTCTTCCTCCACTGTACATCCACCCAGTACAATAATGTGCCACACTAAAACCCCAAAACCAAGGGAAAACCCCTAAGAAATAGGCCACTTTAAGTAATTGACATAACTTGCGTATGCTTTAATAATAACCCTGTCAGCATTGCTAAAACGCTGACAAACTTCATTAACAAAGAAAGGATAGTGATATGGGTAAATTACCGGAGACACCGGATAAAGAGATCGAAAAGATCATGGACGATGCGCAGACTTTGCTTAACTTCTGCTCCAATACTTTTGTCAAGCCTGCTGACGCGTGGTTCGCGTGCCTTGTCTCTTCAGCCATTTTGACTGCTGAGTTGGAGGTGCCGTTGGAGAAGTTTTTGGAAGGCTTTGAGCACGCGTACAGTGATGCGATGAAGACCAAGAAAGAAATGGGAGCTTCTTATGATCACTAATGCGCATGAATCCATCTCTATTGACCGCACAAACGGGCGTGTAACGCCTTTTAACACTGGCAAAGTACAGATAGGGCTGCTGTATCAACCAAAGCCTCCTGCGATGACGAGTTCCGAGGAGCTTGTTCAGGCAGCCTTGATGGGATGGTCCTCGATCCATCGTCCTGTGCCCTTGTGGCCTGTGACGATTTGTTCGGTGATTATCGGTTTTTTAATAATTTTGACTGTGGGGTAACAGATGAGCAATCAGTATGAGTTTTTGTACGAATGTGATGAGTTGGGTTTGAGGCTCAGGTGTTTGTTTGAGTACGAGCCCGAAGAGATTGGCTCGATTGAGCCGATATCTGGGATGAAGTTGGAGCCGGACTACCCTGAGGTATGGACTCTTGTTTCGGTGTTCTTGCCTAACAGCACTGTGGACTTGAGCGGGGTTTTGCATCCGGATGTGATTTTTCAGGTGCAGATGGATGCTGCTACTTATTTTGAAGAGTTGGGAAGGAATAGTTATGACTGAACAAAGAGAACTAGAACTGCTGCGGCCATATGTTGCCGCTTGTGGTGAGTTTGTTACCAAGAACGCGGCATTGGAAAAGCAATTGAAGGCTATAGATCGTTTGTTGCTTGATGTGCTAATGGGTGATGTCGATCCCATGCAGGCCATGATCAATCGTCAGAAGATAAAGGACGAGTTTGAGGAGAAGGCATGAAACCCATCGCATGGTATGACCCAACTAACGGCGCGGTCAGCACAGACAAAGACAGCCCTCTGTTTACACCACTGGGTCAGGTGTTGCCTTTGTATCCACAGCGCACATGGGTAGGGCTGACGGATGATGAGCTTGATGCTTTACACAGGGCGGTCAAAGTTCGGCTCATGGGAACTTATGACACCAAAGATATTTACCGAGCAATTGAAGCCAAGCTGAAGGAGCGCAACACATGACCACATACAAAGAACTAGGTGAGTTGATGCGCAATTTGCCGACTGATGAAACATGGCTGCCACTGTTTTTGGGGCGGCTTAAAGAGAAAGATCCTGAAATCTACCGACGCATGATGGAACTGGCAAACGAGAAGTTGAAGGAAGACAAATGAAAAGAACACACACACCAGAAGACGTAAAAGTTATTGAATCAAAATTCAGTTTGAACGTATGGGAACGCGCCCTTGGTTGGCGCAAAAGGCAAATGATCATGAAACAACTTGACCCTGTTACCAACAAGATTCGCAACGACACCTTGGAGGAGGTGGCTAAAGATTTTGAGGCTATGAAGAATGGCGGGGATACAACCGCAAGCTTTGCGGTTTACGTGAGGAACATGAAATCGTGAGCTTTGTTAGTCATCACCTGCAGCTTGGAAGCAAGCAGCATGTCCATCAATTACAACTTTGTAATAAATGCGAAGAGAAACGGCCACCGGAAGGTGGAATACAAATGAGTGCAGCAAGGTGGATTTGCGCTTGCTGTTGGACCAAACGAGTAACGACAAGGAATTTATTAGAACATGCCAAGACCCAAACCACCCGAGCCACTGATCGGAAGACAAGTGAGGATGTCTGATAGACAGTGGATGATTCTCAACCAATTAGGCGGCGCAGAGTGGCTGCGCGCCCTGTTAGATAAGAAGGCACCCATGCCTAAGAAATATTATGAAGTTTTTAACAACCAAGAAAGTCGGAAATGAAAGCAACTAAACGTAAATTCCCATCTAAAACCAAACGCGCTCAGTCGTTTTTGGAAAGCCATCCTGCTACCTCAGTTGGCGAGATAGCATTCCGGTTTGGCATGACCAAACAATCTGTCTATGCTCTGCGCAATGCCATGAAGAAGAAAGGCTTTGTATTCCCTAAAAGGAATGAGCAACTTGCCTCCCTTGCTCCGGCACAGCAGAGCGCTGCCGGCAGCGCACCATTGGAGATTGAGATGTACGACGAGCCGTGGCAGCCGCCTGAGATGCCGCCAATGCCGGAAGTGGACGCAACCCTTGACGCTCGGGCCGTGGACTACGGCAAGTTCATCGAGGGCGCTGAAGTCATGCAGATGTTGAAACGTGTTGTACAGAATGCCTTGAGCAATCGTGACAAGACGTTGGCACATGATCAGGCGGAGTCCTTGGACATGATCATCCACAAGATTGGCCGCATCATCAACGGCAATCCTGATGTGGTTGACCATTGGTTAGATATTGCCGGCTACGCGCAATTGGTGGCGGACCGCCTCAACGGCCGGATCCGCTGATTACTCTGCTTCTCCCCAGCTTGGTCCGATTTCCACATCGCACCGACTGGGGACTTGCATGTTGACGCACGTTGCCATAATTTCTGCTGCACGCTGCGCTTCTTCCTTTGTCTTGACGCTCAATGCCAGTTCATCGTGAACCTGCAGCATGGGCATGATCCCCTCCCGCGCTAACGCAACCATTGCTGCCTTTGTCTGGTCGGCAGCAGACCCTTGGATAAGACGATTCAATCCTTTGTAGGTGCCTGCGCGCTTGATCCGTTGGCCGTATTCCATGACGGCTTGCTCACGAGGCAACGCTTTATTGACACCCCACTCCATCGGCTCCCAAAGTGGGAACCGGCACTTGCGTCCAAGAAGGGTGCGGATGGATCCGTTGGACGCGGGATGCTCGATCCGTTTCATGACGGCGTTCACCGTGCCTTTGAGGAACGGAACATTCTGGTGGAACTTATCAATAAGTTCCGACGCTTCGTCAAGATTTAAATCAAGCTGCGCGGACAGTTTGTTCTTGCCCATGCCGTACATCAGGCCAAGTCCAATGGTTTTGGCAGCTTTTCTGTTGATGCCGGCCATGTCGGCAACCATCTGGTGAAAGTCGGTGTTGGGGTCGTTCTGGTAGGCGTCCACCATCTTGTCGGCTCCGGGTAAATCGAGGAGGGAGGCGTAGTGAACCAAGAGCCTTGGCTCCTGTGAGGAGAAGTCATTGGATGCCCACATTTCGCCCTCTTCGGGAAGGAACAGGCTGCGCACCATGGGGCCGATGATCTCGTGGCGGGCAGGGACCTGCTGCAAATTTGGATTGGCCATGGACAGACGTCCTGTAACGGTGCCGCCATCGTCTGAGCGCATCTGGTTGACGTGCGGGTGGATACGCCCTGTCTTGGCACTGAAGTTAAGGTACGGCTGCAGGAAGGTGCTGTGCGTTTTGTTGGTCTCGCGCGCCTCCACAATCATCTTGGCAATCGGATGCTCACAACCATCCAAGAAGCCTTTTGTAAAGCTTGGTTGGCCGTTCTCGGTCTTTGCATAAGGCAAATGAAGCTTGTCAAAAGCAAGGGCGATGCTTTGTGCGGCCCAGATATCGACATTGGATCCGATGAGGGACTTGAGGTCCTTGTGGATTTGTTTCTCACGGGCGATCAACTGGTTGATTAGCTGCTCACATTTGGGGCGATCAAACCGAATGCCGCGGCTTGTCATGTTGTGCAGGACAGGGAAGGCTTCTGTTTCGAGGTTGAAGATGGATTCAACTTCATCCTGACGCATGCGGATCTTGAAGGCTTGCCACAGTTTCAGTGTGAGCGCTGCATCCTGCTCAGCGTACTCTCCCACATACATGGCGGGTAGTTTCCAAAGTTCTTTTTTTGGATGAACTCCGAAGTCCGCAGCGGCTTGTTTGAGCCCTTGCTCTGACTTGACTTCTTGTAGATAGTCGAATCCCAAGGAGTTGAGAGCGTAGCTGAAGCGGTTTTCGTCAAGAATTGGGGCAGCGAGCATGGTATCAACGATCCGTCCGTTGACCTTAAAACCACTTGCTTGTAGCCACCCCAAGTCATAGGCGGCGTTATGCATAACCTTATCGGAAGGGTAAGCCAATACGTCCGTGATCCATCTTTCCACTCTTCGTCTGTCCAGATTTCCACCACCCTGATGCGCCACCGGAAAATATCCAGACCATCCATCGACGGCAATGGCGTAGCCGACAACGAAACCGTCGTTCCGAGGCCATCCCGGGCCCATGGATTCCAAGTTGGGGTCGCATGTTTCAAGATCAATTGCTATTTCTTTCGCTGTAGACAGGTTGGGGAATACTTCTGGAGCTAACCATTCAGTGGGGGTGGGAAAAAGGGGTATTGTTTTTTTCATATTTTGAAGCCTTTTTCAATATGTTTGGGTAAAACTAAATGCAATGCCTTTTTAGCGCGGGTTATCCCTACGTAAAAGAGCCGGTGAACGTTATCACCGTTGGTTGCGTACTCTTTTGCAAACCTAGGTGAGAGGTCCATGAGCAGCAGCACATTATCCGCCTCCCCGCCCTTGGCTCCGTGGATCGTGGACAGTTTAATTCGGCCCATGGTTGAAAGCTTAGTTCCGCGGCGCAGAACTGCAGTCAGGTAAAAACGCTTGTCTTCGGTAATGCGGGACAAGGCTTCATGCCAGATTGCATCGGTCTGAAGGCCAAAGCTGTTCTGCAGGTCCTTGATGCTGTATTCAAGGAGGGGCTCGCCCTTGAAAGTGCGGTAGCCCTTGGTGATGTATTCAGCGCCAATGTACTTGTAGACGTTGCTGATCTCATCGCCATACAGGAACGCCCCTTTGCGCAGCTTTTCCCATGCCTGTACGGCTTTTAAAAGGGTTAGGCTAAGGCTTGGTACCCCTGAGCGCTCAAAAAGGATTCCAGAGGCCCTGAGCCATTCATGGATAGGATTTAAAAGATAGTTGGTGCTGCCCATGATGAGCCATTGGCCGTCATCAATGGGCACATCTTCAAACCGGTAGTAGGTCATCACGGAGCCCTCGTAATCGCGAGGCTTCCATTCCTTTTCTTGGCGCTCTGTAATCTGCTGCACAACTTTGTTAGCAAGCTTATGGACTATTGATGGGACGCGGTAGGACTGATCAAGGACGGTGATCTGGCCCTCAAATGACAAGAAGCTCTTGACATCTGCACCGGCCCAAGTAAACACCGCCTGATCGTCGTCACCGGCAAGGAACACCCGTTTGGATTTCTTAGCAAGGGACTCGACAAGCTGCCACTGCAAGCGGGACAAATCCTGTGCTTCGTCAACAATCAGAACTTCAAGGGCCGGCAGGCGCTCGGGCTGCACCACAATCATCTCCAGCAGGTCGGTGAAGTCCAGAAGCTCTTTGCTGCGTTTGTAGTGCCGATACGATCTTTCGACAAACTCAAAGTGATGCCATTCGATATCGAGGCCACACTGGTTGTAGTGCTCGCGCAGGTCTACGCCGCGGATGCGGGCTAGGTTGATCTCGTTCAGGATGGGGTTGTCGGCCTTGGCCATGTCCACATCATCTTCTTGGACCACGTTCATTTGAATGCCGGCCTGCGCTGCAAACTCTCGGTAGTCTGCGGGCTTCATCATGAAGTCCACCTTGACGGCAAGGCAGTGGAAAGCCAAGCTGTGTAGGGTTCTAAAGTGAGGGAAGTCGGTCCTAGCATTTAATGCAGGGAACTTCGCAATCGCTCGGTCCTTGGCCTCTGTCGCTGCTTTCTTGGTAAAAGAAAAATAGCCGATCTGCATTGAAGACAGATCGGCTGCCAACTCGCGATCAACAACGTTCAGAAGGTATGTCGTCTTGCCAGATCCCGGAGGGCCAAAGACCTTGCGGATATCAGTCATAGTCCTCGTCCCACAGATCGTCGGGCCAAACAAGGATGGGTGTGTCGGGGCCAACGTAAGCGCCCTCGATGTTGAACTCAATGTATTCGCGTGCTTCGTCCGCTTCCATGTTGTCGCGCTCCATCAGCGTGTTGCGAATAACTTCGGCGTCGTATACCAAAACACTGGTGCGAATTCCACCACCTTTTTTATCCATGCCCCAGATCAATGCAGGGCCAAGAATGGCATCGTCGTGTCCATCAATTTTTAACATCAGAATGGGCTCCCTGTGGTACGTTTGGTTTGTGACTCGAACGGTGCGTCCTGTTTCTGGAAGCGCGGAATACGCCAACAGCGCACAGTACGTCCTTTGAGAAAAAGCGGAATGGGCTCTCCACCTACGTCGCGAAGGCGCTGAGCCATCTTGGGGGCGGTCAGGCCAATGAAGTTGTTACGCTTCAAATGCGCTTCAAGATCCTTGATCCGGAAGTAGGTTTTCGCTTCATCGACATCCGTCCATGGGCGGCCCATAAGCATCTCTTCTCGGTCCATTGCTTCTTGCATGTGGGTTGTGAATTCTTCAAGCAGATCCATGAAGCGGCCAGTAACGCTTGTGTCCTCTGGGGCCTCGGTGATTTGCTCTGTCTCCACCATCTCTTTGAGAAGGGCGTTGAGCATCTGTTCCCAATCTTGCTTGCGCAAGGTGGGCGGCAGCACGTTAAGCTTTTCTAAGCATGACTTTTGGAAAGCCACTTGCGTAAACAGGCTCTCGGTGTCCAGTTCTACGCGGCGGCCATTGACATCAAGGAACCACAGGGGTGGCTCACTGGCGTACTTGGACAGCGATGCTATCTGAGGCGCATCAGGACCGTTTGTTCCGATGCCAAATTTGCGCGTGCGGCAGAGGCCCGAGTTGCAGAAACTATTGAGCGGCGCATCTTTGCACTTGTAAAGATATTCTTTCTTGCCAACTTGCTTGACAAGTATTTGGACTTCGTTGTTTGGGAGCGGTGGGGATACATACTTAAAGTTGTACTCGACCATCTTGTCTTCCCAAGCTGCGGGGAATGCGCGCTTAAGAAAGATTCCAATGTTGAATAGGCCATTGTTACGGGTGCCCTCGGGAAAACCTTGGGCGCACAAAGCCTGTAGGCAAGGCGGACCATCTTTGACGGGACTCTCCGCTTGCTTCGGCGGCTCTGGAAAAGTAAACGGCAACTCTTGGACGGCCGCTTCATAGAGCGCATAGAACTCTTCAAGCGTGGCCGCGGACCCGTCGGCATTGAATGCATACCGCGTACCATTGTCGCCTCCGAAGTACGGTAGGTTGAGAAAATTTCCGGTGTCTCCTCGCTCAACCAAGATCTCGGATTGCTTAGGAAAAATCTCACGGCCCGCCTCACCGAGGAGAGCTGCCGCATTTTTGAGATATTCTTGGAATTCCCGAGCCGGAGCCGGCTCCCTAGAAAATAAGAAGACATGTGCTCCTCCAGATTTACTGCGGCAGACAACCATTGGCAGCTTTAGCTGCGCAACCTTGTCCACCAAGCCTTTATGGTCCAACGGATATTGGTCAATATCAATGCAGCCCCAGATGCAAGTGTTATCGGCACGAATAGGAATAATGCCAAGGGAAGGATCAACACCATCAAGATGCTGTACCCAAAGATCGTCCGTTGGGGGCTTCCTAACCACCGTGGCCTGTCCTGCTTGCTTTCCATCACCGCGCTCCTTGTTTATACGGTAGGTTCCGTAAGCGATATCCAGACCGCTGAATATCGCCTTGAATTTTGTTATGTCGGTCATGCTTCACTCTATAAAGGTGGGGGTACCGGAATGACAAGTCGCCTACAAGCTTTCAAAAAGTAAGCCTTGTCAAACTTTCCCCCCGATAATCAGAACGGGACGTCGTTAGCGTTTGGTGCGCTCTCGTGCTCGTGCTTGACCTTTACTTCGCCTGAGCCAACTGAAGCAGAGAAGTCCTTAGCCGCTTTGTAGGCGTTCATGTCTTCAACAGGGCCAATCTTCTCAACTTCCCAACCGAACCACTTGCCCTTGTCGTTGGACTCAGCCTGTGTCGTCAGGCGATACACCTGTGAGTACATCGGAGGTGTGAAGGGGCCGTTGGTGCCCATCATCTTTGTGGACATCATCATGCTGTTCCACTTGCGCGACTTTTTCAGTTGCGTTGACTTCATGGTAATCAATGCAGGCTCAGGAATACCAGAGTCGCCAATGATCATCACGTAGTGGTTTGCCGTGTTCTCGATGTAGTTGCCGTTATCGAGATAGTCCTTGTTGTCGCCCGGTTCGCGGTGCGTGCGGCTTAGGATGTCAGACGTGGCGGGATAGATATTCATCGGCGCGCCAGAGCCTGAACCACGTGGAGCCCACTCAATGTACTGACGCACATAAGCTACTGGCAACACCATGAGGCCTTTTTTGCCGTCATACAACTGTCCTGTGACGCTGTTCAAAACCATGCCCGGCAAGGCACCGTCCATTTCACCTACCTCAGGGCTTGTGTTGGTCAAAAGTTTCAAGAATGGCAGGGCGAAATCGTCCTGACTCATGTTCTCAAAACCACTGTGAGCGTCCTGCTCAAAGTCACCCGCCAATGCAATTGCGTTGGTCTCTTTTACTGCTACTTCGTTCTTAGCCATTTTAATTTCCTTAAGTTCATGCTGATTTGATGGTTGCTTTTTGGCCCACGTATGCGCCGAAAAGCTCTGTGGGGAACTCGCTACCGCGTTCCACCATTTCGCGAACCCAAGCTTTCAAGGTCTGGGGTTCGATCTTCTGTGCTTGCTCAACTGGGTAGTTTTGCTCGCGCAGTAGATTGAGGAGTGCCTCGCACAGTTGGTCTTCACCACGACCAAACCGCACGGACACTGTGTTCTTAATGATGTCGTCAAAGCCCTTTTCGCGCAGCCACTCGTAGGCTTGTGCGCGCTTTTCTTCCTTGATGCTTGCACTGTAAAAAGGCTTGATGTCGATCTGGCTGCCATCAGCCATCTTGAAGGACTTCATGCCAAGCTCAGAGAGCATGCCGGGAATGGTGTCTTCGAGCAACTTGCGTTGTTGTTCCTTGCGCTCTTTGAGCACATCTTCGATGTCGTCGATTTCCTTTTCCAACTCCTTGGCTCGTTTAGCCAAAGCGCCAACGGAAGACAGGTCTTCGTTCTTGACTTGCAGTGCGCCTGCATCTTCTTCAAATATGTTAACGTTAGTCATCTCTTTCTCCATTCTCTGTGATATCAATCTTAACTGGGATATACATCTTTTCACGACGATCCCACTTCAAAACATTAAAACGGCCTGAGTTATATGCTGCAGCAACTGCGCATGCAAGCCCGATGGCCACTGGGTCTCCGGCTAAAAGCAGAAAGTCACGATCAGAGAAGTTGCGAAGCTTGCGCCTTAGCAGCCTGACTGTCGGTACTGTGGAAAATGCAATCTGGACATTTGACGGCAAAAGCACCGTTGGATCTCCATACTTCATTGCCCCTGCAATATCATGATTTGGCATCTCTTGTACGACGTACACCAGAGGGAAATGCTCAGTAGTTGTTGACATGTTTTACGCTATCCTTTCTTTAAACGTGCATTTAGTGTACACTATCTTTTCGGGGTGTCAACACCTTTTTAAAAAGAAAGTGAGAAAGATATGGATTATTTTTTAAATCAATACCCATTCAAGAACAAACCGTTCGTCCATCAGGCTGCATTTCTGCAGCGCTTCTGGGAGGACAAAGAAGTTGCATTGTTTGCAGAGATGGGTACGGGCAAGAGCTTTATGCTTATCAACAACGCAGCCATGCTATACGACAAGGGCAAGATCAACTCTATGCTCATCGTAGCGCCAAAGGGCGTTTACCGCAACTGGTATACATCCGAATTGCCAAAGCATATGCCAGAGCACGTTCCCACAACAGTGGCTTGTTGGTCGCCTACCCCTCGCAAGGCGGAGCGTGAAGAGATGGACAAGATGATGAATGCAGTGGACAGCATGCGCATTCTGATCATGAACATTGAAGCGTTCAGCACAGAGAAAGGTGTAGCCCATGCGCGCACCTTTTTGCGGGTGACAAATGCATTCATGGCAGTGGATGAAAGCACCACCATCAAGACCCCATCAGCCAAGCGCACCAAGAGCATTATCAAGGTGGCCCGTGATGCGCGGTACAGGAGGATTGCAACAGGCTCCCCTGTGACCAAGTCACCTTTGGATCTGTACAGCCAGTGCGAATTTTTGGGCCCTGAGTGCCTCAACAGCTACAGCTACTACGCATTCCAAGCACGCTACGCCATTCTGGTAGAGCGCAAGATGCCGACACATACATTCAAGCAGATCGTGGGCTACAGGCATTTGGATGAACTGCAGAAGAAGCTTAACAACTTCTCGTTTCGCGTGACCAAGGATGAGTGCTTGGACTTGCCTGACAAGGTGTTTGTTAGACGTGAGATTGAGTTGACCAAAGAGCAAACAACGTACTACAACCAGATGAAACTGATGGCGCTTGCCATGGTTGAGGGCAACCTGATGTCTACCAACAATGCGCTGACGCAGATCATGCGGCTGCACCAGATTTGCTGTGGCCACGTGAAGCTTGACGACGGGCAGCAGATTGATATCCCAAGTAATCGTGTGAACGAATTGCTTGGTACGCTTGAGGAATGTAGTGGGAAAGTAATCATTTGGGCCAACTACCGCCGGGACATAGAAAACATTCGGCTTGCCATTCAAAAAGAACATGGCATGACCTCTGTAGCTACATACTACGGCGACACAGAAGCCGAGGATCGCCAAGACATCGTGACCAAGTTCCAAGACCCTGCTTCTGACCTGCGGTTCTTTGTTGGCAATCCAAGCACAGGCGGCTACGGCATTACCTTGACAGAGGCAAAGACTGTGATTTACTACAGCAACAGCTTTGACTTAGAAAAGCGCTTGCAGTCAGAGGACAGGGCGCACCGTATCGGGCAGACAGACAAGGTGACCTACATCGACTTTGTATCGCCCAACACAGTGGATGAGCACATTGTCAAGGCGCTGCGTAACAAAATCAATATCGCAAGCGCGGTGCTTGGCGAAGAAATTAAAGAATGGATCAAATGATGCAACTCGTACCCATCCGCAAGAAATACGTCTACCCTAAACTGGTTCGCATCGACTCTGAACAAGGGCGCACCTACACGTTAGAGGGGCAGCCGGCCGTGCCAAGCGTGACAACCATCCTGTCTGGCACAAAAGACAAGTCACACCTTGATGCGTGGGCCGCGAGGGTTGGTCAGGATGAAGCGGAGAAGATTAGAAATGAAGCAGCAACTGTGGGCACGCACATGCACAGTGTTGTGGAGCGTCTGCTGCTGAACAGGCCGCTGGAGACACCACGCACATGGCTTGCGGTCAAGGGGTACTGGATGGGGTATAAGTTGATCGAGACGTTTATGCCGCATGTGAATGAAGTGTGGGGCACAGAGATCCCGCTGTACTATCCTGAGAAGTATGCCGGCACGTCAGACTGCATTGGTGTGTACAAAGATCACTCTGCAATTATTGACTTCAAGCAGACCAACAAGATGAAGCAGCGCAAGTGGATTGAAGACTACTTTGTGCAGCTTGCAGCGTATGCCTTGGCGCACGATGTATCGCATGGAACCAAGATTGAGCAAGGGGTGATCATGATGGTTGCTCAGAACGGTGAGACACAGGAGTTTGTGACCTGTGGCCGGGAGTTTGACAACTACAAGGACATGTGGATGCGCAGGGTTGAGAGCTTCATAAAAAATAGCCCCGAAGCGTGAGCCTCGGGGCTTAAATCCAACTTCAGGCAACTCAATAATTGCAAGGTTATTCTGCACATGCGCGCAGCATCTGTCAACTAAATTATCGAAATCCTGCGGTCTTTTTTGCAATCTTTTTAGGTTGCGCTACGAATTGTTTTCCGGCGGCTTTTCCGGCGCGCTTGGCTTTGGTCGTCGCAGCGTACTCAGAAGGGCTGAGACTTTTGATCGCAGCTTCTGGAAGATATCGTTCACCTGTTTCAGAAGATTTTTTACCACTTTTGGTTCTCCATTTTTGGTTGCCCCAGTCTTTCAGGGATTGTTGTGGCTTCTTAATCACGATAGCCGCCACCAGCTTTTTTATATCGTTGTGCCACCATTTGTGC
>Ga0209553_1000463_pt1 | contig 21345 bp, 15 predicted proteins | sample LauGreFBDMM110DN_2_FD_188217 | JGI IMG/M metagenome (GOLD analysis project Ga0209553, IMG submission 188217) | Freshwater lake microbial communities from Lake Michigan, USA - Fa13.BD.MM110.DN (SPAdes) (version 2) | ecosystem: Environmental > Aquatic > Freshwater > Lake | place: Lake Michigan...
GTTGAGCAGATTGATGAATTTTTCAAACATGACCTGATCTTCCGCGCTGATTTCTTTGTCAGCCTGCGGGTGGAAGGTGATTTCTTGGACTTGCAACTCTACTTCAGGGAACGCTTCCAGCAGTGCTGTCTTGGCTTTGTAAAACTCGGTGGCTGGGGCAAACAACGTCACGTTGCCATCCTTGCATTCAACATCGTCAACATTGACATCGGCATCTAGCATGGCTTCCAATACTTGATCGGAATGGTCCCCTTTGAACGACAGCACGGCAAGGTGATCAAATGCATGCGCAACAGAACCAGACGGTCCCAATTTTGAGCCAGTCCTTGTGAAACAACTGCGGACGTCTGTAATCGTACGATTATTGTTATCGGTCAAACACTCGATGATGACCGAGCATCCACCGGGACCAAAACCTTCGTAGCGAGCGGCCACAAAATCCTCACCACCACCGCCCTTGGCTTTTTCGATCGCCTTTTCAATGACGTGACTGGGTACCTGATCGCGTTTGGCTCTTTCAATCAGGCTCCGCAGTGCCGGATTGTTTTCGGGGTCCGGTACGCCATTCTTGGCAACGACGTACAGTTGCTTGCCATACTTGGCATAAAGCTTGGACTTCTGCCCTGCGGTCTTAAAGATCGAGGCCTTGCGATTTTCGAAACTTCTGCCCATAGCGATTGCCACTTGCTCTGCTACAAACTGCTTGGAACCGTTGAATTCAGGTCTTGAACACATTTTAGCATCGTACCAAATAGTGCCGCAACTGCCTCTGACAAGGCAAAAATCTGCACAGATTGGCGTACCGAATTCCAAGAGTTCTAGCGTCTTGGATTTCATTTCAACCAATCGTTAACAGTCATGTCGCGGAACGGCTGGATGCCGCTGATCTATCGGAATCCGGTTAGCTCTCCGAGAAATGGCGGACTTCGCATCCGGCGTCTTTGTCCGGAAGTCTGATTCAGACGCAGAATTGGCGATGCCATTGGTTCCAGATGTGCGGCGAGATCAATGCTTCTGCTAGCTCCGCGGAAACTAACATGCAGCGGAGAAATTCGAGGTTGAACTCAGACAAAGCTGGAGCCTGAAAACCTGTATGAACCAGTTTTCCTAGCACAAAACTGTTGGCAATGCCGATCATAATGCTGATAGACTGTGTGTTCAGCCTGAAAATACAAACCTGAAAAACTTGGAGCGATCTTCGGTTTACCGTCTTCGGATTCGGAAAAATTTGGGCTGCCCCAACCCTTCGGGAAGGCAACCGCGTGCTCACGAGATGATGCGACATGATTCAGAAAACCGCTTTGATTTTTTTCTAGGTTCCAGTCCGCTTAACTCTCATCCTTGATCTCGGCGATTAAGATGTTTTGCTTGCGGAACGATGGTGGGGCATTGCTTGGAAATTTGCCCCACCTGCTCCCTGCCTTCTCAAATCCCTCCCCTTGCTGATTTTATAAAACCATGATGTGGGCTAGTCGCATGCTTTCGATATTGAGTGGCATCGTCGCAATATGGGCTTTGGGAATTCACCCGTTCGTGGTCGCCGCGCCAATTGCACTTGATGACGGTCTAAGCGCGGAGCAGACTGAATTCTTTGAATCGAAGATTCGTCCAACGCTCGTTACTCATTGTTACGAATGCCACTCCGGGCAGGCAGCAACACCGAAAGGCGGGCTTCGGCTCGATCTGCGCGAGACGACTTTTGCGGGTGGCGATTCTGGTCCTGCTGTCATTGCCGGTAAACCTGCGGAAAGTCCGTTAATGCAGGCCTTGCGATATGAGCGCTTCGAGATGCCGCCTACAGGCAAACTGCCGGACACGGTGATCGCCGACTTTGAACGCTGGATCCAAATGGGCGCGCCGGATCCAAGGACGGAAGTGGCGTTAAAAAAAGTAACGGGAATCGATTATAAAAAGGGGCTTGAGTTCTGGTCTTTCAAACCTCCGGTTCGCGTTCCTGTGCCGGGCGTAGTCAATTCTGCATGGGCACGCAACGAGATCGATCACTTTGTCCTAAGTGCACTGGAGAAGCAGGGGCTGAAACCAGCGCCGGAAGCGGATCGTAGGACGCTCATGCGAAGACTTTACTTCGATCTGGTTGGCCTGCCTCCGGAACCCGAGGCCGTTGAATTGTTCGTCAACGACAGCTCCGGCAATGCTTATGAAAAAGTAATCGACAGTTTGCTGGCGTCTCCGCATTATGGCGAACGTTGGGGACGTTATTGGCTCGATCTTGCTCGATTCGCCGAAGATCAGGCCCACACGTTCCAAGCGAGAATGTATCCGCAGGGCTATCTATATCGCGACTGGGTTGTCAGAGCCTTGAATGCGGACATGCCTTACGACCAGTTTCTGCGTCTTCAGATTGCCGGTGATCAGATTGATATGCCTGAATCCCATCTCCACCGAGCCGCCCTCGGACTATTTGCGTTGGGACCGGTTTACTATCAAGATAACGGAGAACAGGAAAAGGCTCAGGCCGACGAATGGGATGATCGCATTGACACGCTGATGCGCGGAACTCAAGCAATCACCGTATCTTGCGCACGATGTCACGATCACAAATACGATCCGATCTCCACGGCCGACTACTATTCTCTGGCGGGCATCTTTGCGAGTTCCGAGTATCGTGAAATGCCGGCTGTTCCCCCAGAAACCGTGGCCGCTCGACAGCAGGCTGAGCGATCCGTGCAGGCGAAGCAGCTTGAGATCGATACACTGTTGGCAACAGAGGCGCCAGCTGCCAGACAGAAGTTAACTTCGAGCATCCCGGCTTACATGCAAGCCGCGTGGAAGGCAATGCAGTCTCAGGATTCTGACAAGAAAAAAGTGACGGAGAAGATCGCAACCGAGTATCAACTCAATCACGATCTTCTCCAACGCTGGGTCGCTTGGCTTTCCGCCGAGGCCAGCTCCGGTGCGAATGGAAACGAACGCATTCATCTAGCGGAATGGCGGGCATTTCATCAGGCGTACCGTGAAGCAAGCAACCATGCTGACGACGCTTCAACGCAGGTGAATCAGATTGCCGAACGCCTGCGAGTCCAGGCGGAATTACGGTTGCCGCAGCGCGAATCTCTACGCAGGCAGTACGGCGACAATTTCGCTTTTGTCGCTGCGGAAGATCGGATGGTAGTAGAGCCTGGGATTGTCCCGCTGGGGAATCTGTTCGATGACAAAAAGGGCGCATTGCTAACATCAGCGTTAGCGTCCGACCCGTTTCGCTCGACGGCGACGGCAGCCAGCCTTGGCGTCGATCGTGTTCTGCATGGCTGGGGAGGAACGGCTGAGATCGCGGCCGGCGTTCGCTTTGATTTTCGTTCGATCGGCAGTGACTCACGTCGCGATGCGGAGGTCACAAATGACGGGTGGTCAAACGAAGGTGGAATTCAGACACTTGGCAAAAACTGCAGTGCTTCAATCGGGCGAACAGAACAAGGGCTCGGCATGCACGCCAACGCGCTGATCACCTTTGATCTGGATGAGATTCGTCGATCGGGATTGATGCCTGCATCGCAATCGATGGTATTTCGAGTGGATAGAGCCGGCATTAATGACGATTCATTCGGCGTCGGCTCGAGTGTCCATATTGCCGTTGTCGTCTCGAAGCCACAATCGAAGCCAAGCGAGTTTGACTCCATCATCGGAGCGTATCTAGATGGTAAGCCGGCAGCCATTGAAGAAAACGATGCGGTCTATTCCTTCTTGGGAGAAATGCCCCCGGCCCTTGTTCCCGACGGTCGATTCGTTGCCTTCGACGTTTCCATCCCGCCTGACGCGCGATCGTTGACCATCGCATCCACGGGTGCTGAAATTTCCGACACCGCGAACACGATCAGTAGTGACCATGCAGTTCTGTCAAACGCGCGGCTAACCTACGACGCATCTGCCGCTCAACTTGCCAGTTTCGAACCCGTCAAGCCGCTGGACGCGAATTCCGAAGCCGAACGCCAACTGTTGCAATCCGATGCTGCATTCCTGTCGGAACTATTCGATGATCGCGGTGTTCTCGGGCTTGCTCCCGATCAAATTGAGTCGCTGCTGGAAGGCGAAGCAAAAACATCTCTAGCTCAGATGAAAATTCGCCGGGAGGAACTCCAGAAGCAAGCTGTGGCCATCAACATTCCGATGGCCCATTCATTGATAGAAGGGACGGCCCGCGACGTAAAGATCTTTCTGGCAGGTGATCCAAAGAAGAAAGGCGATGTCGCGCCACGGGCGTTTCCAGCGATCTTTACCTCCGGGAAACAGCAGCCCTTTCAGCCTTCCGGAAGTGGCCGACGTGAACTTGCCGACGCGATCGCATCACCAGGAAATCCGCTGACAGCTCGCGTCATTGCAAACAGAGTCTGGGCTGGGCATTTCGGTTTCGGACTCGTTCGCACGCTCAGTAACTTCGGGCAGTTGGGAGAACGTCCGAGTCATCCGGAATTGCTTGATTCTCTGGCCGTGAGTCTGCTCGAATCTGGCTGGTCGCTGAAAGCATTGCATCGTCAGATTCTGCTGTCGGCCACCTATCGCCAGAACAGTTCCGGAGACGAAGCGAACCAACTCGTGGACCCCGAAAACCGCCTGCTGTGGAAGATGAATCGTCGACGTCTGGAGGTTGAACCGTGGCGAGATGCGGTGCTGTCCGTTTCCGGTCAATTGATGCGTGAGATCGGTGGGCCGTCGTCGGAGTTGAACGATAGTCATCGCCAACGAACACTATACGGCTACGTCAGTCGGCATCGTCTGAATGATCTGCTGCGGCTATTCGATTTTCCCGACCCCAACATCACCGCGGGAGAACGTTCTGTGACAACCGTACCCTTGCAGCAATTGTTCGTGCTGAACAGCGACTTCATGATCGTCCAAGCGAAGGCTCTCGCGGAAAGATTGTCGCGCGAGACGGAATCAGATGCCGGTCGCATCAACCGATTATTTCAGTTGCTTTACGGTCGTCTGCCGACCGATGACGATTATCAGGTGTCGGCTGCATTCCTGCAGGAGCCATCTGCCGAAGCTCGTGATTCGCTGTCGCGGCTGGAACAGTACTGTCTGGCCATGCTGGGGACGAATGAGTTTGCTTATATAGATTGAGGGTAGTTGAAATCATGAATCAATATTCCATGCGGGCTCTGCATTCTTCATCCCGTCGAGAAATGCTGGCCCGGACTGCGGCCGGATTTGGAATGGTTGGACTTGCAGGCATCTGTGCCGCTGAGCAACAAGCAGAGAGTCCTCTGACTTCAAAGCCAGCGCATTTTACTGCCCGAGCAAAGCATGTAATTTTTCTCTTCATGAACGGAGGGCCGTCGCATGTTGATACGTTCGATCCAAAACCGGAGTTGAAGACGCAGGCCGGAAAACCGGGCCCCGGCGGCAATTACATGCCATCACCATTCGTATTCAAGGCGATGGGTGAAAGTGGCATTGAAGTTAGCGAACTGTATCCGCATGTCGGTGAACGCATCGATGACATCTGTGTTATTCGATCGATGTACACGAGCACTCCGAATCATGAGCCAGGGTTGTTCATGATGAACACCGGAAGCCAGCAGCCTATTCGGCCGTCACTAGGGTCATGGCTTACGTATGGCTTGGGAACGGAGAATCAGAACCTTCCTGGCTTTGTCGTGTTGTGTCCTGGCAAGCCGGTTGTTGGCCCGGCGTTATGGTCGAACAGTTTTCTTCCCGGGATCTTTCAGGGGACACATGTCGACAACGGAAAAATTGATCCGGCCAGAGTGATCGGTCATCTGAAGAATACCGCTGTGACAGGTCCGAGCCAGCGGCGTCTGCTCGATTTAATGCAGCAGATGAATCAGAAGCATCTGGAGGGGCGGCCCCAAGATGCGCAGTTGGAGGCAAGAATTCAGTCTCTGGAAATCGCGTGGCGCATGCAATCTGAAGCTGAGGAGGCCTTTGATATCAGCCGCGAGTCCGAATCGACTCGTCAAAATTACGGTTCCGGCGAGTTTGCAGATGGATGCCTCATTGCGCGGCGACTCGTCGAACGCGGGGTCCGCATGGTGCAGTTGTATTACGGCAGCGGCCAACCATGGGATGCGCATGGAGACATCATGGATCATCGCCGTGACGCGCTGAAAAGCGATCAGCCGATTGCCGCTTTAATGGCCGACTTGAAATCTCGCGGCTTATTCGAGGAGACGCTGATTGTGTGGGGTGGTGAATTCGGACGAACTCCGACGGCTCAGGGTGACAAGGGCCGCAATCATCACGCCACCGGCTTCAGCATGTGGCTCGCCGGGGGAGGAATTCGCGGCGGCATGATCTTCGGAGCGACCGATGATCTAGGTGTTAAGGCTGTCGAAAATCGGATGAGCGTCCATGATCTACACGCGACAATCCTGCATCTAATGGGCATCAATCATGAACAGTTGACGTACCGCTATTCTGGCCGCGACTTTCGCCTGACGGACGTGTACGGCAACGTAGCTCACGACATCATTGCGTGACAAAAATAGATTTGAAACTGCGGCGACGCCTGACTTTTATGCGCTCCCAACGCGGCCCACTTCGTTTGGAGTTTCTGCTGGCGATCAGCTTCCTGCTAGTCGCATCCGGTTCAGCAGCCGACGTCTGCATCGCCTGCCACAGCGCCGCAACTGCCCCCCTAAACTCAACCCCTCGAAATCCCTTAACGCGGACACCGCGCTAGAGTTCCCCAGCTGTGTTGGCGGAGGGGTGGGATTGAAGGGGCTGCGGTGACATTCCTGTGGCCGATTTTTGGTGCCGCTGCGCCGCCGGGGTTCACCCCCTTTTGATATCGCTCATATTTATTGCCCGTGTGGCCACGAGTCGAGAGCACAGATCGACCGCATATCCGGCCACGCGACGCAGTTGGTGGCTTACATTGCGAAGATAGGGATGTCGCCGGAAGTCTTTTCCGGCAGAAAGAAATGACTGTTCAGCCTGACCGGTGGACAATTTCCGTAGCCGTCCTCAAAATGGCAAAGCAGACCTCACCTCATCTCGCCGTCATATCCCGCAGGAGCTCGCAGACGCATGACTCAGTCCGGCAATCAGAATATTCAAAGTTCTCTCAAGGAAACTCGCACCTTTGCCCCACCGGCCACGTTTTCTGTGAGTGCGCATATCAGCAGCGAACAGCAGTATGAAGCGATGTGGCATCGCGCTAAAGATGACCCGGCGGGATTCTGGGGCGAAATGGCAGGAAATTTGGACTGGTTTCGCCGTTGGGACGCCGTCATGCAAGGGGGCATGCCCGACACGAAATGGTTTGTGGGCGGCAAGATCAACGCCAGTTACAACTGCATCGATCGACATCTCAACGGTCCGAATCGCAACAAAGCCGCCATTATTTGGGAAGGTGAACCGGGCGATACACGTGTTCTTCGCTATCAGGATCTGCATCGGGAAGTCTGCAAGTTTGCCAACGTCCTGAAGAAGTTGGGTGTGCAAACCGGTGATCGCGTCACCTTATACATGCCCATGATTCCCGAACTCGCGATTGCCATGCTAGCCTGTGCGCGGATAGGAGCCGTACATTCTATCATCTTTGGTGGCTTCAGTGCAGATGCCGTCGCGGACCGCAACAACGACGCGCAGGCGAAGATTATCGTAACTGCTGACGGGGGCTGGCGGCGTGGCAAAGAGGTGCCATTGAAAGCCGCTGTTGATGCGAGTATGGATAAATCGCCATCGGTGGAAAAAGTTGTCGTCGTTCGCCGTACGGGAGGCGATGTCGATATGGTGCCGGATCGCGATTTCTGGTGGCACGAACTGATGGAAGGCATGTCGGCCGATTGTGACCCCGTGCAACTCGACAGCGAACATCCACTCTTTATTCTGTACACATCTGGCAGCACCGGAAAACCCAAAGGTGTGATGCACACGACTGCAGGTTATTTGCTGGGTACCATGATGACGTCAAAATGGGTCTTTGACCTCAAGGATGACGACACATATTGGTGTACGGCCGATATCGGTTGGGTCACAGGACACAGTTACATCTGCTACGGCCCGCTGTCCAATGGTGCAACTGTGGTGATGTACGAGGGGGCTCCTAACTGGCCGGACGAAGGTCGTTTCTGGGAGATGATCGAAAAATACAAGGTCAGTATTTTCTATACAGCGCCCACTGCCATTCGCGCGTTCATTAAATGGGGTAACCAATGGCCCGAAAAATACGACCTGTCGAGCCTCCGGCTCTTGGGTTCGGTCGGTGAACCCATCAACCCGGAAGCATGGATGTGGTATCATCGCGTCATCGGTCAGGAACGCTGTCCGATCGTCGACACATGGTGGCAGACTGAAACCGGTGCCATCATGATCAGTCCCTTGCCCGGCGTCACTGCGACGAAGCCCGGCAGCTGTGCACGACCTTTGCCTGGTGTTGTACCGGATATCGTCACGCGCGATGGTCAGAGTCTGGGGCCGAACGAAGGCGGTCTGTTGGTCATGCGGCAGCCTTGGCCATCAATGCTCCGAACTTTGTACGGCGACCATGATCGTTTTAAGCAGACGTACTTCGCGGACGTCCCTGGCTGTTATTTTGCCGGTGACGGTGCGCGGCGTGACGAAGACGGCTACATCTGGGTGATGGGGCGGATCGATGATGTGATCAATGTTGCGGGACATCGCCTGAGCACGATGGAAGTGGAAAGCGCCCTTGTCGCACATCCGAAAGTTGCGGAAGCAGCGGTTGTAGGATTTCCACATGAAATCAAAGGGGAAGGTATCTGCTGCTTTGTGTCACTCAAAGACGGCGAAGGCAACGATGATCTGAAGAAGGAATTGATCCAGCACGTCCGCCACACGATCGGCGCACTGGCCACACCGGATCAGGTTCGTTTCGCCCCGGCTTTACCAAAAACCCGCAGTGGGAAAATCATGCGGCGGCTGTTGCGAGACGTCGCCGCTGGTCGCGAATCCACGTCGGATACGTCGACACTGGAAGACCTGAATGTGATGGCAAAACTGCGTGCGGATGAGGAATGAATGGGGGGGCATATTGGAAAAATCCCTTCCAACGCAAGTTAAATCTGGCAGTCTCCGTTGAGCGACAAACGGATCTGGTGATCGCTTGTCAGTCTCTCAACAAACTGATGGCGATCGAGTTCGAGAAACGCGATCGCCTTCTTTTCCGCATCAATGATCAAATACCAGCGCACGCCCTGCTGCTGGTATCGTTGTCTCTTGGGGGTACAGTCTTTGTCCTGCGTCGATGGCGACAGGACTTCGGCCACAAGAGCAGGAGTGTAATCGATGTATTTCTTGGCAAGTCCATCACAGAGAACCGACACGTCCGGCCGAACTAAAGTCGATTCGCGATGTGATCCGCAGAGTATCAGTTTCGTCGAGGAGAATCCGGTCCATGCTGATTTCGCGCTGGGCGAAGCCGGGAGATTGCTGTACTCTGAGGCAATCATCGACCAGCATCCACTCACGGTAGAGCAAATCGAACGGCTGCTGCTCTTGCTTGAAACAATTTGATCCGAGTGCCCGCCGATGGCGTTGTCGTGCTCAACAAACCTGGTCGGTGAGGATTTCCATGAAACTTCAACTCAAGAAAAACCTGTTGAGCGTGCTGGCCTTCGTCGGCTTGATCTGGGCTGTATACCTGATTAATCTTCCGCTAAAGCTCAGCGACTACAATCTCAACCAATTTGGCCTCCAACCTCGCACGCTGCACGGATTGATCGGTATCTTTGCGATGCCGTTTCTTCATGATGGCCTGAACCACTTGCTGGGCAACACCGTGCCGCTGGTCGTGCTGTTGATGATGCTGACCTTTACGCGTCCGAATCCTCGACGCATCGTCGTTTGTCTCGCCGTTATGTCTGGTGGGATGTTGTGGGTTGTTGGCTGGGACCGAACGCAGGTGCACGTTGGTGCAAGCGGGTTGATATACGCACTCGCGGTTTTTCTCATGGCCGCAGGGTACTACGATCGGAAGATCATATCGATCATCGTGGCACTATTCGTGGTTGTGCTCTATGGTGGCCTGTTTTGGGGTTTACTGCCGATGGCCGGCAAGGATGTGTCATGGGAAGGACACTTATGGGGCGCGGTCGCTGGGGGATTGTTTGCAGCCCAAACTGTCGGACGCCTAGGGCGTAGCCGACAGCTTGTTGCTTCCGGTGCGGTTATGCCAGTCATCTCGGATGTTACTGGAAACTCAGCAGACAAACATTGACGGGGTGCTACTTCTTCGTCAGTTCGTCAGCCTTCGTCTTCAATTCCGCGGCCTTCATGATTGCGGCGTCTGACTTAGTCTTCAGTTCAACAAGTTTCGCTGCGGCTTCGTCGGATTTCTTCTTTGCTTCGTCAGCTTTTGCCTTTGCTTCTTCGGCTGGCTTTTTCAAAGGCTCTACAGCAGCCGTTGCAGCTTCAACAGTTTTTTGAGCCTCGGTAGCAGCCGTTTCAGCGGCGGTGATGGCTTCTGCCGGAGAATTCGGATCAGCTTTCAGATCCACCACGGCTTTATCGGCAGCGGCCTTCGCAGCATTCGCAGCATCAAGGACTTTTGTGGCGGCATCCAGTGCGGCTTGGGCATCAGTCTGGACTTTGGCAGCAGCTTCCGATGCTGCGGCTGTTTCCGTGATTGTTGTGCCCTGTGCTACGATCATGGCCGCGAGTTCTTCAACATGCTTGGCTTCATCTTCCGCCCCCCGGACGGCTTCAACTATGACTCGTTCGCGATCCTTCTTGAAGTCCGGCACAATTTCGATTTCCGGGATCGCAGCCTTCAGCGTTTCTTCACCAGCTTCAGAAATGGTCGTCTGCCAGACATATAGCTTTCGCAGTGTTTTCAAATTGTTCAGGTGTACCAATCCAGCATCAGTAACTTTTGTTTCATAGACATTAAGATATTCTAAAACCTGAAGCGCCGACAGGTGTGCCAGTCCAGCATCGGTGACGGCCGTCTTTTCGAGATGAAGTTTTGCAAGCCCCTTGAGTCCTGTGAGTTGCGCTAAGCCGGCGTCGGTAATTTTTGTGCCACGCAGGTTGAGCGAATAAACGTTGGCCGCATCTTTCACAACTGCGAGCGTTTCATCGGTAATCTCTTTGTCTGAAAGATGAAACGCGACTGACAGTCGAGCATCATTTTTTGCGAGTGGCATGGCTTGGCCGCCAGCGGCCTGAATAGCTGTAATCAATTGTTTATCGGCGTCCGTTAACTCTTCTTGAGCTAACGCGACTCCGGAAAGAACCAGCATGGCCAGCAGCGTTCCTGAAAACTTCATAGCACACCTCTTTTTTGTCTGCAAACAGGTCGTTATTCGTAGAGCCCATCATTCAAAACAGGCGCTGAACTTCTACGAGGTTACGCCGAGATCGACCAAAGTGCAACAGTCCCGCGATTTTTGGTATCCACGCAACGTTAATCGGGTGAATGCAACATCACTGACCGTGGAGCGCTTCACTGCGAAGCGAGCCGGCACGCTGCATCACGCTACTGGACAAGTCCGTGCGTTTGGGTTCTAGCTGAAACGAAAACTGCCGATGATCGGTTACATGTCGACCCAGAAAATTGTCACTCACAAAATCGAGCGGAAATTTCTGATACCACGGAGCTGGAATGTCCACCATTTCCGTGTGGGTTTCGTATCCGTCACGCAGCAACTGAACTTCGCGCGTGCCATACCAAGTGTAGTCGAACGAGGCAGGCGTGTAACCAATGTCCTTGCCATCAACCTTCACGAGTGCTCCTGACGGCGAGGAATTGATCGTGACGCGACGATGCACACAACCGACCTGAGTCAGGGCGAGTAGCAAAAACAGCGAAATCCAATTCCAACGCGTCGACATCGTGCCGGTTTCCGAATGAGCGATAAGGAAACCGCAGTCTAGCTTGATCCCGAAAATCAGGCCAAGATCAATTCGTGGGGCAAAAAACCGGGAATAATCGCGGTTAACGAGTGAACAGCCTAAAATCCGCGGTCATTTTCTTCCAATTGCGATTGCAATTGGTCGCGTTCGCGGCGCGTCGTCTCAAGGTCAAACATGAGATACTTCACGTCTAGTCTTAACTGGGAAAGAGATTCCTGCACCAGATTGAGAATTCTTCGACGCCGCAGAATGGATTCCGCAACTCGGTCGTAGGCAGCCGCTAAACCCGTTTTTTCAGGTCCACTGGAGGCGTCGATGACCCGCAAGAGTTCCTGCATTTCTGCAGGAAGGCTCGTTGTTTCCGAATCGTGAATGCGTTTAAAGGTTGACATGTGGGGGAGTTCCCGGGACTTGGTGGACCCCGTAAAAACTGTTTTCAGCGGGAGGAATGTTTCTATTCTGCCGCATGTGAATCCTTGGCTCAAGCAATTTGGCACCCGAATGAGGTTTTTTTACCACGAACCCTGAAAAGTTGATCTCGGAGCAACATCGAGGGCGAGGTTATACTTCACGCTGCATCGATTATTTTAATTGTAACGCCGCGCATTCATCGCCGATTGGCTCGTGCGGGCAACTGAAGTTCGTCATTAGATCACGCCGAAGCACATGGAATTCATCACCCGCGACCAAAAAAGCACTGGCGAATCGACCACAGATTGGTCGTCAGACACTCTGCGCCAGTGGCCTACTGCGTTGACGAATGAACGAAATCGTTGGTGTCGATCGTCCAAGTCAGGCGGCTCGCGTCGCATTGGCATTTTGATTTTATTTCTTTGCCTACTGTTCTGTTCCACAGTTCCTTGCACGGCGGACGATGCAACGCCGAGTTGGTTGCCGCCGAAAAATAACAGTGTCACTCAAGTCACTCGTGTTGAAATTCCTGAAAACGGCTCGACCGCCCATCGATTTCGAATCCACAACGCAGGAGTGCATGAAGCACTAATCTTCAAGTCACCACGCACGGTCTCACGTTTGCACCACGATTTCGAAGCGTCGATCAACGTGGTTGCTTCGGCCGCTGGAGCTCGGCCCGGTCTAATCATCATGCTGCCACAACAGATTGATCCGAGAACAGGCCAGCCGCTGCAGACTATTATTCGCGGCGACGCGTTGCGCGAGATCGATGTGGCAAAAACGCTTTCCGTAAAGGTGACGAAACAGGCGGTCGATGCCCAAATGCGGATTCTGCGTGCGGAACTGCATCAACCATACCTCAAAGCCCAGGGAATCATCGTCATTGGTCTGGCAGTCGTGTTTGATGCGACTCCAGGCGAACACTTCATTGAATTTGGAGAAGTCGCATATGGTCCCGTAATTCCACCAGATGACGACACGCTCGCTTTAGCTGCCGATGCTTTTGGAACTCAGAAGTCGATCACGCCTGCCGGGGGCACTTATCGACCTCTCGATATTTCGTTGGATTCGATTCAGCTGAATCATGAATCCGTCATTCTGCGGATGGCACCGGATCATGGTGAATCGATTGAGATGTTGCACCAATTGGGCCTGAACACGATGTGGGAGCAGGACTTTGGTGCGACCGAACGGGCGCGTGAGTTATACGATTCTGGTTTCGCTGTTCTTGTCACTCCACCGCATCCAGAATTTGAGCCTGGTGATTTTTCAAAGGTGAAACAGGCACTTCCGCCGCTTGATCAACAGTGTCCCAGCGCTTCCGGTTGGTATTTTGGGACGCGCGTGTCGCGTGAAAAATTGACGCATCTGCTGGCATGGTCGCGCGCGGTTCGCAGCGGTGATCGAATCTTTCAGCGACCTCAGCTGGCAGATCTCACCGAAGCCGAAGGTGCCGCAGCTCGGGAAATTGATCTGATCGGTATCGGACGTCACGTCATTGGACGCTCCGAGAGTTTTGGTGAACTTCGAAATCTCCTTTTCCGCCGCCGTCGCTCTGGCGGACAGCTGGCTTTTCCGTGGACATGGATTCAGATCGAACCATCCTCGTCACAGCGAGCATGGCGTTCTGCCATGAAGCTGGAACAGACATATGTGGAGCCGGAGCAAATTCAGCATCAGGTTTATGCCGCCATCTCGGCAGGCTGCAAAGGTATTGGATTTTGGAAAACAGTCCCGTTGCAGCCCGACGATCCACATGATCAAGAGACGGCAATTGCAATCGAACTGGCCTGCCTAGAAATCGAACTCCTAGAACCGTTTTTGGCGCGTGGCCGCTTGGATGGTCACTTAAGTTTGCAACCAGCGTCCGAGAAAGCGGCAGCGTCCGAACCGGGATTTGGCCGCAAAAGTCCATCAGGAATTCAAGCCGCTCTGGGCAGCGGAAATATTTCCGCCAGTGCGGGAACTTCTGAAGCGCCATCAGGCTCCGATGCGGCAGTATTCACCGCCGACCGCGCGATGTTGATTTTGCCGATGAGTTGGGATGAATCCTCACAAATCGTGCCCGGCCCGATGTATGAACGCAGCATTGAACTTACCGTGGCAGCGACAGAAACCGCGTCGGCCTATCAGATCTCCACGACGGGAATTCGTTACATTCCCCGAGACGTCAGAGCAGGCGGGCTGCATGTGCGAATCAACGACTTTGACCGCTGTGCGGCAATTGTTGTGTCGTCGGATCAGGAGTTGTTTCGGACACTGGAAGCTCGCGTGCATGGCATGGCGGAACGTGTGGCGACGCAATCGACAAAACTAGCCAACTTGAAATATTTACGCGTGCTGCAGGTTGTGGAGGCTCTGCGGGAAGAACACCGCGTGCCGCGCGGCTGTGATGCCTTGCTTTCAGCGGCCAAACAGGCGTTGGATCGAGCAGAACATGAACTCTCAAGTCGCGACTTTGATGAGGCTACTATGCGGAGCAATGCTTGCTTAAGGATGCTGCGACAAGTGCAGCAAATCTGCTGGAATGATGCCATCGCAGAACTCTGCGCTCCCGCACAATCGCCGCATACACTCTCGTTCACAACGCTGCCGCAACACTGGAAGTTGATGCACTATGTGGATCAACAGAGCAGTCGCATTTCAGACAACCTGCTGCCATCCGGGGATTTTGAAAACGTGCGGCTGTTTTCGGAAGACGGCTGGCAACGTGATGCCGCACCCGATTCGCCGTTCTCCAGCACGGCAGATCTCATCAATGAACCATCAACCGATAACACATTCCTGCAACTAAAGGCTTGGCAATCACGCACGGGTCCGACGCCAGACCTCACTCCGTTGTCATTGAGCACGCCCGCAATTTCAGTGGAGTCTGGTGATGTGATGCTGGTGCGTGGTCGGTTGCGAAAGGGACGAACAGCGTCCGGAACGTCGCCCCGTCCTACACTGATCTTCGACTCCGAGCTCGGGCCGGAATGTGGTCTGCGTCTGAAGCTGACGCAGGATTGGCAGACATTTGAACTCATTCGTCCGATTTCAGCCGCCTCAGAATTCCGTATCTCATTTGCCCTAACTGACCAAGCTGAGATTCAATTAGATGATTTGGAAATCCAAAAACTGCCGCCGGCTGAAACTCCTAGAATGCTGCAACTTACCGGCGACGAGGCGGAAGTCCCGTGCGAGATTCGTGAACCATCCTCCCGGATTTGACACCAAGTGGAGGCCAAACTGCGGAATTTGCAACCGCACTTGCGTGACTGTCGATGGTCGATATAAACCGCGTTGGGACTGTCGTTCTATTCGTTTAACGGCAAGCCGCAGGCGTCGTTGGCAGGTGTTGCCTCCGCCTGTGGCTCGCCGTTAAACGAAAATGCCGACCCAGAAGAATAACACAACAGGCCCCTTTTTCCCAAAAATTCCAATCACCATCCTGATTCAAGGGTTTCTGAACCAATGCCAATTGCCACACCAAAACAATACGCCCAAATGCTCGATGCCGCTCAGAAGGGTAACTACGCATATCCAGCGATCAACGTCACCTCGATTATCACCATCAACGCCGCACTCAAGGCATTTTCAGATGCGAAATCGGACGGCATTATTCAGTTCTCAACCGGTGCCGGTGAATTCGCCTCCGGACTCAACGTGAAGGACGCCGTCTTTGGAACACTCGTCCTTGCCGAAGCTGCGCATCGCCTTGCGGAAAAACACAATGTCCTCATTGGCCTGCACACGGATCATTGCCAGCCTAAAAAAGTCGACAGCTTCCTAAAGCCGCTGATTGCTGCGACGACTGCTCGTCGCAAAGCCGGCAATGGAAACCTGTTCAACTCACATATGTTCGACGGTTCCGAATTGCCTCTCGACAAGAATATGGCCACGAGCAAAGACCTCCTGAAGCTGTGCGCGGACAACGAAATTATCTTGGAAGTCGAAGCGGGCGTCGTTGGTGGCGAAGAAGACGGTATCGATCATTCTGGGATTGCTAACGACAAACTATACACGACACCGGAAGACATGGTCGCCGTGCATGAAGCCCTGCATGGGCTGGGAAGATTTATGTTTGCGGCGACGTTCGGCAACGTCCACGGTCACTACAAACCAGGTGCGGTGAAGCTAAAGCCGGAAATTTTGCGAGATGGTCAAAAAGCCGTCACGGCAAAGTACGGCAAAGATGCGGCATTCGACTTAGTCTTCCACGGCGGGTCAGGAACGCCGGCTGTCCAACTGCAAGAAACGCTTGAGTATGGTGTGATTAAGATGAACATTGACACGGACACACAGTATGCGTTCACGCGTCCGGTCGTTGATTTTATGCTTAAACACTATGATGAGGTGCTGATGGTCGATGGCGAAATCGGTTCTAAGAAAGCCTATGATCCACGCACGTGGCTGAAGCTCGCAGAAGCTGGCGTCGCGAATCGTATGATCCGTGCGTGCAATGAACTGAAGAGCACTGGTCAGACAATCTTCGGCACCGTATAAGTCTGCAACATAGCCCTGCGCGATCCCGTTGAGGCAAGTGACAACAAACTTTACAAGCCCGGCATTTTGTGAAAGATGCCGGGCTTTTTGTTGCGATCCTTGCCTGCTCGGGCGACCAATCTAAACTGTCAGTAAAAAGACGGCAAAGAACTCCAAAATCGACGTTGGGGCATTCACACCGAAATCGTAACTAGTGCAACCGGAAACTAAACCGTTATTATCCTCCGCAAATACTTCTGATTCACTTGTTCAGCCCTGCTTTATCATTGAGTATTAAAATGCTGCCACTGAAATATGTTTTGCTTTTATGGATTGCCATTTATCAGGACTATCAGTGCTGCTTGGCGACAGACGATTCATTAGCCGTGGCCACAAAGGGGGTCCCGACGGAATTGTTCGGTTACGTCGCTAAGCCTGAACCCGACTTCGCCTGGAAGCTCGCGGACACGCTCGAACTAGGAACGAACAAGGTTCATCGCCTCGAACTGACTTCGCAGAAGTGGCAAGGCATTCTGTGGAGACACAATTTGATTGTGTACGAACCAACTGAGCTGATTCATCAGGACCATATTCTGATCTTTGTCAATGGAGGCGGCTTAGACAGTGTTGGCAAGACCCCGCAAATCAAAGACATGGCGATGGGTATCGCGTTGGCGAACTTCTGCGGAGCCAGAATTGCCACATTGCATCAGGTTCCTAATCAGCCACTACTTGATGGCAGGAAAGAAGATGATCTGATCACTGAAACATGGCTCAAGTATCTGGAATCAGGTGATGCCACTTGGCCGCTGCTGTTTCCCATGGCCAAGAGCGCGGTGAAAGCGATGGACGCATTGGAGCAGTTTTCGGAACAGCAATTCAAGCAGCCGGTCAAAGGATTTGTCATCACAGGTGCCTCAAAACGGGGTTGGACAAGCTGGCTGACATCCGTTGTCGACACACGCATCATCGCGACCGCACCCATCGTGATCGATACGCTCAACTTTCCAAAGCAGATGACACATCAGAAAAAGACATGGGGCTTTTACAGCGAGCAGATTGCGGACTACACCAGTAAGGGGTTAGTCAACGACGACGGAATTCCACGAGATGGTCGTGAAGCCGAACTCTGGGAAATGATGGACCCATATACGTATCGCGCTCAGCTTACGATGCCAAAACTTCTGGTCGTTGGTGCCAACGATCGTTATTGGTCGGTGGATGCCATGAATCTATACTGGGATGATCTTGTCGGCCAGAAGCATATCCACCGCGCTCCTAACGGGGGACACGGACTTGACGACGGAAAAGAAAATGCCCTGAAGACCATTGCCGTCTTCTTCCGTCATGCTGCGGCGGGGATAACGCTGCCAGAGTTCACTTGGAAACCGCAGGTATCGGATGCCGAAGTCGGCCTGACCATGACATCATCGGGTAATCCGCAGGCGGTGCGGATGTGGGTTGCGCGCTCGGATTCCAACGATTTCCGCGAATCAAAATGGACAGCGCAACAACTGACGGCAACGGATGGACGTTTTAGCGGTGCTGCGCCAAGATCCGGCGAACAGCGTGTTGCCGTATTTGGAGAAGCGGAGTACGAATACCAAGGCTTAACATATTTGCTCTCGACGCTCGTATTCTGGAAATAGGCAGGTTCCGCTGCGTGGGGCAACAAAGACTGTAAGTCCTTGCTGTTTTTTCAACGCCGTGTGGCGCATTCAGCGATATTCCGCTGACCATCAGAGCATCGCGGGATTCCTGTCATCGCGGATGAGGGCATCCTCAGTTGAATTCGGTGAACTCCGCCGCGAAACTACGGATCATCCGGATGGCAACATCTTCTCCTTCCTGTTCCCGACGTATCAATTCAAGCACCATGCAAAAGCCCCTTCCATTCGACGCTGCCACAGTGAGTCGGATTGCTGAACAATACCCGACTCCGTTTTACCTGTACCATGAACAGGGAATGCGGGAGACCACTCGTCAACTCAACGCCGCCTTTGCGTGGTGTCCGGGTTTCCGCGAATACTTTGCGGTTAAGGCTTTGCCAAATCCTTACGTCCTCGAGATATTAAAGGAGGAAGGTTTGGGCGCGGACTGTTCCAGTCTTGCAGAACTCGAACTTGCAGAACGAGTCGGTCTGACTCGCGAAGATTTGATGTTCACGTCCAATAATACTCAAGCCCATGAGTATCAGAAGGCAGCGGATTTGGGGGCCATCATCAATCTGGATGATTTGTCGCATATCGACTATTTGAAAGAACACGTCGGTCTGCCGGATCTGCTCTGTTTTCGCTACAACCCCGGTTCCGCGCGGGAGGGCAATGTGATTATCGGCAAGCCGGAAGAAGCCAAATACGGCTTCACCGAGGCACAGCTCTTTGAAGGATATGCCATTCTGAAAGCTGCTGGCGTCAAGCGGTTCGGCCTGCACACCATGGTGGCCTCCAATGAGCTGAATGGTGCCTTTTTTGTCGAAACGGCGCGGATGGTGTTTGAGCTGGCTGTGCGGATTCATGAGCAGCTCGGCGTGCGGATCGAATTCGTGAATCTTGGGGGGGGCATCGGAATCCCGTACCGCCCTGAACATCAAGCTGTAGATTTGGAGGCTGTCGGGCAGGGAGTTCAGCAAGCCTACAACGCCATGATCAGCGGCACGCCGCTGGACCCGCTTAAAGTGATGATGGAGAACGGCCGCGTGATCACGGGGCCACATGGATCTCTTGTGACGACCGCGATTCATCACAAACATATCTATCGAGATTACGTCGGCGTCGATGCCTGTATGTCGAATTTGATGCGGCCCGGCATGTACGGCGCCTATCATCACATTACCGTCCTAGGCAAAGAAAATGCACCTCATGATCGCATCGTAGATGTCGTCGGTTCACTCTGTGAAAACAACGACAAATTCGCCATCAACCGCCCACTGCCAGCAGTCGAACGCGGCGACCTGCTTGTGATTCACGATGCCGGGGCCCACGGTCATGCAATGGGTTTTCAATACAATGGTAAACTGCGTTGTGCTGAACTACTCATGAAGCCGGATGGATCTGTAAAAATGATCCGCCGGGCAGAAACACACGACGACTATTTTGCCACCCTAGATTTTTCAGGACTGGCAAGACTGCGACACTCTGATTGAGCTTCACTCGTCGAACCGCGTGCCCACCGGGCCACGCGGTTCGATGTTCCCTGTTGCCCGCGCACTCTCATTCAGGAGACGCAACATGCCGTTCATCGATCTCAGCACGGTTCCATTCATCGAACCTGTCCCTGGATGCCGCATGCGAACTCCGCATGGGCAGAATTTGATGTTGTCGTATCTTGAAATGGAAGCCGGCGCGGAAGTGCCCATGCACCACCATCCGCATGAACAGGGCGGGATTTTGCTTCAGGGGAAAGTTCAGTTGACGATCGGTGACGAAACACGCATTGTTGAAGCCGGTTCACTTTTCATCATCCCACCCAACGTGCCACACCGAGCCGTCGCAATCGATGGACGGGCCGTCGTGCTGGACGTCTTCAGTCCGATTCGGGAAGATTACGCGGAACTGGCAAATCGATACATCCCGGCGCTAGATGCATAGCAATTTTCAGGGCGGCCAGTTTCAGGTGGTGCTCAAAAGCCTTGCCATTCAATTCCAGATATCGCCCGGAGGCACTTGGCTTCATTTGGCTCTGCTGAGACACCAGTTTTCTTTGGCGCTGAGCTCCATGAGCTGCCTTTTGTCGCTCGACTGATCGTGCGAAAACAACCGTTTTCCGCAGTTGGAAGATGTGCTTTTGACGAGCTATTTACTGGGCGTTATCCACGGGATTGAGCCATCAACGGCGAGGTGCATCGGACTATCGATGACGGTTGCACATTTCTCACCATCTTGTGTCTCGTCACAGTTAAACAGCACCGCCCAGACGAAGTTATCCCAGCGTTTCACAAGGATTGTCGATGAGCCTGCCAACAGGCCATTGTGCCACAGGTTTACACTCTCATGCTCATCAATTGACCTCACATTCCAACCAAGTCCGTACCAAGTATCGTTTTCGGAGCTGGCAAATGACGGTCGCTCCTGCAGCAGCCGTTGGGTGTCGGGTTTGAGAAGTGGTTCGGAGGCTGAATCAATGGCGATCACAAATCGCACAAGATCGGATGCGGTCGATGTCCATCCTCCGTGCGAATCCATAACCTCGATGTCAAACTGTCCATAGGGCGCTTGTACGAGTTCAAACTCGCCTGATTTTTCTGCATGGGCCGCATCCCAGATTGCCGGATACGTCTTCAGCGTCTGGGTGTAATAATGAGTCTCATCTTCAGCACGATCGGCGAGTCTTGTTTTCGCGAGCCGCGTCTGGGTCATCCCCGCTGGCTTCAAAATTCGCCCAGTTACAAATGCTGCATAAGGCTGCCCACTGGCGACTTCGATTATTCTCCCCAACAGGCAATAACCAAAGTTTGAATACTGATATTCGGTGCCGGGTTCAAAGTCTAGCGGTTGAGCCAATTGGGAGCGAACAATGTCCGGGATGCGGGCCAGTTGTTTGAGGTCGAGTTTACGGCTGATCGCAAGCAATTCGAACATCGGATCTTTGGATTTGTCGCGACTCCAGCCGCCGCAATGCTGGAGCAGGTGTCGGATCGTCACACGCCCCCATGCCGGATCGGCATCT
>Ga0209553_1000466_pt1 | contig 21300 bp, 15 predicted proteins | sample LauGreFBDMM110DN_2_FD_188217 | JGI IMG/M metagenome (GOLD analysis project Ga0209553, IMG submission 188217) | Freshwater lake microbial communities from Lake Michigan, USA - Fa13.BD.MM110.DN (SPAdes) (version 2) | ecosystem: Environmental > Aquatic > Freshwater > Lake | place: Lake Michigan...
GCCGGTGGTCCAGGTGGAGGACTGGAGCTTACGGGCGCCGTCTGAGCTGAGGTCGAGCTGGTAGGAGATGTCGGGGACGCGACCGAGACCGAGGTTGGTGGTGAAGACGGGGCCGTTGAAGGTGAAGGGAGTCTGGGCGGAGGTGAGGTACGCCAAGACAGAGACGACAGTACCTGCGTTGATGATGTTCACGACCTGGACGGGGGTTGATTTATCAACCGTAGTATTATCACCGAGTTGGCCGTTGTTATTGTACCCAAACGTCCGGACCGTGCCGTCTGCCAAGAGAACCGCTGTATGCACACCTCCACATGCCACGGCCGTCGCGCTCGATGAAATTCCGAAAACCTGGACGGGGGTCAGGCGACTTGTGGTATCGTTCACGCCGAGTCGGCCTAAACCATTGGACCCAAACGTCCGGACCGTCCCATCCGCCAATAGGACGGCCGTGTGATATTCGCCACACGCCACAGCAGTCGCAGACGATGAAATTTCAAAAACCTGGACGGGCGTCTGGCGACTCGTCGTATCGTTGACACCGAGTTGGCCGGTTGAGTTGCGTCCAAACGTCCTGACCGTCCCGTCCGCAAGGAGGACGGCCGTGTGATACCCTCCACTTCCACACGCCACGGCAATCGCGCTCGTGATGTTCAGAACCGTGACCGGCGTCTGGCGAGTTCCACCATTCACATCGATTCCGAGTCGACCGAAACTATTTTCTCCAAACGTCCTGACCGTCCCGTCCGCAAGAAGGACGACGGTGTGATGGCGTCCACCCGTGACGGCCGTCGCAGACGACGAAATTCCAAAAACCTGTACGGGGGTCTGGCGAGACCCCCCCGTGATATTAATACCGAGTTGGCCGTATTGATTGCGTCCAAACGTCCTGATAGTTCCGTCCGCCAATAGGACGGCTGTCATATAGCCACCATCTGCAACGGCCGTAGCGCTCGAAGAGATTCCAAAAACCTGGACGGGGGTCTGACGGCTTCCACCGGCGACATTGATTCCGAGTTGGCCGTGAGTATTGTTCCCAAAAGTTCTTACGGTCCCGTCCACCAAAAGGACGGCCGTGTTATATAATCCACACGCCACGGCCACGGCACTCGAAGAGATTCCAAAAACCTGGACGGGGGTCTGACGAGTTCCTCCAGAAACATCGATTCCGAGTTGGCCATGATCATTTTTCCCAACCGTCCTGACCGTCCCGTCACTCATCACAACGGCCGTGTAGAAATATCCCCCCGCAATCTTAAAACTCCCGCCATACGAAAGAGCCGAAACGACCTGTACGGGGGTCAAGCGAGACGCGGTGTCGCCGAGGCCGAGTTGGCCGTATGTGTTGTCGCCAAACGTCCTGATGGTACCATCCGCCAAAAGGATGGCGGTGTTATACACAAAAGACCCGGCCGCTATGGCTACGGCACTCGACGAGATCCCAAAAACCTGGACGGGGGTCTGACGGGTTGTCGTATCGTTCACACCGAGTTGGCCATTTGTATTAATTCCAAAGGTCCTTACTGTACCGTCGGCCAAGAGGACGACGGTGTGGTACGTTCCAGCTGCAATTGCTATCGCGCTCGTGACATTCAGAACTGTTACAGGAGTCTGGCGAGTCGTCGTATCGTTAACGCCGAGCTGACCATTGTTATTGCTTCCAAAAGTCCTGACCGTCCCGTCCGACAAGAGAATGGCGGTATGAGCGAATCCACACGCCACGGCCGTCGCGCTCGATGAGATCCCAAAAACCTGGACGGGTGTTTGACGGGTTAAAGTATCGTTCACACCAAGTTGTCCGGAGTTACTTCTACCAAACGTCCGGACCGTCCCGTCCGCCAAGATGACGGCCGTAAAGTACGCACCACACGCAACAGCCGTCGCAGACGATGATATCCCAAAAACCTGGACTGGGGTCTGACGACTGGTATTATCGTTCACACCGAGCTGACCGTTGTTATTGAAACCAAACGTCCTGACCGTCCCGTCAGCCAATATAACAGCCGTGTGAAAAACTCCACCCGCAACGGCCACGGCACTTGAAGAGATTCCAAAAACCTGGACAGGGGTCTCGCGACTCCCACCGGTTACATTGATTCCGAGCTGACCTTGTAAATTACGTCCAAAACTTCTAACAGTCCCATCCGCCAAAAGAACAGCGGTGTTATACCCTCCACACGCAACAGCCGTCGCCCCCGCAATTCCAGAGACGGTCACAGGAACCACGCGGGTAGTCGTATCCCCGAGCCCGAGTTGGCCATTGTTATTTCCCCCAACCGTCTTAACAGTCCCGTCGGTCAAAAGAACGGCCGTATGAAACCGTCCAGCCGCAACCGCAGGAAACTTATTCACGGTCGCGATACCCGCCGCAAACGTAAAGATGTTCGAGGACGCTGCATTGATGTACTGAACGTTCGACGACGCCGCGAGAATCAGCGTATTCCCTGAAATTGTCACATTCGCGACCAAGTTCGCCATCTACTTTAAGGTTAGAGACTTTTTTTACCATATGTCCACGGCTGAAATCATAGACAAGTTGACTATTTTGGATCTAAAATTGAAGAACCTCAAGGACCCTGAGAAACTTGCTCACGTTCAGAAGGAAAAGGACCTTCTGGAGACCAAGGCGCCTGACGTAGGTCCCTTCCGTTCCCTCCTCTACAACATCAACTCGATCCTCTGGGACGTCGAGGACCAACTCCGCGTCCTGGAATCTGAATCAAATTTTGGGCCTGAATTCATCCTCTTGGCCCGTTCAGTCTATTTCACAAACGACCTGAGATGCAAAGTCAAGTCCCAAATTTCAAAAATCACAGATGATCCACTTAAGGAGGTTAAGAGTTATGTAAATTAATGAACGTGACGAAGGCTGAAATCTACTACAAGTTGCACAAACACGCCCTGAGCGACGGCGACCCCGCCCTTGCTCTCGGCTTTTCTGAAAAGGCCCTGAAGGAGGACGAGTCAAACTTTGACTATGCGTTTGCAATCGTCAACTCCCGTCTGGCCCAAACGAAGCCGCCACACGTCACGGTCGTTCTGAAGGACATTGAACGCGCGTTCCTGTGCGATCCGACCCGTCGCGAGACGTATGATTTCATAGTCCCCCTGGCGTTCCAGAACAAGATGCCCGAGTTGGATTCGTGGATCGAACGGGCCCTGATTGCCTTTCCTGAGGACGAGTCGTTTCTGAACTTTGCGGGGGTCATGGCCATGAACGCCGGGGACGCCAAGAAGGCCCGGCGCTGTTTCCAGCAGTGTCTGTCCATCGACCCGACCAAGGCGGAGCACCACTTCAACTGCGGTCTGACGTACACACAGGATCTGGACTTTCTGGACGACCTGGACGACAAGTCAATCTGGCACTTCCAGATGGCTCTGTGCTACAAGCCAGACTGGCCAGCCGCCAAGCAGTCGCTGGTAGGGTCGTACACGCGTCAGGCCAAGTTCAAGGAGGCCATGATGATCACTTCGGGTGGAGACGTCGTGATTGACGCTCTGCAGCTCGAGGCTCGGTGGAGATCTGGAGACCTGGAGAATGTTGATTACGAGGATGTCATCTCACGCGTGACGGACGACAAGGGTGTTCTGGGATCTATTCTGAAGAACCAGACGGGCTACTTCGAGGCTATTGGCGATTACGAAAAGGCTGAGAAGGCGTTCCGTCACATCTACGACAACAGAGAGGACTATTTCGTAAAGGACAGTTTCATGTACAAGGATGTGGCACTGGGCACGGGTCATTTCCTGGTCAAAATTGGAAACTGGGAGGAGGGAGCGCCAAAGATTTGCGAGTCGATCATCACGAAGCACGAGCACGGGTACCCGATGTGGGAGGGGGAGGAGACTGACCACCTGGTGATTCTGAACAAGGGGCTCGGAAACGGGGACCAGATGTTTTACTCGCGATACATTCCACTGGCGGCTGCAAAGGCGAAGAAGGTGACGATCGTGGTGGCGCCTCGGCTGAAGCACATGTTTGCCGGGGTCACCGAGTACGAGATCGTGACAGAGATTCCAAAAGAGGCGTCGCACTGGATCGAGTGTTCTTATTTGATCAAGTTTTACGGACCTCAGCCGATGTGGGACTTCGTGCCAGTTCCGAAGGAACTGTCCCAGGCGCCGCATGCAACCTTCCAAAACCCCACAGGCAAGGCGCTTCTCCACCTGGCATCTTCAAAGATCAACCCGCTCCTGAATTACAGGCGTGACGTACCTTTCGACCTGGCCAAGCCCCTCCTGGACCTGCCTGACATGAAGTGGGTTTCGGTGGCTAAGCAGGAGGGCACACACCCGAACCTGACTGACCTGAGTGAGACCATCGACAAGGGTCCGAACGCGTTTGAGGACACGATGAAGCTGTTGATGGAGGTTGACGTCGTGGTGACGTGCGACACGTTCATGGCCCATCTGGCGGGTCTGTTGAAGCGGCCGACGGTTCTGGTCCTGACGACGATGGCTGAGTTCCGGTGGGGATCAAAGGTGTACGAGTACCATTGGTTCCCTACGGTGACGTATCTGCGGCAGAAGGAGTGGGGAGCTTGGCCTGAGGCTCAGGCGTTGATCGAGCTTGTGAAGACGACCATGACGTCGTCCCAGCGCCCCTTGGCCTGACGTAGATCCACGAGTTCAGCTGAAAATCCATGAATTTTGCCCAACCGAACAAGAGCCTCGGCGTCACCCTGTGAATAGACATCCTCAATGATGTAAGTGCCCCCAGGTTTCAGAGACTTTTTCAAAAGCAAAAAAGAGCGAACTTGGTCGTTGAGATAGTGGGAGCCATCATCAATTATGAAATCAAATAGGCCATCCGGAATCTGAACACGAGCATCCATGAGGTGCGCCGTGATTTTAGGATTCTGAGAAAGATCAAATTTTAGTAAATCAAACGTCACGTCAAGCCCGACAATTTCCGTCTCGGGTGACGTGAAGTATTCTGCCCACGCCAAGAGGGAGCCGCCGGTACAGATACCAATCTCGAGGAGGCGAACGGGGTCCGTGCGTCGAGGACCGAAGAGACGTTCGTAAACACCCAGGTACGAGTGAGTCACACCCTTATCGGTTCCCTCGTAGATGGAGCCTTGATACTTTGCAAAGATGGCGTCCATCACTAGGAGCGCTCGAGTTTTTTCGAAAGCTCTTGAACCGCGCTGATCAACACGGGGACGAGGCGATCGTAAGAAACTGTATGGAGATCCTTGACGGTTTGGCCATATACGAAAACCTTTGGACCATTAATTTCAGAATCAAATTCAATTTCAAATTCAGAAACGCCAATAACTTTCATAAATTTCTCGACACTCTCATCGAGAACTTTGACACGGGCACCAACCTCAAGACCTTCAATTCTGGTTTTAAATCTGCAAATACGTCCTGAAAAAAAGGTGGGAACCTGGAAAATGTCTGGAACGACACCGTCGTGGGTGGAGACGGCGGCTGGAAAAACCTCCTTGACCTCCTGGGCGACGAGACCCGTGTATGTAGCCGACCCGTGTTCGACGGGATCCTTGTACCGAAACTCACGGACGCGCAGGGCCCGAACGGTATCTAGATCCTTGGACGAGTCAGAGTCCCTAATGTCCGTCTTGATTCTGCGATCTGAAAAGACGTCCACTTCGGTACAGCCAATCTTACCATCTGTATAAATTTTGAGGAGCGTAGAATTGGTCGCCTCGTATGCCTGATACCAGCCGTCAACCTGGTATGCCAGATTGGAGTAGGGGGCGGCTGCTGACGCTGCGGTACCGCTGACGGTCAGGGGGTACGTGACGACCGATGTCCCTATGCCAACCTTTCCGGTTGCAAAATAAATGTCTGCACCGGAGGTGGTCCACTGGGAGCCTATGATGGTCCCCCACTGTACACCTGCACCGACTCCAGTTGTGATGATGGTCTGTTCGGGGAGTGCGACGCCTCCGGAAATCAAGAGGCCGCCAAGGAGGTTCAGGGTGCTTGACATGACGGTGTTGGTCGTATTGGATCGAAAGCCGCCGGTCGCTATGTTCGCGGCGAACACGTTCCCAGTGACGTAGAGGTTGGCACTGTTCAGGTTTGACGAGGCGGAGACGTTCCCTGTGGCAAACACGTTGGTCGCATTGAGGTTTGAGGTTGCCCAAATGTTGCCTAAACTCAGGATGTTCGAACTCGTCAAATTCCCTGAAACTATGACGTTTGTAAACGTGGTGACGGCTCCGGTGATTGTGAATGTGTTTGAAACCGTCAAGGGGCCTGCAAAGGAGGAAGGACCCAGCCCCTGGACGACTGCGTTCCCAGTCGTCGCGACATCGCCGAAATTAGTGATGGTCGGCATCCTCTACTAGTACATTACTGGGATTTATTTTCAAGTATAGCGACTCTTTTCTGAAGGGACTGAATCGTGCTGATGAGCAGAGGAACTATGCGTTCGTACGAGACGGTATGAAAGTCTTGAACTTCGCGGCCATAGACGAAAACTTCCGCACCTTTGAACTCTTTATCAACGCGGACGGAGCCTTCACGCAGATCGACGACGGCAACCATGTGAACCTCGTCACCGTCCAGAACCTTGAGAACCTCGCCCACGGCAAACGCACCCGCGACTGCTATCCAGTCTCCAGAAACCTGTCCGGATTTGAACACGTCGGGAACGACGCCTTCGTGCGTAGAAACGGCGGAGGGCACGACCCGAAGAACCTCTTGGGCGATGAGACCGTTGACGCGATCAGGGCCGTACTCGATGGCGTCCGTGTACCTGAACGTCCTGGGGCGCAGATCAGAGACGAGACGGGACGCATCAGCCTCTGAAACGTCTTCGATATCCTTTTTGATGCGTTCGTCTGAAAAGAGGTCGAGTTCCGCGCACCCAATGTTGCCGTCTGTGTAGATTTTGAGGGTCCGAGTACCGGCTGCGTTATGGGCCTGGTACCAGCCGCCCGTCTGGAACGCCAGGTTGGAGTAGGCGGAGGAGCCGGTCGCAACGCCCGTCGCCGCGACGTGAAGCGGGAACCCTGGGACGGCGGTCCCGAGACCGAGGCGCGCGTTCGTGTTGTCCCAGTAGAAATTGGAGGCTGTTCCGGTTGTACTGGCTGAAGACGCGCTCGTCGCGAACAAAACGGCATTGGTCGTGAGGCCGGAGAGGGCGGAGACCGTCCCCCACTGAATACCGGCACCGGTTCCCGTCGCTTGAAGAACCTGATTGGTGGTACCGGCCGTACCTGCAATCAAAAGATTGGTGGTGTTGAGCGTGACGCCCGAGATGTTTGCGGTGGCGAACACGTTCTTTGAATTGACGTTGGAGGTGGAACCGGCCCAGACGTTCCCGGAGGAGACGAGGTTCGCAGCCGACACGTTTCCTGTGGCAATGACATTGGCGGTTGAGACGGCGTTTGCTGCAAAGACATTTCCACTGAAATTTGAAAAGACGCCAAGAACCGTGAGGTTTCCACGGGTCTTGACATCGCCAAAATGGTTAATTATTGGCATTTTACCCTATTAAGTCCACAGAACTTATTTAGACGGGTTTGAGGATGACGTACGATCCAGTGTAGGCCTCTGCGGTTACGTTGGTGTACCTGGTTCTGTGAATGTTATCAGTTTGGTTATCGGTTTCAATGTCCAAAAAGTAGTACTTGTTTATGTTGTCCACGTAGAAGGGAATTGTGATGGGAATAGAGGGGTCCTGACCTATGCCGGTTCTGTAGACGTACTCCCAGACGTCTGTATCTGCCAGATTGGAGTGAACGTCTGCGGTGTTGCTTGAAAGGGCGAGGGTTTTGATGTTGTTGTCTGACGTGATGACGGCTGTGAAGGCCCAGGGGCCCGTCTGGGAAAACTTGAAGCCGCCGTTGCCGGTTGGGCCGGTCACGAGGGGACTGGAACCAAAGGTGGTCCAGGAGGCGACTGGATTGGGCGCAAAGAGGGTATAGAGATTGGAAGTGATTGTACTGGCTATATTTCCAAGCCAATTTCCGGTTGCATTCAAAGTGTAGGTGGCATTGAGGTTCATGTAGAGGCCCGTCGTGATGGGAATCGGGGTGGCGACGTTGAGTGTCTGGACGTTGGCAGTTCCAGTCAAAAATAAGTTGGACGTGCTGAGGGCGTTGGAGACGAACAGGTTCCCAGTGACTGACAAGTTTGCACCTGTAACTGTGGACGACCCGATGGCTACGTTTCCAGAATCGTAGAAAATAGGAGACCCTACAGATCCTGTCCACTGGGAACCGACGAAACCGACGATATTTGTAGTGAAGATGTTTGCAACATTGATAGATGCGGTATTGAGTGTAGAAAGATTTGCAAATCCGGAAACGTTGAGGGTGGAAATGTTTGAAATTCCAAAGACGTTGAGAGAGGAGAGGACACCGACGGAGGTGATGTTGGCTTGAGCAGCCCCCGTGACGCTCTGGGCGGTTCCGACGGTGCTCACGTTTGCTCCGTTAATGTTTGAAATTGCAGAACCGTTCGACGCGATGAGCAATCCCTGAATTGTGAGACCGGTGAGCGTACCCACCGACGTGATGTTGAGCTGTGCAGCCTCTGTGACGCTCTGGGCGGTTCCGACGGTGCTCACGTTGGCCCCGTTAATGTTTGAAATTCCAGAACCGTTCGACGCGATGAGCAATCCAGAGATTGTGAGACCGGTCAGGGTGCCCACCGACGTGATGTTGGCTTGAGCAGCCGCTGTGACGCTCTGGGCGGTTCCGACGGTGCTCACGTTGGCCCCGTTAATGTTTGAAATGCCAGAACCGTTCGACGCGATGAGCAATCCGCTCACAGTCAAGTCCGACAATGTGCCCACCGACGTTATGTTGAGCTGTGCAGCCGCTGTGACGCTCTGGGCGGTTCCGACGGTGCTCACGTTGGCTCCGGTAATGTTTGAAATTCCAGAACCGTTTGACGCGATGAGCAATCCGCTCACAGTCAAGTCCGACAATGTGCCCACCGACGTGATGTTGAGCTGGGCAGCCGCTGTGACGCTCTGGGCGGTTCCGACGGTGCTCACGTTGGCCCCGTTAATGTTTGAAATTCCAGAACCGTTCGACGCGATGAGCAATCCCTGGATTGTGAGACCGGTCAGGGTACCAACGGACGTGATGTTGGCTTGAGCAGCCGCTGTGACGCTCTGGGCGGTTCCGACGGTGCTCACGTTGGCCCCGGTAATGTTTGAAATTCCAGAACCGTTCGACGCGATGAGCAATCCGCTCACAGTCAAGCCCGTCAGGGTGCCCACCGACGTGATGTTGAGCTGTGCAGGGTCCGTGACGCTCGTGGCTATGTTAGCCGACGCAACGTTGCCGACCAGGTTGGAAGAGTTGATGTTCGAGAGACCCGAGGCGTTCCCTGTAAACAAATTCGAGTTTAGAATTCCCGAAACCACAAGGGAGGTCAAGACGCCCACAGACGTGATGTTGGGTTGCGAACCCGCAGTGACGCTCATGGCTATGTTAGCCGATGCGACGTTGCCGACCAGGTTGGAGGAGTTGATGTTTGAGAGACCAGAGGCGTTGCCGGTATAAAGCGCCGACTGTAAGACTCCCGAAACCACAAGGGCACTCAGGACGCCAACGGACGTGATGTTCGCCTGTGCCGGGTCCGTGACGCTCGAGGCGACGTTGGCCGCGGCTACATTTCCCACCAGGTTGGAGGAGTTGATGTTGGACAAACCCGACGCATTTCCTGACAAAAGACCACCCTGAAAAATTCCAGCGACGGTCAGGGCACTCAGGACGCCCACCGACGTGATGTTCCCCTGCGCCGGGTCCGTGACGCTCGAGGCGACGTTGGCGGCTGCCACGTTCCCAATCAGGTTTGAGGAGTTGAGGTTTGAAATTCCAGAACCGTTCGAGGCGACGAGTAATCCGCTCACAGTCAAGCCCGTCAGGGTTCCCACCGAGGTGATGTTGACCTGTGCAGGGTTCGTAACGCTCGAGGCGACGTTAGCGGCTGCAACGTTTCCAACTAAATTTGAAGAGTTGATGTTGGACAATCCTGACGCGTTTCCGGTGAAGAGACCACCGGCCAAGACCCCAGAGACGGTGAGGTTCACGAGGGTCCCTAGCGATGTGATATTTGATTGGGTATTTGAAAGTTGGAGGGAGGTGAGAGCGCCCGTCAGGTTTGCAGAATTGAGGTTGGAAAGTCCAGAGGCATTTCCAAAGTACAATTGGGAAGTCAGAGTATCGACTAGTGCCCCACCGGCAACTGTCAGGGCGTACCCAGGGCTCGACGTCGTGTGTATTGCCACATTGCCCTCTGGGTCTATGACCATGGCCAGGGTCGTAAAATCCCAGAACTCCGCGACGTTCTGTATATGACCAGGACCGCCGCCCTCATACTGAACCACCTTGAGGGCCGTGGTCGTTCCGGCGTTGTTGATGCTCAGGGCGTTCGTCACTTGGGTATTGGTCGCAGTGATTGTGAAATTACCAGTAACGAGCAGATTGCCCACGGTGACGTTTCCAAAGTTGTGGAATCCAGCCGTTGCAGTGAGGTTTCCTGAAAGGGTCGTGTCCCCCCTGACGGTCAGGTTCTGTGTCAACGTGGTGGAAAGCACATTGAGGTCTCCTGCCACATTGGCGTATCCCATCTAATAAAGACAGGGAAAAAGAAACTCACGCGAGAGCCTCTCGAAAATGCTGTTTGATAAACTCTGGAGCTGGGTACTCGTCAAGCGTTTTCAATAGCTTCATGCGAATCTGTTCCATGATCCGGTTCTCCTTCTCAATCATGTTCATAAGGTATGCTCTCGTCTCAATAGAAAGAGACTCCCACTCAGACCGTGCTGCACATTCATCACGGTCTGGATGTTCTTTGAGCCATTTGGCGATCCACAGGTTTGCAGTTCTCTCCATTTTAGTTTTGAAATATTTTAAACCGGACTTATAGTCACCCATGTACCCCCAACTGGATCCAGTGTAGGGCCGAGTGTCGGTGTTCCAACTGCAAAGAGATCTATATAGTAATAATCAGTTGATGAAGTTGCGTAAAAAACAATGTCGAATATTTCAGTAGGATTTTTTGTGATGAACGGCATGTACCTGTATACGTACGTCTGATTAGTGCGCGTCGTCATATCTGATACGTTTGACCCTATTCCTATACCCGTTATGTTATCAGACGTCGACAAGAAAACAGCCTTGACGTTATAAATTCCTGCTTTATTGAATCTAAAATTACCATTTGCAGATCTAGACACGAGTGTACTCGACCCCTGTTCGTTGAATGTGCCGAGCCCAAATGCTAACGTCTGACCATAAAGAACTCCTGTATACACGGGAGGCGTGTAATTTGAAACGAGATTATAGTATAACGAGCCACCATCACCTAAAGGAGTTCCTATACTAGTAAAAACGTTGCCCGACACGATGATGTTTCCGGTCAGGTACGTGTTTCCATCAGACTTTCCAGGAAGGATGTTGCTTGTGACTGTCAGAAAACCCGTGTTGAGGGTTCCCACATTGGCCGTCACTAAATTAGAACTGAAAATATTAGCCTGATTTGTAACTGAAATTGAAGAGGCGTTGACGGATACAAGGTTTGAATTTGTTCCAAAAATTGAGGAGGCATTGAGGGTCACAAGGTTCGAAACCGTTCCAAAAAATGAAGAGGCGTTGAGGGTTACAAGGTTTGAATTTGTCCCAAAAATTGAGGAGGCGTTGAGGGTTACAAGGTTTGAAACCGTTCCAAAAAATGAAGAGGCGTTGAGGGTCAAGACATTCCCGGTCGTTATGTTCGCCGTCACAAGGTTTGAAACCGTTCCAAAAAATGAAGAGGCATTGAGAGTCCGGACATTCTCGGTTGTTATGTTGGCCGTTACTAGATTTGAATTTGTTCCGAAAATTGAGGAGGCGTTGAGGGTCACGAGGTTTGAAAGCGTCGCGAAAAATGAAGATGCATTGAGAGTCAGGACATTTCCAGTGCCTATATTCGAGTTTGCTAGATTTGAATTTGTTCCAAAAATTGAGGATGCATTGAGGGTCACGAGGTTTGAAAGCGTCGCAAAAAATGAAGAGGCATTGAGAGTCAGGACATTCTCAGTCGTCACGTTGGCGGATACAAGGTTTGAATTTGTTCCAAAAATTGAAGAGGCGTTGAGGGTCACAAGGTTCGAACCCGTCGCGAAAAATGAAGAGGCGTTGAGGGTAAGGACATTCCCGGTCGTTATGTTAGCCGTCACAAGGTTTGAATTTGTTCCGAAAATTGAAGAGGCGTTGAGGGTCACGAGGTTCGAAAGCGTTGCAAAAAATGAAGAGGCGTTTAGGGTTAGAACATTTCCAGTGCCTATATTCGAGTTTGCTAGGTTTGAATTTGTTCCGAAAATTGAAGAGGCGTTGAGGGTCACGAGGTTCGAACCCGTTGCGAAAAATGAAGAGGCGTTGAGGGTCAGAACATTTCCAGTCGTCACGTTGGAGTTCACGAGGTTTGAATTTGTTCCGAAAATTGAGGAAGCGTTGAGAGTCACAATGTTTGAATTTGTTGCAAAAATTGAGGAGGCGTTGACAGTCGCGATATTGGCAAAGACGCCTACACGAAGGTTGGCGATGTTGGCTGTGCTTGATGTGTTGAGTGTCACGATGGCCGCCGTCACCGCATTGGCCGTCGCGACGTTCGCAGTCGTGACGTTTGCAGACACCAGGTTGGCCAAGGTATTCACACGAAGGTTGGCAATGTTTGCAGTGCTGAAGACGTTCAGGAAAGTTCTGACGGTGAGGTCTGTCACATTTGCAAGGCCCGACACGTTGAGTGAACCCACGTTTGCCGTCACTATATTCGAGGTGAGAATATTTGCAGAAACTAAATTCAAGGTTGAAATTGAAAGGAACGAAGTGTTGATGACGTCTATGTTGGCGGTGCCGAGGACGAACAGGTTGGAACCCACTGGGGGGTTTGTGAGGGTCCCTATGCTCACACCATTTGCAAAAGCCACGTTTGAATTCACGGACGTCCACTGACTCGTGGCGGTGAATGCTATATTCGCGGCGCTCGTGAGCCGTCCGTACTGATCCACGACAAGCTGGGGGATGTTGGACACGGATCCGTACCCTCCAGGGGTTACTGATGTTGTTGGTAAATTTGTATCCTGAATTGTGTTTGTGAAGAAGATGTTGGTGGTGGTGACCGAGTTGGATACGTAAGCGTTTCCGACGACGTGGAGATTTGCAGTAGGCACAAAGGTTGCACCGATGCCCACGTAATTTGCATAGTAAATCGCGTTCCCTGTGTTGCTGGACCACTGGGTAGGGACGTTCGATGCGCTTGTGACCCTGCCGTACTGGTCAACGGTCACACTCGACACATTCACACTAGACCCGTAAAGTCCTGCAATTACACCACTTGTAGGGAAGTTACCAGTTGATATGGTGCCCACCAGGTTTGAGGAATTAAGGTTTGAAATTCCCGAACCGTTGGAAGCGATGAGTAACCCGCTGACAGTTAACGATGTTAACTGCCCCACGGAAGTGATGTTGGGTTGAGCCGGTTGGACGACCGAGTTGGCCGTTGCCACCGTGCCCACGATGGCGTTGGAGTGAATACCAAACAGACCCTGACCGTCACCTGAAATCGTACCCCCCACGATCGACCCAGTGACCGAGAGACTTGTGAGGGTTCCCACGGACGTTATGTTGGATTGAGCAGCCACCGTGACGCTCTGGGCGGTTCCGACCGTGCCGACGACACTGGCTCCAGTTATGTTTGAAATTGCAGAACCGTTTCCACTGAAGAGGTCTGCGGTCAGGACACCAGCCACGGTCAGCCCCGTGAGAGTTCCCACGGAGGTTATGTTAAGCTGAGCAGGGTTCGTGACGCTCGAGGCGACGTTAGCCGCTGCAACGTTCCCAACTAGGTTCGAGGAATTGAGGTTTGAAATTCCAGAACCGTTCGAGGCGACGAGGAATCCCGCCACTGTGAGACCGGTCAGAGTGCCTACGGACGTGATGTTCACTTGGGCAGGGTCAGTGACGCTCGAGGCGACATTTGCTGCTGCAACGTTTCCAATCAGATTCGAGGAATTGAGGTTTGAAATTCCAGAACCGTTGGAAGCGACGAGAAATCCATTCACAGTCAAGCCCGACAGGGTTCCCACGGACGTGATGTTGACCTGTGCAGGGTTCGTGACGCTCGAGGCGACGTTGGCGGCTGCAACGTTGCCAACCAGATTCGAGGAGTTGAGGTTTGCAATTCCAGAACCGTCGGAGGCGACGAGCAATCCATTCACAGTCAAGCCCGTCAGGGTTCCCACCGACGTGATGTTGGTCTGGGCAGGGTTCGTGACGCTCGAGGCGACGTTGGCCGCTGCAACGTTCCCAACCAGGTTCGAGGAATTGAGGTTTGAAATTCCAGAACCGTTGGAAGCGACGAGAAATCCATTCACAGTCAAGCCCGACAAGGTGCCCACGGACGTGATGTTCCCTTGGGCAGGGTTGGTGACGCTCGAGGCCACCTCTGCAGAAACCACGTTGCCAACTATGTTTGAGGAATTGAAGCTATACAGACCCGACGCGTTACCAATGTACAGACTTGCAATGACTGAATTGAGGTTTGAAATTCCAAAGACGTTGAGGGTGGATGACCCAAAGACGGTTGCTGAATTTACGTACAGGGTGGAAACGTTCAGGGTGTCTGTTATGTTTGCAGACCCGAGAACGAACAGGTTGGAACCGTCGGGCGGGGGACTGAGGGTCCCGACAGAGACGCCGTTCTGGTAAGCCACGTTCCCGTTAACAGTTGTCCATTGAGAAGAGAGGATCCCAACGTTGGATGCAGCGGTCAAGCGACCATATTGATCCACTGTAATCTGTGAGACGTTCGCACCAGACCCGTACGTACCTGGAGTCACTGTGGTGACTGGAAAATTTGCGTTTGAAATTGTTCCTGTAAGGTTTGAGGCGTTGAGGTTTGAAAGACCAAATGCATTCCCCGCGTACGCCAAACTTGTTATAGACACTGCATTCAAAGTAGTTGTCACATTTGCCGTGATAAGGTTTGCTCCATATATATTCCCTGATATGTACAAGTCGGTTGTAAAGGAATTGCAACTGTATAGATTCGATGCCGAGAGGCCATAGAACGTATTGAGTGAATTCCCGTTTGAAATATAGATCATTGGAGGGATTGGAGGTTGGCAATTATTTACGATGACACTTCCACATCCCCCTCGACTCAAACCATTTGTGATGCTGTCACACATCGTCTATCTGTTTTTTACGGAGATTATTATCAAAAGACCCACAATAGCAACTCCTCCGATGATCATCATCTTGGTATTATCCCCACTGTCCCATGTGACGGGAGGGGGGAGGCTCTCTGGGCGCTCGGGTTCGTCTGGGACGTGAATCGTCTTGAATTTCAGGAGAAACATATTACGTCCAGAAATGACCAAAGTTCCACTGTTCGGCTGACGCCACGAGATGGTCAGACGGTCGAGCTTGTCGATTCGGGCAGGATACTTGGTGCTGATGCGGTAATTGGCGTTGTAAAACTCTGCGGCGCCTGAGATTTTGATGGGAATCGTGGCAAAAGATCCATCAAATGCGTTTGAGGTCGGGGTTGACACTTTCAGCGCATCGGCGCAGAGGTGCGTGGGCGTCCGGAGCTCTGCCACGTCGAGCGTAACGAATTGGGAGGCGGCAAGGTTAGGCAACTGCGCAGAAACCAACTCAACCTCGGAGATATTCAAGATTGGGTTGGTGAGGTGGAGGGTATAACTGTTTGAATCTGGCCAGAGATCCTGGTTGCGATTATCGGAGTCGACGTACACGATGTACTCCATATAAAGTACTATCAGACAATTTGCCCACCGTACTGGCACACGTTCGGCTTGGAGCACGTGAAGCGCAAGGTTAACAAACTGGGACCAGCTGGGTCGCTAAGTAAATTACCGTTCGCCTTGAAGAGTTTGACAGTGAGGGTCTGGAGCTGACGGATGGGTTCGATGAAGATCACGTCGGTTGGGAAACCGGAACCGGATTCCGTGTAGACGGTGCGCGTGAGAACCTGATCGGTAGGGATGGCCGCCAGAGACGACTTGAGATACTGGAGGTTGGGCAGATCGGCGGTCAAGGCACCCTGAGTGGAGATTTTACCGGAAGAACTGAGGGTGTACTGGAGAGTAGCACGATCGTTGAATTTAGACACGAGTTCATCAATATAAATATAAATAGCAGGAGTGTCACTTGCGTTCGCTGCGATACTGGCGCTCAGAAGCTCAGCCTTGACTACATTTCTCAAAGGAATGTTGATATACGAGACGAAATCGACGTTTGAAACCGTCGTGTTCACTGTATCAACACGGATAGTGTAGACTTCTGTGTCACACATTTAATTTACATTTAGATTAAAAACCGAGCGGGAACTCAGGAAACCCGAAGGGTTTTCGCCCCTGCGGGATCACGAGTGCTGCGCACTCGGTCTAGGTCCGCTCGAGCAGAGAGCCACCGATGCCGTTCTCGATGGAAAAGTCGCGAATCTGGGAGCGAATCATGTCACCGTCACCGCACAGACCACCTGGGGTCAGACCACGCGAATAGTACGCCGCCTTCTCGGAGGGGCCTGCAGTGCACTCCAGAGACGAGGGAATCTCCGTCAGGCTCATGGGACCCGTGGACGCCTGGGGGCCAGGCATCGTCACCAGGGGAGCAGCCTCATAGGTGCTGCCGCGACCCTGGAGGAGCATGACCAGGATAGCCACGAGGAGACCGATGATCACAGCCTGAGTGAAGATCTTGCCAATTTTGAATGCCATTTATAATTCACTAATATTTTTTTGCTGCGTTAAAGATTGCGAGTTCCTTTCTTAAAAGATTCCAGAGATGGAGACCACTATGACATTCGACGGCCCTATGGATATGAACGATGACGAGTCCAAGCTTCTTGACGAAATCTCGATTCAGATGCCTACTCGGAAGACGGTCCCTCTACGTGTCAAGCCTGCCCGTCCCAGTCCTTTTGCGAAGCGGGCGCCTGGTCCATCAGAGTCAATGGCTGCTCCTGACGATGCAGGTATGGACATGTTCATGAACCCTGGGAAGCGCACGGCACCACCCCCTCCAATGGCTGAGGAGTTTGACGACGGTGAGGACATGATGGATGATGGGTTCGGTGGGCAGGACGGTACCCAGCAGCAGCAGTTCCAGGGCGACCAGACGCCCTCGGAGGGATACAAGACGATCGAGGACGAGAAGGCTGACTTGCTGAACAAGATTACGCGCCTGAACAAGAAGGGTATCCAGTCGAGCGCCCGTCTGACCATTTATTCGGACATTGAGGAGATTCGCACCGAGTACAAGCGGATGACGTACAGCATTGAGGTTGATCGCTCCATCAAGTTTCAGCGCCGGATGATGATTGCCTGTGTGACTGGCCTGGAGTTTCTGAACGACAAGTTTGATCCTTTCGATCTGGAGCTGAACGGCTGGTCCCAGAACTGCATGGAGAACGTCGAGGATTACGACGGGGTGTTTGAGGAGCTTTACAACAAGTACAAGACGAAGGTGCAAGTGGCGCCAGAGGTGAAGCTGATCATGATGGTGGGCGGGTCGGCGATGATGTTCCACCTGACGAACAGCATGTTCAAGGCGGCGGTGCCAAACGTGACTCAGGTGATGAAGCAGAACCCAGAGCTGATGCGCAACATGGTTGACGCGGTTCAGAGGTCGCAGGGCGCGGGTCCAGCATCGAACGAGCCTCCAGCAGGGGGGCTACGACGGGAGATGCGGGGACCTGGCATGGACTTTGGATCTCTGATGGGTATGATGGGGCCACCACCACCCCAGATGAGCCGCCCAGCGAGGGAGGAGGATGACGTTTCCGACATTGTGAGCATCGATGCAGGAGATACGGACACGCGGGAGGTGGCTGTAAAGGGGAAGGGGAAGGGGAAGAGCAAGAAGAAGGAAGTGTCCCTCTAGAAAGGGGGAGAATCTCGTAGAGATTCCCTTTCCAGAGTAGAGCACACCCAAAAAACTTCTAAACACTAAGTAATGGCAGTGGCCTTTGCGCCATTCGAAGAAAACGAAGCCGCTCCAGTACGGCCTCAGCGTCTTTTAAATAAAGAAACTATACTTCCAGTCACGGACAATACAGAGTGTAATTTTATAGTTATGGGATTTGTTTTTGGGGTGTTTCTCTTGGGCCTCGTGGACTCTATCCGGAATTAAACAGACACGTCCCCTTTCCAAAAACCTCGGTAGGTTTCTCAGAGGCTACGTCAGCTCCATCAATACAAAAGCCTCCTTCTTTGTAAACCTTCAGTCGTTTACGATACATGGCGAAAAACACGGACCAATGGTCGGCAATGTCGTAAATCAATGGATTATTCACTTTGCCCTTCGTTTCCCGCATAATACGTCCAATAGACTGCTTGATGTCGCTCTTGGGCGTTGATAAGATGACTGTATCGAGAGCAGGAATGTCCAGACCCTCGTGAGCCAACTGAAAGGTGGCGACCACGATGGGGGCCCGGGAAGACTCTTCGAGATCTTTCTCCTTCATGCCGCCTACATACAGCTTCGCTTTAGAGCCGAGCCTATTTTGTAAGTAAAAGCAATGTTCACGCCGGTCGGAAAGTATCAGTACTCTCCTCCCTTCTGCGAGGGCACTTTCAGCCGTCTGAACGATGAGGGTGTTCCTTGCCTCGAGTCCAGTGACGATGTTGATCATACCAGCCATGTTGAGCTGCCCAAAGCGCGTTACGGGTGGGGACTCTTTGAATGCTTCATCCACATAGTTGAGCGTCTGGACTGTTGTCGTCCCTTGGTTGACGCGCTCAACCTTGAAGAACTCGGGACCAAGGAACCAGTACAGGAGCCTGGTGAGACCATCTTTGCGTTCTGGCGTCGCAGTAAGTCCGAGAGTGAACTTTGGGCAAATCTTGAACATGAATTGTGAAAAGGCGGGTGCGCCAATGTGATGCGCCTCGTCAACTACAAGGAGGCCTATGGAATCAAAAGCCTTCTTTTCAAACTCTCGCATACACATGGTCTGAATCATGGCAATGACGAAATCCTTTTCAATGTCAAAAACGTCACCCTGAACACGGCCGATGGTGGCACCTGGACAAAACTCCTTGATCTTCTCGACCCACTGGTTCGCCAAGAACTCTTTGTGGACGACAATCATGGTCCGAACCTTCAGGTGCGCTGAAAACGCCAAGGCCATACAGCTCTTCCCAAAACCGCATGGGAGCGACAGAACGCCGCCTCCCGTTTCTTCAAAGGCTTTGACACCTGCTGAAAAAGCTTCAGGCTGTCGCGTCGCGTCTCGTAAGCGTCCAGTGAAACCAATCCCAGGAGCCCCAGCGCAAACAGGGCGGGTATCTCTGGGGGGAAGCCCGAACTTCCCGAGGCCATAATAGCGGGGGACAACCAGAGTCTTTTCACCTTTGACTTGTCTGAAAACCTTGAAGGAGGGACCGAACCCGGGCCCGGAAGACCCAAGAGCATTTGTAAGTGGTTTTACAGTGAGGTCACGCTTTATTTCAGACTCGTTTTCCGATTGGACAATGTATCCGTTCCTGGTCAGTAGGGCCATTCACCTCTTACCCTAAGAGTCTGTAATTTCTCTAAAGCTCGTGAGGATCAAGTGGGTGACGCCGTCCCAAACCTTCTTTTCAATTTCAATTTCAATTTGATCACCCTTCTGAAGTTCCTGAACCGTCTTCAGACCTTCAGCGCGGCACATGACGCGGCCGTACCTGAATGGAACTTTGACACGGGTCGGAGTCTTTGAATTTTCAAAGACGACCTCCAGGTACTTGCGGCCGTCCCAGTCGTAGTAGGGGGTGTGGACCACCCCTTTCATATCTCAGTAGCTTGTAATTTTTTTATCAGTACAAAATAGGATGGCGTACGACCCCAAGACGAATTACGATATAGGTGGGTTAGGTCCAATAAAAGGGTGGAATGACCTGTACTGGAATGGCGGGTTTGATGATAATCAGGCGAGTCTTGCGTGTGACACGTTCGCGCAGTGTCAGGGGTACGTTCTCGATAAAAGTGGCGCCTTGTGGCTGCAAGGAGCTGGACGGCGTCCCGGAACAAATCCCAATCAGAAAAACGGAGACAAGAAGAACCCGGCGCCTATTGCCACATACACAGGCAAGCCCATTACGGCTGCAAAATCTATTGAATATGGCGCAAGGGCTCAAGATTCTGTAAACGGGGGGAACTGCGGCGGCTTCAACAACTACGGTGATTGGAAAGGAAAACCACTCCAGGGTTTTGGTGCCAATTACAACGGGCAGTGTCCTTCGGCATTTATTCTAAGTTATTGCCCACCGGAGCTTGGTCGGCCTGTCGCGGGTAATTATGCAAATAGAGACGGCAGTGCATGTAATTCCGGCGGTGCAGGATGTTCCGGCGGTGCATTAAGTTCCGATTTGCTTCGTAAATGCGACTACTCGACAATCAACATGCCTAAATTCATAAACGCTGGTATTTTCAACGAAAATCTAGGAACTGAGATCCTTACAGATGCGTCGTGGGCCCAAGCAAAGTTGGAATACTGTTCACAACAGGTCAACATCGACAAGTCCGAGTGTAAAAACTTCTTCAGCGACTCGAGAACCGGCACGTCCTGGAACACTGTGAAGCTTGGATTTTGCGCCAGCACATCTACAGAATCCACGTGTCTGACGACAATCAATAATGTATTCAAAAGCACATTGGCAAGAGACGACGTGAACAAGGGAATAGCCAGCACACTCGTGAATAACTTTTGCAGGGCCAACCCGACCAACGATAAATGTGCATGCTGGAACGCTACACAAAATGGGTACGGTTGCATTTCCGACGCATCCAAATCAACTTTACCAGGGTGTGTAGCATTGAAGAGGGATTTTGGAAGTTTGCCCAGTTCTGCGTCCGTCGTGTCCGCAGACACCTTCTGCGCGTCGAACGATTGCGTCGGCCGCGCTCTTCAAGACGCCGTGTTCATGCCTGCGGCGCGTGCTCCTTCGCAATCGTGCCCTAGTATTCAGGCCTGTATCCAAAGTTTCAACAACGCAAATCTGTCGGGTGCACAGATAGATGCATCCTGTAAACAAACACTTAATATCGTCACCCCACCGCCTCCCGCCGCGTCTGATCTTTTGTGGTCAAGTACCACCATTCCTGGCGTGGACACAAAAGAGAAACAAATTGGATTTATCCTATTTATATTGTTTTGTTGTTGCTGTTGTTTAGTGTTGATTGGGCTTGCTGCGACGAGCGGTGGAGCTGGTGCGCAAGTTCCCACCGGTCCATCTTCTTCTAATTTTGCACAACAAAGACTCGGGTCCATCGCGTCTTCACTTTAGGATTTGTGATGTCTGGCTAATGACGCGCTGCA